>Ga0206818_1127_pt1 | contig 15076 bp, 22 predicted proteins | sample Alteio_BWOrgCont_86_FD_152881 | JGI IMG/M metagenome (GOLD analysis project Ga0206818, IMG submission 152881) | Enriched cells from forest soil in Barre Woods Harvard Forest LTER site, Petersham, Massachusetts, United States -... | ecosystem: Environmental > Terrestrial > Soil > Temperate forest >...
GTCACTCCCTCAGGCGTCATCACCGAGTTTTCTTCTGGGATTTCACCGAATTCATCGCCATCAGCTATCGTAGCCGCATCTGATGGGAACCTTTGGTTTACCGAATTTAACGGCAACCGGATCGGACGCATAACGCCAACCGGAAATGTTACAGAGTTTTCCGCAGGGATCTCGCCAAATGCTTATCCGAGCGCAATCACCGTCGGCCCGGACGGCAACCCTTGGTTCGCTGAATTTGGGACCAACTCTTCAGGAGTCTTCTCGGGTATCGCGCGGATTACGCTAAGCGGAGTTGTTACAGAATTCATGGCGGGCATCACACCAAGCGCGCATCCCTTCGGCATCACAACTGGCGCCGACGGCAATCTATGGTTTACAGAGTTAGCCGGTGCGATTGGGCGTCTGGTTCCGTGAACATTGCAAACAACTTTCATCGAACGCCAAGGACCGCTGTCCCTCGACTTCGCTCGGGATGACAAGCTAAAGGGGCACTCCCTTTAGCAATTCGATGACGCGGATTTGCTGAACGACTCGTGCAGCAGCTCCGAAACCCACCGGCCGTCCTTCCACACGAGCACGTCGGTTTGGCACTCCCGTACGTTGACGTAGGCCTTGTGCCTCGACATGCCACTGACGACTGCGCGCTCCGTCACCAGGGCGGTCGTGCCGTAGATGCGCACGCGCGGTTTCGAGGTCGTCACCATCGTATGCGTCCAGTAGCCCGCTTTGATTGCTTCGAGAATATCATCGCGACCGACCCAGCTACCATTGGCGCTGACGACGATCCAATCGCTCGCGAGAAGGTGACGCAGTGTCGTCGTGTCGTTCGCTAGCAACGCTTGTGAGATGCGGTCATCTGCCGCAAGCGCGTTCTGGGTCGTCGGAGCGTCGGTGGCAGCAACGGCGATGCCCGCGCTAAGCGCGACGGTGCTTATAAGAGAATAGACAAACTTCGTAATGCTCGGCATCTGAAATCCCCCTACTGTAGGCGTCTGCACCCTTTACGGCGCTACCTAGCTAAGAGTTTCGTTGGGGTGCGACCGTTTTGCCTCACATGCGTACCAATCTGCATTTGTTCCCCGACTTGCGAGTGTCGGGTTCGATCTTCCATGCGCTGGGTTCGTGATTTAGATCAACCTTACAGCCCACTTCACTATCACTCGGCTGAATTTTCACGATCAGATTCTGATACAAATAAAAGACGTTTTTGAGATGTACCGTTTGGCCGGGGTTCGCATATGCCATCCCCTGGGTACCCGCCCCGGTCGCTAAAAGAATCACTCGCCGCGTAGGGGTATCATTCGTTACGGTAATTGTGTTCTCTGCAAGCACTACGGTCGTCGTAAACAGAACAAGACACAGTGCAAATAGTGCCGTACGAATCGCTTGAACGTTGCCCACGTGTAAACTCCCAACAGATCACATCCCACATATATTCGGCTCGCTGTCGGTCCAGCATTCTTTAAGCTTTGCTTGCTACAGTGAAACGCGAGGGCACTTCACGTAAGAGAGGGCTGTTCGTTGCTCTCATATTCAAAGCGCTTTCTGTTTTACGGCTTTGCCATTTCGCTGCTGTTGCACGCTGTTTTTGGGCCATTTGTCGAGTGGAAACCGCAGATCGCTGAGCGGCCGGAACCCGATTCCAGCATAACCGTCACGACCGCTCCTCCAAAACCAACGCCGCCTCCAGCTCCGACGCCGCTGCAGACACCGCAGCCGCAAACGACGGCGCCACACAGAGTAGCACGGTTCATCCCGCGCCCGCCTAAGACGACGACACAAAGCGCGGGAAGCGAGTCCGAACAAAAATCATCGAGCTCAATCGGCTCGCCGAACGGCGTTCCAGAGGGGAATGCGAATACTGGTGCGCCGGCAACAGTCGTGGCGATGGCTAGCCCGGCGCCCACTCCGACAAAACCGGCGTGCGCCGTACCGAACTCCCCTGCGTCGGCTACCGAAAAGGCAACGCCCGAAACTCCGGAGACCGCGCGCCAAATGGGCGTCAGCGGAACGGCACAAATCAAAGTCAACTTGGATACGAATGGCGACGTCGTGTCCGCATCGATCCTCACGTCGACACACAACGGTGCGCTCGACAAGGCGGCGCTGCAAGCCGCGCTACAGTCGAAGTATTCGCCCGAGATCGACAACTGCGTCAAAACCGCCGGCAGCTATCTCTATATCGTGACCTTCGAGAGCCAGCCGTAGCTAAAGCAAACCCCGCTTGCGCGGGGTTAGCTTGGTCGATTAGTGGTTGTACGGGTTCCGGGCGACGGGATATTCTTGTTCGGGAACATATGCTCGCCGCTGGACGACGCGATGGTGCTGTCTCCAGTAACTGGCTTCTGATTGCGTCACATAATAGCGTCTACCGCCGTTGACGTAATACGGACGATTGTTGTTGTCGATCAACAATGCACCGACGATCGCCGCAGCTCCGGCTACAATCGCGGCCGTCGAAGCGGTGTCTGCCTTCGCAGGTTGAGTCGTTGGACCCAGTGCTCCGCCGATGAGCATTGCGCCGGCGAGCAATCCGGTTACGATGCGATGATTTTTCATATCAAGCTCCTTCGGTTTCCATACGGCGCCATGGCCGTAACGAGGCAAAGTATACCCGCTGAACGCCGTTGCAATCTTGCCCACAATTTCGTGCGGCGGGCGAAGGGAGCCACCCGGCGGGGCCCTGCCACTAGCGGGCCCCAGTATAACGCTTTCTTGGGGGCGCGTAGCTCAGGGGGAGAGAACGCACGCCGATTCGTACCCTCGAATTAAATTCCGTCGCTTAATGCCCTCAGCCCACCTTCGTAAACGTTCCCGAGCAAGCGGTGAGCAGGAGCGAACAGGATTTCGCGCGACGACCCACTAGACTTTGCGGTATAGGTGAAAATCTGGCACGGCGTTGTCGCAGCCATCGCGATACTCGCAATTGTGGGCCTTCTCTCTGTAGCCCTTGGTATAACTCATAAATAACCGGGGCAACCTACTAAACTCTTTCGCATAGCGTCACTCTCATCCATTAGGGCTGTAACCTGACGTTCGCGAATTGCACCTGACGTACAAGGGTCGGCCCGTCATATCCCAGGACACGAATCGGCAAATTGGTCGCTGACGAGATGTCGACGACTTCGGTTGTCAATCCGGCATCCGTGGCGGAAGACGCGGGAACCAGCGTTACGGTTTCAGTAGAAACGCCGTCGATCACCGGACCCGTAGTCTCGGAAGCCGTCCCCGCGGTATCTTGCGCGTGGGAAATGATCGCTGCGAAACTCAACTGTTCGATCGACGAGCCGCGCAGTGTCGTCACGACTGGATCGTGCAGCGAGTATGTCTTCGTCAAAAGGGCGAGTAAACCCGATCCGCGATGCGCGACAACCGTATTCCCGCCGTTCCAGACCAGCGTCCCTCCCGCGTTCGTTCCCTTGACGACGTAGACCGTCGCGCTTGACGGCTTACGGAAGGTGTAATTGAGAACGAGGTTCTGAACCTGAGTGCCCTGCTCGTCGAAGACAGTAATTGTTGCAGTATAGGCGGCGACGCCGGCCCATGCATGTTCGAATGCAACCCATGCCGCCGGCCGCGTTTCCGACGGCGTCTCGATTTGCGCCATTGCTGGCGCGGGCAACATCCCGACGCAGACAAGGAACGCCCACGTCAGAACGCACCTTGAGCTCTGCTCGGTCTTCAGTCCGTCACGCTCTGAGAGTGATCGTGCAGAACAGTCTCTTCCGTCGACATTGGAACGGTCGGATACAGGTACCCATCGCCCCAGTACGGCGATAGTCCGTAGTAACCGTAAAACGGCTCCCAATGCTTTTGAGGAATCAATTCTTCGACGAGCGCGGGGGCGTAGACGGGTGACTGGACGATTCGTCCCAGTGTCTCATTGACGTGCACTTCGCCTTTGGCGACCTTCGTTATCGCGTCGACGGGAAGAAGGAAGTGCCGGTCCCCGATCCCGAGGAAACCGCCCGCGCGGATTTCGAGCATCCTGACTTTGCGTTCATCTTCGTCAATGAAGAGACTGCTTATGTGACCGATCTCTTTGCTATCTCGATCGATGACCTTACGACCCCGAATGTCCTGGTCCCGATCTTCAAGAGCGAGGCCCGTGTCGCTCAGCTTTACGAGTGGAGTGTCGCTTGCGTGCTGCTGTTTCATCCCCTCACGTATACCCATCCTGAAGGGCGCGATAGCGTGAAAACGCCTATATGCGCCGCGACGCGGCAGCGGCGTTGCTACTAAGTCGCCTTCAGTCGTTGTTTGTCTAGAGTCAGGTTTGCAAGATCTGCGTACAAGACGCAGCGCGTTATCTCCCGAGCAACAAAATGGATTCCGCTAATCTTGGAGCGAATCCGGCCGACTGAATGCTGCACGCCAATCCATTTTTGCTTGCGGTTCCCAGCATTAGTGTAAACTTGGTCGATTCCGGAGCGTGCTCACCACTAAACATGAGGACATACATTGCCGGCAGATAGCTATAGCTTTGCACGCGCTGGAGTTTCCCGGTACCGCCGGAGAAAATCGAAAAATCAAAAAGAAGCTCTAAGTTGTTCGTTATGGTAAGGGCTGGTCTTGACGTCTGAACATCGTAGTAGTTGCCGACAAATGCAGAGAGCGGAACCTGGTTAAAATACGTTTCGCCGCTTACGTTGACATCTCCAATTTGTCCCGCGAAAGACACTAAGCGGCCGTCTCTGTATTCTCGGCTGAAATCGAGGGTAAGTAGCCCGGGTATGTTCAGCCTAACCCCATCAAACGCGGCACCTTCATTGAACGGGTAGGCGGTGGCAGATTTTCCGTCCATCGAGACACTAATCGTGATACTTGTGGTTTTTTCAATTGCAGACATCGATCGCTGCTCGATGGTGTCGATCGACAGGAACGCGCCGGGAGCGACGTTCATTGAGTAGTACCCTGTAAAGGGTACCAGTTTATTTACGTCCATCAGAATAGTCTCCACTGTCGCAGCTCGGCTCACTCGGTATTCGGTTACTTAACGTCTATTAGGTGGCGAGTGCGTCGCTGTCCCTCTCCAACGGCGTCGCTTTGCGACGCCTACGCTCGGGATAACAAAAGAGAGGGGCGCGAGCAAGCAGGCCGAGGTGCATGCCAGGCTATGCGGGGCGATGCCGGAGGGACCTCGTCCTCGACGGGCCGTAGTATAATGCTTCCTTGGGGGCGCGTAGCTCAGGGGGAGAGCGCTACATTGACACTACATACAGGCCTGCGAAAGCAGGCCTTTTTCTTCGCAAAAAACGCCCTGTAGCAGTCTGTAACGCCCTGTATTACCCCCGTTCTGTGGTTAGTTTTATGGTTAGTTGCGGTTAACCAAAAGAGGAACGTAACGCGGGCGAGTGGCAGTGCTTCTTTCCCCTTGCCAGGTGTCCCACGTTGAAAGTGTTCCTGGCAAGGGACACCTGGGCCCGGTTTCGGCCGGGCCCTTGTAACAACTGAATAACTCACTAGGTCCCTACACGCTAACTTTTGTTGGATAGGAACAAACGAATGCGCAAGGTCCTTTTTGTATTCTGCGTTGCCATCTTCGCAGTCAGCCTCGCAGCTTGTGGCGGCGGCGGAAGTGGCAGTAGCTCGGGCATCGTCCCGGCGGGTCAACCGAACCCGCAATCAATCCCGGCAGGCAGCGGCGGCGGCACCATTTCGTTCAGCGTCAGCGCGACCGCTCCGCTCCCTGCTCCCGCAACGGGCCAACCTGCGGCGCAAGCGCCTGCAGCGAAAGCCCGCGTCGCTTCCGGTCGGGTTAAACCCAAGTACGTTTCGCCTGCAATCACCGAAGGCGAGCTTGCAATCGACGGCACGAATTACGGTCCCATTTCGTGCGTTGCGAATCAAAGCGGAACGGAAACAAACTGCTACGCCAACTGGGTCGCAACGGTCGGCACACATTCATTCTCGGTCGAAATTGACGACGGTTCCAATGTTCTCGCGGTCGGAACCGAAACCGGCGTCAATGTTGTAGCGGGTCCACAAACGCTTCCGGCCTTGACACTGAATGGCGTCAGTGCGAGCGCGGTCATTAACGTCATCAATGAACAGGCAGGCAGCGGACAAGGCTCCTATGCCGTGGGTGACGCCGATTTATTCACCATCATACAGCCGGGCGGATACGACAATGGCGCAGTTTACGCTACGGCCTCGGATGCAACTGTTGCAAACGTAATGTCGGCAAACAATACCCCGCCGCTTTCACCGACCACTTATTTTACGTTCTCCTACAATTGCTTAACAGCGGGCAACTTCAACCTCGAAATAGTGGACGTGGGAGAACCCGCAACGCCAACTTTTACGGGAACGTACCCACCGGGCGTAACGTATCCTAACATTCAACCACTGTATCGTTCGGCTACAATCACTTGCACCATCAACGGCAGTGGTAGCCTGCCGATTAACTAGATGCTGCGCGAGAACTGCGAGATTGACTACGCTACGCTTAAATTTCTCGAACATCATCGCAAGAACTGCGGTCGTCCGAGTAAGCGTATCCATCCCGACAAGTCCGCCGAAATTGTTTGTCCTTGTGGCCAAGTTTTGGGGACTGTCAATGCGGTCGGCACCGTCACAACATTCGAAGTGAAGCCGTCGCAAATGGTTTCGCGCTAGGTCCTATAGACCCAAAACACTTAGCGCGTTAAGGGGCCGACCGTGGCGGATAGGGCCACGGTCGGACACCCTGCCCGACCTTTCAGCCGGACAGGCAACCGCTTAAACTCCTACACTCCATTCCCTGGAAGGATAGGCCCAGCATGAAATACCTCTTACTCGTCGTGTTGCTCGCCGGTTGTAGCGCCTCGGGTTCAATCCCCAAAACAGCGAGCGCAAACGCCTTCGCATCAAGCAGCGAAGGTTCACCGGCTCCCGTTGCAAGCGCCGTGGTTGTCATTACCGTGCCAACACCTGCGCCCTCGCCCGTTGTCACTTGCGGTCCAGGTGGCTGCTTGTAGCTCGCAACGTCAACAAAAAGAAAAGGCCCGCTTCATCGGCGGGCCTTATTCGTTTTAGCGAAGGTGTTTCATTCGCAGGTTAATCACTGCGGGTTGAGTGTGAAAGGGGCAGCGAGTGTGAATCTGTTTGTCTCCCGTTGCGCCTAGCTCCGTGCAGGTAACACGGAAGCGCCTTGGGATGGTCACACTTCACGTCCTCATCGCAGTCATAGATACAGGGGAGAGATTCGAGCTTGGTCATGCTATCCGCCTCGCTTGTACCGAACCGCGTCCGTTATTGACAAGAAACGCGGATTCGAAGGAACCGAAACCAACTTGTAAGGTTGGGTCAATATCTTGGAGAGCTTCGGCAATTCTGCCTGCGCTCCAATGCGGCGGGAGAGTAAGAGCCTTGTCGGTCTCTCCATCGTCTCCGCGCCACGTTGTGTTTTCGTTGTCCCAATAGATGCTGACGCGCTTCATGCCGTCACCGCTTGCGCAGTTACAACATGACCGGTGCTATCGACGCGAACACCGTCGAAGAACTCCGTCTTTTCGTCCAGGTACGAAGCCAGGAACCAAGTGAAGTTTTTCTGCCAAATAAACGCGGGAGAATACTTATTAATTCGTTTCCGCGTCGTTAGCGTCAGCCATCCGCCGGAAGAGAGAACATAGGTTCCGTCCCGGTAGATTTTAACGACCTCGGTGCGATGAAGGACTACTGCGAAGTAGCCGTCACCTAAGTCGCACCGCTCCAAGTAAGTGTTGTTCTCTAGCTTCTTGCGGTCACGCGAACCGAGAATAGATTGCGCACCGAAATAGGTAAGCATTGAATTACTCCTGGCAAGGGAAGGCGCAACGCGATTAAGCGTAACGCCGAAAGTGATTCAGTAGATAAGGGTTATTCAGTTATCAAGGGTCTGATGGAACGATGATACTCCCACTTGTCAATACCGCGCAAGAAACTACATGAGCGCGAGTGCTTGCATATTTGATTAGTGAGTCGCGGGATATGGGTGACTTTGAAGCGAGCTACGTCTAAGCGCAGCAAAGCGAATGTAACGCAAAGCTAAGGGGAGCTTAGGCCTGGACGCGCCCTGTTCACTCTGAGGCACCGCATCCAACCTTTGTTTGGTTAGTTGCGTGGTTAGTGGCTCGCAGCGCGGATTGATTCACGCACGAATCGCCAGCGTAGCGCGCAACATGCCGTATGTGGCGCACCGATTCCGCCAACACGTCGGGCCTTGCGCCCTTCCCCCCACGGGCTGGGCGGTTTTCTAAACGCAGTCCCCCACAATCAATTTTTTATTTTTCCTATGGGAGCGCATATTGAAAAAGCCATCCATCAAGCTCTACGACATTGTTGCGGTTCATTGGCTCGACGCGCACCAATCGCTTGCAAATAGCGTGACCGTAGATGGTGCGTTAGAGGAACCATCATGTGAGCTTGTATGTGTGGGGTTCGTTATTCGGATGGATTCCGTCATCGCACTTGCCCAAGAGTATGACCCGGGAAATGATGACTTCCGAGAAGTGCGTTTCATTCCCAAGGTCCTCGTTAAATCAATAGTGCGCCTTTCGAGCGTCACACATAGTCGAAACACCAACCGCTTTTCGTTCACAGCGCACTGAACACAAGTTCTGTCCCGAGCATGACACTAAACTACTCTCTAACTTGAATCATTAGAACGGGACTGAGTAGAGATATACACCCCCTGCTCAGTCCCACCTTGGGGCAGCGCAACGTCGCACTAGGACCTTCAAAGCTACAGCCTAGCCCTCTGGGTCGCTCCAGACTGCTCCACCAAATTTCCTCATGGTAGGTAGTTGCTGACCTTTAATACCTTGAGGGAGCACCAAGGGCCATGAAGGACGTGCTCCACTGTGAATGTTTCAGAGCCATTTGAATTTCGCAGTGACCTCGGCGGTAAGGTCGGTAAACCCCGCCTTTCATTCTCGCAAAGGAGAATCTATGCAAGCAACCACTGAACACAGCTATGCGAGCTTAACATTAGACAAGATGTGCGAAGCCCTCGACGATTTGCGACTTACGCTTCCCACGTTTCAGACCGGCAAATGGTTCGTGGCGTCCTATGCAGACGTTCTCATCTTGCCTTTTGTGCGCGTCACCTATGACGGCATCGGTCACATAGAAGCTCACGCAATCATTATCTCTGGACCGGAAATGCTTCTTCCTAACGAAGAGATTCATTTCATCTTAGACACGCGACTCAACGCCCTCAAGGATTCACTTCACACACAGGGGAGACTTTAAATGCCCGCCGATTTCAATATAGGGATGGACCTAGAGAAACCCGTCCTTTTTATTCGAGACGTACACAATACCGTACACCGCATTGAGTTAGACGCAGACTTTGCTATGAGACTTCGCGAGACATTAGGGATTGAATATAGAACGCGAGAGCAGGAACAGAAGCAATGAGTAAGCTCCACTTCGTTCCCGACCCTTATGACAGGAAACATGACAACGAGTGGATAGCTCTCCTCGCTGCCATCGACCGAATGATAGACCGCTATCCTGATGAGCTATTCACCGTTCGCCATTCAAACGAACCGAAGGAAGTCGGGAAAGCATTCGCCACCATCGTTGCTAGCATTATTGAGGACCTCAAACATGAACACTGATTTAATCAAAACTATCCTCGACCAAATGGGCGACTCGCTCTATCAATTCGAGCAAGACCTCGAACACAACGAGCGCAGTCTAGGTCCGAGCTTCGCCCGCATGTTGCTCAACTTCACCCATACGCAAAAGACGGGACTCGGACAACTCAACAAATTCCTCGACAACGAACAAGACCCACACACTAAGGAGAACCTCAAACTTGAGAAAGAAAGACAAACCACCTAAGAAAATGGAGAGTCCGCCCATCGCGGATTTACCAGGAGCTATGGGAACTGCCGCACAGGCAAAGACCAATCTCTTTCGCGCCGGTATCGCACTGAACGGTAAGACGCAACCATCGTTCCTCGACAAGAAAACAACGTCGGCATCAAACCCACTTAAGCTGCGTCAATGAATGAGAAACCCAAACGCAAGTGGCGTTGGGTTTCAAAGAAGCACTGGGACAGAATCCAAGACCGCTCTCCGGGGCAACAACTCGCCTACTGGATTGAGCACAAGAAAATATGGAAGCCCGTCCTCAAAGAGAAACAGGCGCTCCTCGACGCTCGCACGACGATTCACAACAAACGTGAAGCAGCCTACGTCAAAGTGCTTGCTCCACAACTTGTGTATCTCATTGCAAACCACTTTGACCACCCGTATCTATCCGAGCTTATTCGCATTGCAAGCGTTTACAGTTTACGTCCTGCTGGCTATCGACGTACTGATTATATAACGAGAGAGGGCATTCCAACGAAACGCGGACTCAAAAAAGCAGACTCACTTAACGCACTTCCCCGCATGGTCATTGCAATTCGCGATGAGATGGCAGAGGGAGGCAACCTCACGATGGCATCTGTCTACACTGTGCTCAGACAACTCGTTCACCATGAGGACCCCGAGATTCAAATGAAAGCGATTAGCAAAATCATGGAGTACGCGGTTCCCAAGTTTACGTTCAACAAGAACTACAACGAAAATCAGAACCTCGACATTAACGCTTGGTTCAGTGCCGACATGCTCAACAACCCACCGCCTATGAAACTGGACGACGATGAAACAATGCTTCCCGACAACTCATAACTTCGTTCCGCTCTACGATGACAAGCTCTACTGTACGAAGTGTACCCGTACCGTAGACCTAGCTGGACCAAAACAGATTCCAGCAACGCACGAACCAACGGAACCCGTACCGGATGAACCAACGCCGGGACCGATTGAAGAAGCGCCCGAGGACTACGACGTGTTCCTTGCGCGACTTGAAGCCGAGAACCCCGATGCGTTCGATACACTCAACCGCCTGACGCAACAATACGCGGAAGAGCAAGGAGACCTCTAAACGACTTGACCACCGCTTCCCACGATTGGGAAGCTCTCAGACACCGAGCGATAACTGACTTCCGCTTCTTCTGTTCCAGCTTCCTCAAAATAAAACCTAAGCCACCTGAAAATGAAGATGATGACGACGACGATTTACCTGCCCTAATCCCGTTCGTCTTTAACCCTGCACAAGAAATTGTGTACGGCATCATGCAGAGACAACTCCGCGAAATTGGTCGCGTCGAGTTAACCGTATTGAAAGCTCGCCAGTTTGGGTTGAGCACTTTTTTTATTGCCTGGGCTTTCTGGAAGATTTTTCGTCAGGCCGAAACGTCCGCCGGTATTGCAGTGCCTCATGGCAACAAGATTCTCTTAGGCGAGTTTTTCAACACAGCCAACACGTTCTACATGAACCTGCCGGAAGTCATGCGGCCGCCGTTGCGTGGACCACTTGGCAAGAAACAAAATCTCAACAAGGCGGACATTCACTTTGCACCGCCACACAACTCACGACTCCTTGGGGCCGTCGAGTCCCCTCATGGTTTTCGCGGATACCAATTCGACATGCTGCACTTATCAGAGTGCGCATTCTACAAAAACCCCGAGGACTTCATTGCGGGCGTCATGCCTGCGTTCAACAAAAAGCGTAAGGGTTCAACTCGCGTATTTGAGTCAACGCCTGCCGAGGGATGGTTTCAAGACCAATACGATGCCGCGAAGGAAGAAGGCACCGCCATCTTCTTACCGTGGTATGTCAACCGCGACCAGTATGCACTCCCAGTTAAGAAACGCGGTACAGCTTACTACAACGAACGCGGTAAGCAGATTCAATTCACGCGTGAAGAGCTAGATGAACGCGAAGCAATTGACCGCGAGATAATTCAGTACAACGAAGAGTACGGGCTTACTGACAAGGATGCCGTGCCGCCGCTTTCCGTTGAACAACTCTACTGGCGGCAAGAACGCTTACAGTCCAAAGATTATCTAGGCGATGTAGAGCGTTTCAATCGCGAGTTTCCACGCGATGAGCAGAGTGCGTTCCTTTATGGTACGCATGGGCACTTCGCCGTTTGTATGAATGCGGTCAATCTTTCAGTGCGCAAGAGCTATGAAGCTGGCGCATTAGAATCCACAACCTACAAGAACCCCGCGAGTCCCAAACAAAAGATTGCATTCAAGTCCGAACACACGACGGGCTACATTGACCAAGAACGACGCGAGGGTTGGTATATATGGGAGCATCCGCAACCTGAGTACACCTACGGCATTGGCGTCGATGTAGCTGGCGAATACGACTACGACACCGATGACCGCGACCGCGGCGCATACTCTGTCATTTGCGTTTACAATCTCGAACAACGCGTTCAAGTCGCAGAGTGGCGCGGTTCCATCGACCCATTTGACTTGGGCGATGAAACAGTAAAGGCCGGTTACTACTACAACCTCGCAATCGTTTGCGTTGAAGCCAACAATCAAGGTTGGAGCACAAAGGCGCGCATCGAACGTAACTTGATGTATCCGAACGTCTACGAGTGGAAAGACATGGATACGAACGCACCCACTAAGAAAACCATGTGGGTCACGAACGTCGAGAGTAAAGAAATGATGATTGACGCCTTTAAGAACGCCGTTCGCAAAGGCTATTTCAAAGTCACCTCTGAGGGTCTCAAAAACGAAATGGCAACCTACATGCACAAACGCGGCGTAGGCTATACCGGAGGCACCAACACCTCCGACCGCATCATCGCAGCGAGTCTTGCGTTCCAGGCAGCTTTGGACCAACCGCTCGGCATTAACATTATTCTTGATTCCCTCAATTCATCGACGGACTCGCATAATGTACTTGTTGACACACTCGACGCTGCGTACATGCTGGACAACAACATACCCCCAGCGTCGCGTATGCCACCTCACTTCTACGATGAAAATGCAGAGCACATGGAAGTTGAGGACAACATATATGCGCTCTTAGGTATCGAATGATTTACGCTTACTACTGCGACGTTGGCAAACATGGCATCGACCACTTTGCGTCAACAGCACCAAAGACATTACACTGCGATACGCACAACGTCGAATGCAACCGTGACTTCTCTACGGTGAGCATCAAACCATCAAACGACATTTTCCGTAAGACTTACTTATCGGAAGCAGCACGTTTGAAGAACGAACAACGCGGCCACGACTTTATGCCCAACACACCGAGGGATAAGTTTGAAGCCAAAGAGATTGAGCGAGCTACAGGCCGCACTTACTTTGGCAACGACTACTCGAACCTCTCGGCTGATTGCATCGAAGCCGCTAAACAGAACGGAGATTTGTAGACGACACCTTGCCAGATACTATAGCAGAAAAAGTCTTAGGGACTAAAAAGAAACGCTCCCGGCAGAGCATGGACGAAGTAGACAATCTTAAATTGATTGCACGACTTCGTAGACATATTGCCCACGCTAAAAAGGGAGAGAACGAGCGCGCACAAGCGGACGAGAAAGGTCTCAAGTTTCGTGACGGTAAGTACGAAGAGAACGGCATCGTCATTGGCAAGCTCCCCGTTTACGCCAATACTGCGCTCACCTATTTTGAGCGCCGCATCTACAACGTTAGTAAGAACAAACCCATTCCCACGATTCAAGCGGTTGGTTCTACGAGCGATGACGCTGCTGCGTTACTTCAAAGCGCCATCGTACAGCTATGGGAAACGGACCATATGCAAACGACGCTTCAACAGTCATTGCTTGAAGCCGGGTTTACACGTCCACTCTTCTGGTATGCCGAATGGCAACAGGACGCTCGCGGTGGCAAAGGTGCAATTCACACTCGCAAGATTGACCCGTGGCTCTGTATCGTTGACAACCGGCAGATTGACCCCGAGCAAGCTCAGTACGCGGGATTCCGTGACTTCACCACGCGGGCGGCTATCATGCGCCAACATCCCGAGAAGGCAAAGCGACTTGAAGAAGCTCCACCTTCGGGACTCAATCAAGGACCAACGGGCGGCCCATCGCCTCTCACGGGACTTGGCCCCGGCGTCATTGACCAAGTTGGTAACGTCCCTTCACTCTTTCCGAATAGCGGCCGACGTATGGCGTCCGCTGGCTATAGCTCGGATGATGTACTGCGCGAAGAAGTTGAAGTCGTCTACCTTTGGTGGAAAGACGAGACGCCTGATGTTGTTCAGAAAGTCAAAGTTAATGAGGCGGGCTATGAAGTCTACGAGCTAGTCAAAGACGAGCACGGCAACGTCGAATTTGAACACGATGGCGGCTACGACATTATCCCAACGCCAATTGGACCGATGCACGTCGAGAAGCTCAAGCCAAAGATTCGCCCCGTTATCGAAGATGCAGTCGTCTTAAAGTATCCCTACTGGCGCTACAACAAATTCGTTCCATCGCTCAACTTAGTGCTTGAAGATATGAACTGGAAGAAACCGCTTCCACTTGCGCCCGTTCGCGATAACGTTCCGCTCCGTGGCTTCTGGACACAAGGTGTGGCGCAGCGCATGTTCTCATTGCAGAACACGAAGAACGTTTTGCTCTCGCAGATTGCGCGCCAAACAAAATACGGTCAAGGTGGCAACTGGATGGCCACCACCAAGAGTGGCATCAAGAACAACGCGCTCAAGACCTCGGTCGGCACCGTCTACTTAATGAATGATGTTTCTGACCGCGCCATTCGCGCATTCACGCCTTCACCTGTTGACCAAGCACTCTTTACACTCGTCAACATATGCGACCAAGAAATGATGAAGCTCTGCGGCATTACAGGTCCCGTCCAAGGCGATGCAGTTGGTCGGGTCGATGCAGAGGGCGCTTACGACAAACTCATGGAGGCAGCATCCATCGACATTCAAAACCTTGCTCGCCTCGTTGAAGAAACAATTCGTACTTGGTGCATCATTGTAATGAGCCTCATTCAAGAGAACTATACGTTCGCACATTGGGCTCCCGTCATGGAATACGACGGCACCACAACATGGAAGCAGGCGAGTGCGCTTGCACTTGAAGGCCAGTTTGATGTTCACATTGAGACCGGCTCCATGCTTTCACTTAGTGACTCCGCACTTTGGGCCCGTGCAAAAGAACTCTATGGCATGGGACTCTGGCCAAAGCCCCTTCTCGTTAAGTACGGACACGTTCCGCATGGTGAAGAGGGACTCAAGATGGGCACCGAGCTTATCAGTCGCTCATCC
>Ga0206818_1130_pt1 | contig 14552 bp, 15 predicted proteins | sample Alteio_BWOrgCont_86_FD_152881 | JGI IMG/M metagenome (GOLD analysis project Ga0206818, IMG submission 152881) | Enriched cells from forest soil in Barre Woods Harvard Forest LTER site, Petersham, Massachusetts, United States -... | ecosystem: Environmental > Terrestrial > Soil > Temperate forest >...
TTCAAATGTCTCGGCAGAGGATGTCTGGTAGGCGCGTTCGAATTCTTTGGGGACAGGGCTTTTCAGCAAATCACCGTCGTTAATAAAAGGATAGATTTCACTATAATCTTTGACCTGTGAAAGGGATACACGCCGCATTAAATGCCGGGGCCTTAATTGCTTGGGATCAACAAAACCCATGGCCCCTAAAATCTCAGCGAAACTTTTGACAGTGGCCTTATGGAAATTAGCCACGCGCTTGTTTTTTTGGGCAACAACCAGGCCATTGACTAAAGACGGGTCCTGGGTGGCGACGCCTGTGGGGCAATGATTGGTGTTGCATTGCAGGGCCTGGATGCATCCTAAAGACAGCATCATGCCGCGCGAGGAATAACATAGGTCTGAGCCCATGACCATGTGCTTGATAATGCCAAACCCTGAATTGATCTTGCCGGATGAGATGATCTTCACACGGTCCCGCAAACCAAATCCGACGAGGGTATTGTGGACAATGACAAGCCCTTCATTTAAAGGCGAGCCCACATAATTGGAGAACTCTAAGGGTGCGGCACCCGTTCCCCCTTCACCGCCATCGACGGTAATGAAATCCGGCGTGATCCCGCTTTTATGCATGGCTTTGGCAATAGCCATGAATTCCCGCGGTTTGCCGATGCATATTTTAAACCCGACGGGTTTACCGCCGGAGAGTTCTCTTAAGCGTTCAATAAAGCCCAGGAGTTCCAGCGGCGTGCTGAAAGCCGAATGTCCCGGCGGAGAAATAACACTTTTGCCCATCTCAACCCCGCGGATCTGGGCGATTTCTTTAGTGACTTTCTCGGCAGGCAAAATACCGCCATGTCCCGGCTTGGCCCCTTGGGAAATTTTGAGCTCTATCATTTTAACTTGGGGCAAGCCGGCTTTTTCAACAAAGCCTTCCGCTGAGAATTTGCCGTTCGCATCACGGCAGCCAAAATAACCGGTGCCGATCTGCCAAATCAAATCTCCCCCTTGCAAGTGATACGGTGTCAGTCCCCCTTCGCCGGTGTTCTGGGCAAAGCCACCCATCTGTGCCCCTTGATTAAGGGCCATCACCGCGTTCTTGCTGAGGGAACCGAAGCTCATCGCCCCGATATTAAATATGCTCGCTGAATAAGGCTTGGCCCTGGAAGCGCCCACCGTCACACGCAATTGTTGAGGGTCAACATGCACCGGCATGATGGAATGCGTCACCCATTCATAGCCCACTTCATAAACATTTTTTTGCGTGCCAAAAGGCACTGTGTCCAATTCCCCTTTGGCGCGCTGGTAAACCAGGGAACGGTCCAAACGGTTAAACGGCGTGCCCGAGGTATTGGATTCGACAAAATACTGGTTTATTTCCGGACGGAAAAGTTCCAGAAGATACCTGAAATTACCGATGACAGGAAAATTACGGCGGATGGCCTGGCGTTCCTGAAGCATGTCCAGCATCCCAACGGCCATCAAAGGGCCGAAGAAAACCATGGACCACCATATCTGCGGAATAACAGGGGTGAGAACACAATTAACAAGGACGATCAGCAGCGAAATCAGTAAAAAAACAAGCCGGGCCATAAAAATATTCTAGAGGCCCGGCATGCTAAAGCAAGCAATAACTCCAGTTTCTGCTAAAGATTTATCTGGACACTTGGGGCCCTCTGGACAACGACAACTTCATCGTGTGAATACCACCTTCCATCGTGGTGGCGGTACCTGAAGTGATCGTGCCGGTATTTTTCTCCCCTTTCGCCGTCCGCCCGCGCGAAGGTGCTAAAACTTAATAATGCTAGCCCCAAAATGAGGGCCAAAACTGACCTGAATTTTAAACTTTTATTAATCATGTTATTCTCCTTTGATTTTTATCGTCCCTGCCCTTTTTCATCTGCTTTAACCCACCATCTGCATGACCACTTCTGTAAGGATCACGACCAACAGCCCGATCTCAAATATCGTGATCATATTTCCCCCTTCTATTGGTTGCGCTATTCATAATTGCATTTTAGGGGCAAACAAAAATGAATCAATTGTACTTAGGTGCAATAACAGCTAGTGAGGATTAATGCGGGGGGCTTGACAAGCGCTTTCACCGCCAAAACTACCGCCAATTCTACTTAGTGAAACGGGTCAATACCTTCGGGTATACGTCCTTACGGTGGCCAATCTTAAGGACAATTACTTTTTTCCCATGAATACGGTAAATGATCCTATAGTCTCCAACGCGTAATTTACGGAAACCCTGCAAACTTTTGCGCAAAGGCAGGCCATAACTAATAGGATCTGTTAAAAGGCGGGTTTCAATTGCTTTCCTGATGCGATCTTTGATGTTCCCGGGGATTGCAGCCAGATCTTGGGGTATCTCGTGATGATAAACTGGACTATATTCCACTACTTCCAGACCTCATCATGCGTGAACGCCTTTTTGGATGAAAAGTTAGATTCCCTCTTTTGGGCGATCTTTTGCCATTGGCCGTCTTCATAAGTATCCAACGCTTCTTTGATCAAATCTCTGGCCATGGTAGACAAAGATACTCCTTGCGCTTTTGCCAAATGGTCAACCCCCTTCATAAGAGTGGGCTCTAAAACGACGTTTAATCTTGGATTTTTAGTAGCCATATATTTATCCTCCTAAATAAAGTGTATCATAAGTGATGAACCAAAGCAAATACACGTTGGGGCCGATTGATTTTTAGAGAATGCAACTTTTTTATCAAATGTCGATAGTTTCAAAATTCAAATTATTTGGATCGTACCCCTTTAACTCCTCCTCGATCGGATAACGCCTGTTCCAGCAAACCGGCCTTCTCTTGAAGATCTTTTTGCCTTTTTCCTTATAATCAGCCAGCGCTTCGACGTAATACCAAAATTCCTCTTCGGTCAAGTCTAGCTTCATAACACCTAACAAGGCGAATGTTATCACGATTTTGCTTGTTCCCGGTCTCCAATGATTAATGACGCAATACCACGGGCTGGTGGGATCTTTCATGTCGAGGCGCATCTTAGTGAAAAAGCAAAAATAACCGAACCGGCGTATATAGTTGATAAGATCTTCCACCGCCTGAGGCGAAAAATGCCTGCCGTCACTTTTAAGGCGACGGGCCATTATGGCGCATACAGGACAGTAGGTGAACATCTTGCTTTTAAGCCGCTTGCCGCATATGTCACATGTCCCCGTCCCGCGCGTTGGAAAAATGGTGGTCTCTACGGCTGTCCCCGGCTCGTCGAAGGTATACTTATGGTCCCAATAACGAAGTTTTCTTTTTCTTAACGGTATTTGATACCGCTTAAAATTGGTCAGTGCGTCGACGATCCACCAAAACTCTTCTTCAGAAAGATCTGTTTTCATGCCATTGATCAACGCAGAGGTGATTACGATCTTACGCGGATCATGCGGCGCCCAATGGTCAAAAACGCAGAACCACGGGCTATGAGGATCTTCCATATCAAGGTCCATGCCCGTGTAATGACAGACATACCCGTACTTTTTCACATATTTCCAAATTCTTTTAACGACCTTGGGCGGATATTGCCTTGCTTTCATACGAAAGGCAAACCTGGAACATATGGGGCAATATATTGAAAACTTGGTAGGGACCGGCTTGCCGCAGATGCAGCATCCTTTATTGCGTATGGGGGTAATTTTGATGGGTTTGATAAAAGTAAATTACCACAGGGGGCCGAGTTTGGGCAAGAAAAAAAATAACCCCAACGGGTTTTACTTTGAACCAAATACTCAAAGATATTGAATCTATATTCAAATTTAAGGACTTAGTATCTATCCCAGCAAATGAGAAAGTTATTTCTTGCACTAAAAATGAACTATGCCTTTTCCAAAGTTGCGATCAATAAACTAAATAAGTAGTCAAGAAATTCCTTTAAGGTTGGTGGATCATCCGGTGCTGGTGAAGCAGCCGGCGTAGCGGCGGCAGACGCAGTGGCAGCTGGTGTAGTAGCGGCTGTGCTGGATGTGCTGTCGGTTGTGGTGGCCACAGGACTACTGTCCGCAGCCGTGCTTGGCGTTGTAGCCACCGTTGGAGATGTGTCTGGCGAAGCTGTGGTGGATGAATACTGATAGAAAGATGGATCATTATCATAAAACACATCAGCTTGGACCAAGCCAGGGGCCATCAAGACAAAAGCGGTGAATAAAAATCGACATAATTTCATGGTTTCCTCCGTTTTTTTAATTAAAAAATAAAGCCCCAAGTAAAAAATTCTACTTGGGGCTTCTTCGCCTGAATCTTTACAATACAGCATCAGCGCCGATTGACTTTTGAAGTATGCAACTTTTTTTACCAAATGTCAAGATATACCACAACTTCATTAAGCATAATAGAGTCTCTACTTTTAGCTTTACAATGTAAACAAGTGACACTGCCGGTCTCCATTATTTACCTTCCTTTCAAATCTGGGTCAATTGCTATATTATTTTGCCACCAAACCACCACCGAAACTTCTAAAATTCTTGTTTTTCTGGTAGCCCCAACCGGATTTGAACCGGTGTTTTCTGCCTGAGAAGCAGACGGACTCAAATTTACACAGGAAAGTGACCTGATTATGATCCAAATGTAAATGAATTCATCTAACGAACTAGTGCTTGGACCAGTTTCAGAAAATCTTTGGCTTGTTCGATTTTAATGGCAGCTTCAGGGCGGACGATCTCTTCCTGAATGTCATAGTCGGCGATCTCTCTTAGCTTACGGGCATCAAGTAATATCCGATGATATTTCTGTTCAATCTTGCCGGTCTTGACAAAATGATAACCAACTGCTGACTCAACTGCGGAATGTTTGACAACATCTATTTTAGATGATTTAAGTAAGGCTTGGGCTGCGTAGAAGATTGCGTAATAGGATTTACTGGCTGAATCAGAAGGATACCCTTGGGCCAAAAGACCTTGGGCGACTTTGATGGCATGCTTGGATTTATTAATAAGCCCCTGAACTTCTCGGGTCATACCACAACACCTTCACGGACATGGCGGTAAAAAGAAAACCCTTGTTTATAACGATCTTCAAAATCGCCTTGGCTAAAAACCTTCAATGAAATGACCGGTTTAAAATCATGCTCCAACATCAATTGATAGGCTATATCTTCCAAACGCTTTTCCAATTGTCTGGTTTTCCGTTTAATTAAAACAGCCACGTCTAAATCCGAATAACGGCTCACCTTACCTTGGGCACGAGAGCCAAAGATAATGATCCTCGCCAGCTGTTTACGGATTTCCGCTGGGATACGTTCTTTGAACTGAATAATGATTGATTTATCTTTCTTCCCCATAGTAGAAGTATACCAGATATTAGATGGATTTGAACAAAAAAGAGGCCGTAAAATATATTTCAAGCCTGAACTATCTGCCAGTCTTTAAAATAATTGAGGATTCCCTCTTCAACCTCTGAATTTAAAGCATGGGTATATTTATCCGTCTGCACCAAGCTACCATGCCCCATTCTTTTCCACAGCTTAAACTCCTATAGAATTTTTATGATCCAAATTATGATCCAAGCATTGCTAAAAGCGGCAAAAATCAGGTAAAAGGAAGCAGATTAGGAAAACTGACGACGAGATAAAAAAAGACGTAGCTCGCCGATAAATGGAGTGTTACGTCTATGAAAAGTACTGGTAGCCCCAACCGGATTTGAACCGGTGTTTTCTGCCTGAGAAGCAGACGTCCTGACCAGGCTAGACGATGGGGCCGAATCAATAACGGAAGGTAAGGATATCTCAAAGGTCCTTAATCGTCAACAAATATCGTTGGCCGATATTGAGGCGCCTGCACATTTCTAAAACCAGGTTTATCAGTATTATGGTTGACACTTGGTATCTTAAATTTATAATCAACCAAGAGCACACTAATGTTAACGAATCCCCATTGCCTGACGCAAAACAAAGCAATAGGGAATAGGGAGATCTTCTTTGTCTACCAGCGTCAGTATCGGATTCAGCCAGGACCCCGACCCCGAGGAAGCGGTTTTAAAGGCTTGTGTGCAGGTCAAAAACCAGCTCAACAGCCCCGACACTGATTTGATCATTATCTTTGCGTCCCCCCAATATGCCGTCCCTGAGATCCAGGCGGTCATCACCCGCATCCTTAAACCAAAACATCTGGTCGGCTCTTCCACCGGCGGGATCATTTTGTCCAATGGCGTAACAAACCGCGGCATTGCCCTGGTGGGCATTAATTCCGATGAGATGCTCTTCGGGATCTCCGCCGTCAAAGATCTTGAGACCCAGGACATGCACTACACCGGATTTGACCTGGCCCGCCGGGCAGCCCAGGACCTGGGCTCCACTCACCGGGAAGTGTTCCTCACTTTTTCGGAAGGCATTGAAAAAAACAGCTCGCCCTTTATCCGCGGCGTCAGGGAAGTATTGGGCGTCGTTTTCCCTGTGCTCGGGGCCATTTCCAGTGATGATTTCAAATATAAAAAACTCTCCCAATTCTTTCAGGACCAGATACTGCAAAATGCCGTTGTCGGCCTTCTGATGGGCGGGACATTCCACCTGGCTTTAGGCTGCAGGCACGGCTTTAAACCGCTGGGCCGTCCGCGCACCGTCACCAAGGTCGACGGTTATGTCCTGCGCACCATTGACCATAAGCCGGCCATTGAAATTTATAAACATTTTTTGGGGCCCGAAGCTGAGGGATTAAAGAACATCTCTTTAAATTCTTACGCAGCGATGTACCCCCTGGGCTTCTATCAGGAAGAATCCCGCCAATATTTGTTGCGTAACATTATTGACATCCTGCAAGACGGTAGTATCGTATGTCATGAGGGCATCCCGCAGGGCGCCGAGGTGCATTTGATGATCAGCAATAAAGAGTCTTGCCTCGACTCTGCCGTCCAAGCGGCGGAATTAGTCAAAGCATCCCTCGCTGACAGGCCGGCCAAGCTGGTACTTGTGTTTGAATCCCTGGCCCGCCATAAAATCCTGGGGCGTAGCGCTTTCAGCGAGATACAGGCCATCAGGAATGTTTTAGGGAACACCACACCGATTGCCGGCATGTGTTCCTACGGTGAAATAGGGCCCTTTGGCAAGCTGGACGATATAAAAAATATTTATTTACATAATGAGAGCATCCTCATGGTGGCTATCTCATAAACGCTATGGACCCGACAACTCTTGAAACCTTGTGGACACTCGGCATCGTCATTTTTATCCTGCTGTGTGCCACGACCTATCTTTTTTATACTTCGGCCGCTAAAGAAGAGGTCATCAACACCATGAACGAAGCGCAGAAAAAACTGATGCGCTCTTTTCACGATTTAGATGAACAAGCCAAAATGATCGTCCGCACTGATCTGGAGCTTAATAAAATCCGTGAGGAAATGGATAAACGTCTCAACGGCCTGCACACCCTGCAACGGACGTCCCGGCAAATGAGCCAGGCGCTTAATGAAAGTGAGATCTTCCAAAGGATCTCTCCGGCGCTATTCGAAGACCTGGGCTTCGCCCGCGTCCTGATTGCCTCCGTGGATGAGGCCAATATTCTAAAGATCCGGCTTAACCTGGGTTATAAGGACGACCGCGCCGAGGCCATCCTCAAAGAAATCACCGCCGAAGAGCCTCTCAAAAACGTCCTCCAGGAGATCCACTCTGTTTCGTCAATCAATTGCGCCAGCAAAACCAAAGAAAAGATAATCCCTCTATTTGAAGCGGAGCATTTCATCCTGGCACCCATCCTGACCCAACGGGGAGGCATTGGTTTTGTCTTCGCAGGGAACCGTTATAATGCCCCTGCGGTGACACAGGGCGACGAAGAATTGATCACCATCCTCGCCGGACAATTAGGCCAGTCTATCGAAAATGCGCAGCTCTTTGAAAAAGTGTTCCGTTCCAGCCAGGAGCTGGAATTAAAAGTCTCGGACCGCACCAAGCAGTTGGCCCTTGCCCTGCAGAAGGTCAATGAGATCAGCAATAAAAAATCGGAATTTATCTCCGCCGTGTCCCATGAACTGCGCACCCCCTTGACGTCCATTAAAGGCTATGCCGCCATCCTGATCGCCGGAAAAATCGGTGAGTTGCCTGAGGCGGTCAAAGAACGCCTGGCCAAGATCAATTCCCATTCTGACAGCCTGGTCGCCCTGATCAACGATCTTTTGGACATCGCGCGCATTGAATCCGGCCGCCAGGAGATGAAATTTGCCGTTTACAAAATCAAGAATATCGTCGACAGCGTCGTTGATTTGCTGGCCCCCCAAATAAACGCCAAAGGCGTTAAATTAAACCTGCGCCTGCCCCAGGAAATAGAAAGCGTTTATGTGGACAGCGCCAAGGCCGAACGTGTCCTTATTAATCTGCTGAGCAATGCCATCAAATTCACCCCGCCAAACGGGACCATTACAGTGGCGGTGTCACCGAAACTGGAACATGACTACGCCGTCTTTAGCGTGGCCGACACCGGCATCGGCATTCCGGCATCGGAAATACAAAAACTGTTCAGTGAATTTTTCCGCGTTGATAATGAAATCAACCAAAGTGTCAAGGGATCGGGTTTGGGGCTGGTCCTGGCTAAAAATATTGTCCAGGCGCACCGCGGTAAAATGTGGGTCCAAAGCCAGGTCAAGCTAGGGACCACCTTTTATTTTACCCTGCCCTCGACACAAAAAGCGTTTGAGAAATATTTGGCCCACAATGCCTCTCAGGCGAGCACCTCACAGGAGTTTGCCATCTAATGCGTAAAGAACGGATCCTGATCGTTGATGATGACCCTGATATCCGCGATGTCCTTAATTTGACCCTGTTCGAACATTACTCCATTGCCGCGGCCAGCAACGGTGAAGAAGGCCTGGAAATGGTCAAAACCAAGAACCCCGACCTGATCATCCTCGATTTTAACATGCCGAAGATGGACGGCCCTGAATTCTGCCGCCAATTGCGCCGTGATATTTTACTGCGCCACCTGCCGGTGATCATGCTGACCGGCAGGAGTGAAACCAAGGACATGGTCACCGGCATAGAATCCGGAGCGGATGATTATTTAGTCAAACCCTTTGAACCTGATACCCTGCTGGCCCGCATCCGCATGATTTTAAAACGCACTTCCCGCTCGCTGGATGCCAATCCCCTCACCCACCTGCCCGGCAACTCATCCATTATGGAGGAGTTTCAAGCCCGCATTGACGCCGGTAAACCTTTTGCGGTGGGCTATGTGGACCTGGATAAGTTTAAAATTTATAATGATAAATACGGGTTCGAACATGGTGATGAGTTTATCCGTTCCCTGGCCCGTATCCTCATTGATGCTACCCTGAAATTTTGCGGGAAGGACGCTTTTGTGGGGCACATCGGCGGGGATGATTTTGTATTTATCTGCGATGATGATAAGGCAGACGCCGTCAGCCAGGATATCATTGATGCCTTTGATAAACTTTCCCCTGATTTCTATAACGAAGAAGACCGCAAGGCGGGTTTTATTACCGGAGTTGACCGGCAGGGCAATGCCGTCAAAGCAAACTTAGTCTCTGTTTCCATCGGTATTGTCAATAATATCCATCAAAAAATCACCCATGTGGCCCAAATCGGGGAACTCGGCGCGGAATTAAAGAAATTTGCTAAATCGGTGGGCAAAAGTAATTTTCAGAGGGACCAGAGAAAACAAAAATAACCTACCCCTTTTGAAGAGGCATGCTCCCCAACTGATGGACGTACTCTTTAAGTTCGTTTTTAAACGTGTCCATCGACGGGTCAACCTTGGGGTACAGATAGGTCCTTAATCCCGAATAGAAACCTGACGAGACAAAGAAGTAGCTCTCCTCTTCATCCGCTTTCAGGGCTTCTTTGGGAGCTGCAAAAGTCAATTCAATGTCCTCACCCCTGACCAGATGCGCATAAACATTGTCCCTGGCTGATAATTCTTTGAGCACATCAACGCCGCCGGTCTTTACTGCTTTTATAAGCGGCAGTTCTTCCATGTTCATCTGTGCCGGTTGCGCTTCAACCAGCCCTATGTGATCCACAAAGTGGTGCGCTGTCCAGTTGATCTTTATGGTCAGGGTGTTCCCGGTCATGGCTTTGAGGGCATCTTTCAAATCAACCATATCATTAGATAAAGCAATGTCCCTGGGATGCACGTCTTTTAAAGAATAAAGGACACGCTCAGGATGGGCGTTGTCCACGACAACGATATCAATATTTAACGAATTGGCCTTGGCTTTGAACGGTGCCAATTGCAGAGGCGGCGGATCACTTTCCCAGGCATGCATTGTCAAATACAAATTATCCCTGTCAACACCGCTAAGATCAAAAGTCACTGTAAAGGAATCACCCTTATTGCCTTCAATCCATTGATCATCAACGGCTGAAAGCTCCCTGCTGCAATCTTTCCCGTCCTTCATCGTGCAGGTCTTTAAGGCTATGGCTTTCATGGATGCCGTTGTTTTGATGCTTTGGCTTTGCTCATCCACAAAAGCACTGCTGCCTTGAGGATGGATGACACGGATCAAACGGACCTGGTCTATATTGTCTTCTTCCGGCTCGATTTCCTTTAAGAGCAGTTTGACCCCATCAGCCGTCACATCAGGATTAAGGCGCATTTTGTAATAATCCGTCTGCTTAAATTTACGGGGATCCCCGGAATTCTGTTCATAGCCTTGTTTAGCCAGTTCATAGTACTGGTTCTTGTAAGTCATCATAACGTCGTTTTCAATGTAATACTTCCCGTCTTTGAAGGTGAACAAAAAGGGCGTGGAGTTGCCTCCATTGCCACCATTAGAGCTACCACAAGAAGCAGTCCCTTGGCATGTCCCTCCACAACTGTCAGCGCAAGTACTTCCCGCACAGGTGCTGGACGCACAACTGCAATCCGGCGTGCACCCAGAAGGAGAAGTCCCCGACGACGATGAAGGCCCTGCAGCCCCGCATGCTATGCTGCTGCCGGTGCAATATTGTCCCCCAAAAGCAGGGGCCGGGCATTCGCAGGAACGGTATATGACTGAAGGAGCAATGCTGCCGGAAGGACAGGTGACCGGGCACCAGCCGCCATTGATGGGCTGAGGGTTGGCTCCCATGATGACGTTGCTGACGGTATTATAATAGCCTCCTGCTGCTGTACCAATCTGGCTAATCAAAGACCCTGGCCCAAAACTGCCGATAACAACCACGGCCACGACGCTCAAGAGCAAAAGATACTCTAAAGAGGTTTGTCCTAGCCTGTTTCTATAGACAGCGGAGATTCTCATAGATAATACAAATATACCATATAAATTCAGGGTTGGCAAAATCAGGCAAGGCTTTTAAGGCCCTTGGTGACTTCAGAAGGACTGTCTGCGCCAAACAGATAACTGGCGGTAATCAGGACATGGGCCCCGGCTTTGACTGCCAAAGGAGCGGTTTGGGCGTTGATCCCTCCATCGATGGCGATATCACCTTTAAAGATTTCCTTCAAGCGCTTGAGCTTAGGCAGGGCTTCGGGCATGAATTTCTGGCCGGCAAAGCCGGGATTGACAGACATGATTAAAACCCCGTCGCAATCCTTGAGGATTTCTTCACACAAGGGTGTGCCGGGATTAATGACCACAAATGCTTTTTTACCAAACCCGCGGACCTTTTTTAAATCGGCGCGCAAGGCAGGAATGTCTACCTGGTCTATTTCTTTGGGCCATTGGTTCCATTGGCGGCATGAAGGGCGGCGCTGGCCGTAACACTCTACCTGGATCTGAATAATGTCTGCCCCGGCTTTCGCGTAGCTTTCAATATAATCGCCGGGATGCTCGATCATCAAATGGGTTTCCAGGGGAAGTCTGGTATGCCGGCGCACAGCTTCAACGATCACCGGCCCGATGGTCAGGTTGGGCACAAAATGCCCGTCCATGCAATCAATATGAAAACGCGCCACCCCCGCGTCTTCGCAACGCTTGATCTCACGGGCCAAATTGCCGAAATCAGCCGCGAGAATGCTGGCTGAAACTTCGATGGGTTTATTCATGTCATTTCCAACTAATTGGTGCGCGGGGAGGGAATTGAACCCTCAACACCTTACGGCATACGCCCCTGCGATGCTTATGCACAAATCAAAAATGCGTGGGGAGGGGGTCGAACCCTCACGCCTTACGGCACACGCCCCTCAAACGTGCGCGTATACCAGTTCCGCCACCCACGCATAAATGCCTACGAAAACCTCTATTGCTTCCGCACTTCTCAATGTTTCCGCCACCCGCGCATATATTACTCTTATTCAATCCTATCTGACTGCATTGCTGGGCAAGCATTATAAGTAATAAATTTGTTCTTTTTGCTCCTGGAATCGCTTTTTTAACGCCAAAAGCTACAGTCGCAAAAAGAACAAATTCATTACTTATGACGCACTCTATCTATACAAAACTAAACATGCGTGCGTATATGGCTGAACGGTGTTGTGGACGAAACAATCAGGGATTTTTTGCCAAAAGTCTGCGAGGATTTACATCAAAAATTTTCCAAATAAAGAGAATCTTTAGAAAATTTTTGATGTAAACCGAAGCAGACGGCAAAAATATCCCGTTTCGGGAACAACACCGTTCAACCATATACGCGCTCATTTCACGTGATTCAGTGCCGCCGCGATAAAGCCTTTGAACAATGGATGGGCGCTGTCGGGTTTGGACTTGAATTCCGGATGAAACTGGCAGCCGACAAACCATGGATGGTCTTTGATCTCGATGATCTCCACCAAATCACGCTCAGGATTGACCCCCGCGATGACCAAACCCTTTTGCGTCAACTGCTGACGGAACGCATTGTTGAATTCATAACGATGGCGATGGCGCTCGGAGATCTTGGCACTCTTATACGCCTCGAAACTTTTGGTATTCTTTTCCAAAACACAATTAAACGCGCCCAGGCGCATGGAAGCGCCCAAATTCTTGACCTTCTTTTGTTCCTCGATCAAACTGATCACCGGATAAGGGGTCTCTTTCTCAAACTCCGTCGAGTTGGCACCTTTCAAGGCCGCCACGTTGCGGGCAAATTCAATGGTGGCGATCTGCATGCCTAAGCAAATCCCGAAAAAGGGGATATTGTTCTCGCGCACGTATTTGACAGCCGCGATCTTTCCCTCGATGCCGCGGGAACCAAAACCGCCGGGAATTAAAATCCCCTGCGCGTCTTTCAAAAACTTTTTAAAACCGGCGCCTTCCACTTCTTCCGAATCAACTTTTAAAATAGTGACCTTGGCATTATTCGCAATGCCCCCATGCACCAGGGCCTCATAGATGGATTTATACGCATCCTGCAAAGAGATGTATTTGCCGACGACCGCAATCTTGACTTCCTTGGCCGGTGAACGCAGGCGCTTGAGCACCCCTTCTTCCCAATTCTTGATGCCGCGGTCCACCATCTTGATATTGAGCTTCTTGACGATCAGCTCATCCAACCCCTCTTTTTTAAGGGCCAGGGGCACTTCATAAATGTGTTTGACATCCGCCGCTTCAATGACCGCTTCCACGTCCACATTGCAGAACAAGGCGATCTTCTCACGCTGTTCCTGGGAAATAGGCCGCTCCGTGCGGCACATCAATATCTGGGGGATGATCCCTATTTCGCGCAGGCGCCCGACGCTATGCTGGGTGGGTTTGGTTTTCTGCTCGCCGGCGGATTTGATATAAGGCAATAATGTCACATGGATATTCAGGGCGTAATGCTCGCCTAATTCCCAACGCAGTTGCCGGATGGCTTCCAAAAAAGGCAGGCTTTCAATATCGCCTACGGTGCCGCCTATCTCAACGATCGTCACATCCACATCCGCAGATTTAGCGACCTTCTTGATACGCTCCTTGATCTCATCGGTGATATGCGGGATGATCTGCACGGTCTTGCCCAGATAATCCCCGCGGCGCTCCTTGGTGATCACGGAATAATAAACTTTCCCGGCGGTAATGCTGCTGTCTTTGGAAAGCTGGGCATTGGTGAAACGCTCATAATGGCCCAGGTCCAGGTCTGTTTCCGCCCCGTCGTCCGTGACATAAACTTCCCCGTGCTGATAGGGGTTCATGGTGCCGGGGTCCACGTTCAAATACGGGTCGCATTTGATGATGGCGGTCTTAAGGCCGCGGGCTTCCAGCAATTTGCCGATCGAAGCCGCAGCGATGCCTTTGCCTAAACTGGAAACTACACCGCCTGTAACAAAAATGTATTTGCTCATACTTCCAACTTTAGTTTGTCTGTGTTCTTAGGGATGGCTGTCGGGTATTTGCCGGTAAAACACGCTGAACAAAAACTCCCCTTGTCCTTCATCACGGACATCATGCCCTCAAGGCTTAAAAAACCTAAGGAATCTACTTTAATAAAATCAGCGATCTGCTGGATCGTCTTATTATGCGCGATCAGTTCGCCCGACGAGGGAAAATCAATCCCGTAAAAACACGGGGACTTGATGGGCGGGCATGAGATGCGCATATGGATTTCTTTGGCGCCTGCTTCCCTGATCTCCTCTATACGGCTGCGCGAGGTTGTCCCGCGCACAATGGAATCCTCAATAACAACCACCTTCTTGCCCTTGATCATGTCCCTTATGGGATTGAGTTTAACACGCACACGGAAATCGCGCAAAAACTGGGTGGGCTGGATAAAGGTGCGCC
>Ga0206818_1131_pt1 | contig 14548 bp, 16 predicted proteins | sample Alteio_BWOrgCont_86_FD_152881 | JGI IMG/M metagenome (GOLD analysis project Ga0206818, IMG submission 152881) | Enriched cells from forest soil in Barre Woods Harvard Forest LTER site, Petersham, Massachusetts, United States -... | ecosystem: Environmental > Terrestrial > Soil > Temperate forest >...
AGGTTAAAAATGTATTTTTTGTGCTTGGTCTTAGCGGCTTTGAGGATGGCCCTTGTTTCTTCAATAATGGTTTTATCATCGGCATACAAAAGGCTGTTGAGAAGATTTCCCTGAATCCCTTTTTTTAGTCTTGATGTCCTTGATATTGACCGTTTCACAAACAGAGAGCATCTCTGCCCCGCTTTTTTCCATTAAGTCCATCAGATGCGCGCAATTTTTTAAATAATAAATGGAAGGAAGTTTAACGGCTTTAAAGATTTTTTGGACGTAAGGCAATACAAAAATTTCATAATCTTCACGGCGTAAGGTCCCGGCCCAGGTATCAAACAGCTGAAACACATCGATCCCCGCCTCTTTTTGCTGCTTTAAATAGGCAATGGTATTGTCCGTCAGCAAATCCATCAACTGGTGAAATGATTGGGGGCTTTCATACATCATGCGATTGTGTTTTGAGCATAAATACGTGGCCACGGTAAAAGGAGAACCGGCAAAACCGATCAAAGGGATCGAAGGCGGTAATACCGCATTGATCAATTGGATGGTGCGGGTAACATGTTCCAGGCCGCTGAATTTACCAAAACGTCTGATGTCCCCGGGATGATTGATGGGGTTGGCCACCACAGGCCCTTTGTGGTTAATAAAATCAATTCTGAATCCCATGGCTGAAGGCATGGTCAAAATATCAGCGAACAGGATCGCGGCATCCACCCCCAAGATTTCCAAAGGCTGCAAGGTGATGGCACCTGCAATTTCAGGGTCGCGAAAGAGTTCATTGAGAGGACGGTTGGCTTTGAGGGACTGGTATTGGGGCAAGTACCGCCCTGCCTGGCGCATAAACCAGACCGGAACACGTTTATTCTTGCCTTGAAATGCCAATAAAATGTCAGACTGTTCTTGAGAAACGTTTTTGGCCATTTTTGTCCTTTAGGTAGTAGTCAAATCCCATGCACACATTCCGGATAAAGATCTTACCCAGATCAGTGACTTGAATACGTTGTGAATTTTCATTAATTAATCCGTCTTCAATGCAATCATGCAGATGCCTGCCTTCTTCCAGAAAATAATCTTCAAACTCATAACCAAATGTATCAAAGAATAACTGTTTGTCCACCTTAAACCGGCACATCAGGCTATTGATCACCCATTGCCGGATCTGGTCGTCCCGGCTTAATTGTTTGCCCCGCTCTATAGGCAAACGGCCTTGAGCGGTTTGTTCGTAGTATTCAGGCAGGATTTTTGTATTCTGAAAATAGGTATTCTCAATATAACCAATGGCCGACGGGCCTACCCCAATGTATTCGTCCGCGGGTTTTAAGGTATAGCCCATAAAATTGCGGTGCAGGCTCCCCTCATTAAAGGCGCGGGCCATGGCATCGGTTGTCAGGGCAAAATGGTCCATGGCAATGGCCTGATAGCCATGGGCCAATAAATTTTCACGGGACTGGATAAAGATGTCTAATTTTTCATCGTGCACGGCAATGGCATCGAGATTGAATTTATTTTGCGGCTTGGAAAGCCACGGTACATAGGCAAAACTATAAAGGGCGATCCGGTCGGGCCTGAGCCCCATGACTAAATCCACTGTTTTTTTAAATGTATCCCTGGTTTGATAAGGAAGGCCGTAGATCAGATCATAATTCACTGACTCAAATTTAAGCTCCCGGCACCATTGATGGACTTGGGCCACCTGTTCATAGGGCTGGATACGATTGATATCATCCTGGACTTTTGCGTCAAAATCCTGGACACCCATGGAAATGCGGTTAAATCCCAGACGGCGTAAAACTTTCAATTTATTTTGGGTGACTGTGCGGGGGTCGATTTCAATGGCGATCTCATCGCCCGGATCAATGTCAAAGACCGATTGAATTTTAGAAAAGAGCCGTTCGATTTGTATTTCTGATAAATAGGTGGGTGTGCCTCCGCCAAGATGCAATTGACGGATGAGTTTGCGCTGCCTGATCAGTTTGGCCACCCTATCGATCTCTTTAAAAAGATGGTCCAAAAATTCATCCCCCACCTTTTCATCCTTGGCGCGGATGACCTTATTGCAGGCGCAAAAATAACAAAGCTGTTCACAAAAAGGAATATGGATATAAAGCGAAAGTGTTTTATCGTTTTGGCCAAAGCGGGTCAATGCCGAAGCATACATCTCCCCCGTTACATCGGCAGACCATTGCGGCGCAGTCGGATAACTGGTATAGCGGGGCCCGGCGATATCGTATTTTTGAAGGGTATTTTTGTCCATACTTATGTGTATTATGTCATTGCGAGCGAAGCGAAGCAATCTCTAAAAATTTAACGCAACTTGTAAGGGACTTTGACGAATTTATGGATGGCAGGGTTAAAATCTTTTGTGTTTCGCGTCATTAAAATCAAATTATATTTTATAGCTAATGATGCCAATAAGGCATCAGGCAATTTGAAATTCGGAAATTTATGCCTTAGTTGAGCTGCATGGATAAAATCAGACAAATCAAAGGTCAAGCATTGTATTTCATCTAAAATGAGCATGGCTTTTTGCCATTCTTCCGGGGTATGGCAGCCAGCCAAGACCTCTGCATAGGTGATCCAAGAAAGATACAAGTCTCTGATTGAAACGCTTTCCATCCAGTCTCTAGCTTCATGACGTTGATTGAGATGATCAATAATGATGTTGGAATCCAGCAGGCTCTTCATTTAAGTTTGTCCCCATCCCTGTCCCATTCGGAGCGTAATTGCCGGACATACTCAACGCTGTCTATGTTTTTGTCCTTCCACATTCCAAATGTCGCTTCCAGAGCTTTGTGAAAATCATTCTTATCATTCTTTTTACGTTTTTTGAATTCATTAATAGCCATACGGATTATTTGGGCCATAGAAACATGATGTGAGCGACTATAGTTTTTAAGCCACTGCTTGTCTTCTTCAGGAATGGTAATTAGTGTGCGGACCATAATGATATCTCCTTTCTGATATATGTATATCATTTATCTGATATCACGTCAAGCTGTCCTTGAGATTTTGTGGATGATAATATCAAAGTTTAGGAGCTTCCATCCCTAATAAAGACCAAACATTGCGGATGGTTGCGTTAACTGCCTAGCTATAGATTTTTTGATTAATTCCAGACGCTTAAACTCGGACTGTCGTATCATTAAAATGTCTCCATTCATAATGTCTACCTCCCGGTAGACATTATCATCAATACGACATTTTAATTTTGCTAAAATACGACATTATCACGTTGCTGTTACAGTCCAAGGCTATCTAGGCTATCTAGGGAGAGATTTTTTATAGCAGATTGGATTGGTGAAAATCTTTGTTTATTTTGGCGATTAAGATTTTTTCTTGCCAAAGATTTTATGGAGAATGATCGCGATCGGGTCAAAGAAACGGTCCACCACGCGCTCTTTGAGAGGGATGATGGCGTTGTCGGTAATATGGATGTGCTCGGGACAGACGTCGGTGCAGCATTTGGTGATATTACAAAGCCCGGAGCCGTATTCGTTCATTACTTTCTCAATACGGTCTTCGGTGTCTAAGGGATGCATTTCTAAAGAGGCCAGGCGGATCATAAAGCGCGGGCCCACGAATTTATCTTTTTTGTCCTGATCGCGCAGGACATGGCAGACATTCTGGCATAAATAACACTCAATACATTTACGGAATTCCTGTGAGCGCTCAACGTCGCGTTGATACATCCGGTACTGGCCGTCTTTGGGCCTGGGGCCCGGTTTAAAGGGTGCGATGCGTTTATTCTGCGTATAATTCCAGGACACGTCCGTGACTAAGTCTTTCATGATCGGGAATGTTTTGAGCGGCTGGATGGTCACGACTTCATCTTCCTTAAATGAATTCATGCGGGTCAAACAGCTAAGCCGCGGCTTACCATTGATCTCCATGCTGCACGAGCCGCATTTGCCGGCCTTGCAATTCCAGCGGCAGGCCAAATCACTGGCTTGAGTGGCCTGGATGCGATGAATGACATCCAGAACAACCCAGCCCTTGCCGACATCGACCTTATATTCAGCGAATTTACCGCCGGTTTTGTCTCCGCGCCAAACGCGGAATGTCCGTTCAGCCATCGGCTTTTTTCCCTTCCAAATCCTCTATTTTAGCGTAAGCAATATCCGCTAATTCTTTAGGAGGAGCGGCACGCGGCTCCTTACGTAATTGCATTTGACCATTCTCATCTTTTTTAATGATAATATTATAAGCAAGGCCTTCTTCACGCTCACCCGGAAAATCAATACGGCTATGCCCCCCGCGGGATTCTTCACGCACAAGAGCTGCCATCGCCACAGCCTGAGCAGTGACGATCAAATTATTCAGATCGTTGGCCGCATTCCAACCCGGATTGAATTGAGGGCTGGCGTGTGCTTTGACCTTTTCGATGTCTTTTTTGAGACGTTCTATCTCAATAAGAGCTTTTTGTAGTTCTGTCCCCACCCGCATGATCCCAACATTGACCTGCATGACTTTTTGCAGGTCTTCCTGGACGACAAACGGATTTAAACCCTCTTCCCTGTTAAGGAAGCCCGTTGCCCTGCGGATAATAGCGGTCGCCTGAGCTTCATCGATCTTTCCCGGAGAAGATTTTTTAATATAGTCAGCAGCGCCGACTCCCGCTAATTTTCCAAATACCAACAAGTCTGATAAGGAATTGCCTCCCAAACGGTTGGCGCCATGCATGCCGCCGCCGCATTCCCCGCAAGCAAAAAGACCGGGAACATTGGTGGCCTGCGTATCCGCATTAACGCGGATGCCGCCCATGAAATAATGCAAGGTCGGCCCGATCTCCATGGGTTCTTTGGTAATATCTACTTCCGCGAGTTCTATGAACTGGTGATACATCGAAGGCAGTTTCTTTTTAATATATTCAGCCGGGCGCTGGGAGGCGATATTAAGAAATACGCCGCCGTGAGGAGAACCGCGGCCTTCTTCAACTTCCTTCTTTATAGCGCGCGCCACCACATCACGCGTCAATAGTTCCGGCGGACGCCTGGCATTCTTATCGCCTTTTAACCATCGGGCCGCTTCTTCAACGGTATCAGCTGTTTCCGCGGCGAATTTTTCAGGGATATATTTAAACATGAAGCGTTCGCCTTTATTGTTTAAAAGAAGGCCTCCTTCACCGCGCACACCTTCGGTGACCAAGATCCCTTTCACCGAGGGTGGCCACATCATTCCTGTGGGATGAAACTGTGTAAATTCCATATCAATGAGTTCAGCGCCGGCCCGGTACGCCATGCCCAAACCATCGCCGGTATATTCCCAGGAATTAGACGTCACCTGCCAGGCCCTGCCCCCGCCGCCTGTCGCAAAAATAACAGCTTTGGCTTTAAAAATGACAAATCGTCCCGTTTCCCGCCAATACGCGAGCATTCCGGAAACTTTACCGTTATCTAAAAGCAGGTCAAGCCCTGTGCATTCCATGTGCGTGGCAATGCCTTTATGGATACAGAAATCCTGGAGTGTGCGGATGATTTCAAGGCCGGTGCGGTCCCCAACATGGGCCAAGCGCGGATAACGGTGCCCGCCGAAATTCCTTTGATTGATCAGGCCCTCAGGCGTACGGTCGAAAATAGCGCCCCATTCTTCCAATTCACGCACACGGTCCGGGGCTTGTTGGGCATGAAGTTCTGCCATGCGCCATTGGTTCAAGAATTTTCCGCCGCGCATCGTATCGCGGAAATGGATTTTCCAGTTATCGCGTTTATCGACGTTGCCCATCGCGGCCGCGACCCCGCCTTCAGCCATCACCGTATGCGCTTTGCCAAGCAGGGATTTTGAGATCATCCCGGTATTAAGCCCAAGCTGTGCGCATTCAATGGCCGCACGGATCCCGGCGCCGCCGGCACCGACGACCAATACATCATGTTCAATTGTCTGAATTTCTTTAATATCCAACGTCAGTGCCTCCATGTATTAAAATCGTGCCAAATCCCCATCGATACCATCCGGACATAAAGGTCTGTAAACCCGACCCAGATCATGCTGACCCATGCCCAAAACATGTGATTTTCGTTTAAGTGCGTGACTTTTTGCCACAAACTGTACCCCAAATGTTCCTTGCCGTTAGCGCATGAAAAGCAGTCCGTGCGTCCGCCCAATAAATGCCGTAGGGCATGGCAGCCAAAAGTATATTTAGATAATAAAAGGACATTAATATACAAAACAACTGTCCCGACCCCCACCCCGAATTGGCCGTCTTTGAAGAAAGCCCTAAAAACATCGCAGGTCAGGATCAGGATGTAGACGATGGCGATATAAAGGCAATAACGGTGGATGTTTTGAAAAAGCAAAAGGTGGGTTTCGCCTTTATAATCTTTTTGGGGTAAAGCCGTGACCGCGCAGGCCGGCGGTGTGGCAAAAAAAGACCTGTAATAAAATTTACGGTAATAATAACAGGTCAAGCGGAATGAAAGGGGCCCAATCAGGACAAGCATCGCCGGTGAGGGCGGCAGGAATTTCGGCCACCAGCCGGGCCATGCCCCAAACCAGGCTGTTCCAAGAGGTGCTGATCCGGCGGCTGTTGGATCGATCATCAGTGTTGGTGAATAAAGGGGTGATAAATAAGGGGCGGCATAATAATAGCCGGCCTGGAACATTGCCCAGGTTGTATAAACAACAAAACATAAGAAACCAAAACCTGTGGCCATTGGTTCGATCCACCAAAGGTCGGTACGGTTGGTTGAGGCAAAATTGGTTGAATGGGCTTGCGTTTGTGTCTCTTTCATATGGCGGGTCTCATTATATCAAAGCAGGGTCAATTCGATAGTTAAATTTCATAAAGTTAACCGGCCTTTAAGGGCCTGCATTAATCCATTGAAAAACAGGTCGATATCGTTTTCAACTTCTAAAGCGACATTATACCTGTTTAACTCTATTTTTGTATTATTGACGATCACCAATTTACCCGGCACAAACTGAGGCAAGGAAGCGGCAGGATAAACCGCACAGGAAGTCCCGATCACAAAGAATAAATCCGCGCTTTGGGCCAGTTCCAGGGATTGATGATAATATTTAACATCTTCGCCAAAGAACACAATGTCCGGCTTGATGATCCCCCTGCATGAGCAATGCGGGATGATGTGTTGCAGGACCATTGACCTGAGTTCCTGGTAATCATAAGGCTTGCGGCATTTTAAACAATGGCTGCTTAAGAAGTTGCCATGCATATCCAATACTTTTTGAGAACCTGCTTTTTGATGCAATCCGTCGATATTTTGGGTGATCACAGCTTTGATCTTGCCGGAACCCTCGAGATGGGCCAAAGCGCGGTGGGTCGGGGTTGGTATGATCTTTGATTCAAGGGCAATAAAATCAAAGGCGAATTCATAAAAGGGCTTTGGGTCTTTGAGAAAGTAAGCAATATCAAAGATTTTTTCAGCGTCATACAAGCGGCTGGTGTAAAGCCCTTGCGGCCCCCGAAAGTCGGGAATGCCCGCATTCGTGGAAATCCCGGCGCCGGTTAAAACGATGGTATTTTTGGATTGAAGGATTAATTGGGCGCATCTATAGGATTGTTCTTTTAAAGATTGCTTCGTCACTTCGTTCCTCGCAATGACACTCTTCTTTTAAGCTTCTTGATATTTTTCTTTGAGGGCAGCAACGATACCGGCATCTGCGAGGGTGGTGATGTCTCCGAGCACCCGGCCTTCGGCGATATCACGCAAAAGACGGCGCATGATTTTACCCGAGCGGGTTTTGGGGACATCGGCCGTGAAAATGATCCGGGAAGGGCGCGCCAGGGCGCCTATTTTTTGGGAGACATGTTCTTTAAGTATTTCTTCTGTTTTGGCATTGAGTTTATGTCCTTCTTTGAGAATAACAAAGGCGGCAATGGCCTGTCCTTTAATATCATCTTTAACCCCGACAACCGCTGCCTCCGCCACCATAGGATTATCCACCAAGGCGCTTTCCACCTCGGAGGTGGAAATATTGTGTCCTGCCACGAGCATGATGTCATCCACCCGCCCTAAAAACCAGAAATACCCGTCCTTATCCCGTTTGGTGCCGTCCCCGGCAAAATAATTTTTGCCTTGCCACCGCCCCCAATAAGTTTCTTTATAGCGCTGAGGGTCCCCCCAAATGCCTCTGAGCATGGACGGCCAGGGGCTGGTCAAACTTAAAAATCCCCCGCCTGCCGGGATGATCTGGCCTTCTTCATTGAGGATCTCAGCGTCAATGCCCGGCAAAGGTTTGCCTGCTGAGCCCGGTTTCATTGGTGTGACACCGGGCAAGGTGGTGATCATAATGGCCCCTGTTTCTGTTTGCCACCACGTGTCAACGATAGGGCATTTCTGGCCGCCGATATTTTCGTAATACCACATCCAGGCTTCAGGGTTTATTGGTTCTCCGACGCTTCCTAATAAACGCAAAGAACCTAAATTACATCCCTTAGGCCATTGGTCCCCCCATTTCATAAAAGCGCGTATGGCCGTGGGTGCGGTATAGAGAATAGTGACCTTATATTTTTCAATAATTCGCCAGAAGCGGTCCCGTTCGGGGAAATCCGGCGCGCCTTCATAGAGGATTTGGGTGGCGGCATTGCTCATGGGGCCGTAGACGGCATAGCTATGCCCTGTCACCCAACCCACATCGGCGGTGCACCAGAAAATATCATTGGGCTTTAAATCAAAGACCCAATGCGTTGTATTATAAACTCCCGTTAAATACCCGCCGGTTGAATGCACAATGCCTTTGGGTTTTCCGGTTGTGCCTGAAGTATAAAGGATAAAAAGCACGTCCTCGCTGTCCATGGCCTCAGGTTCGCAATAGGGTTTAACATTGCGGACCACATCATGGTACCAATGGTCGCGCCCGCGTTTCATGGCAACTTCTGCTTTAGAGCGTTGTACGACAATGACATCCTGGATACCGGGCGTCTGTTCCAAGGCAGTATCAGCGATATTTTTGAGCGGCACAATATTGCCCCGCCGGAACCCTCCGTCCGCCGTGATGAGCAGCTTTGCCTGGGCATCATTGATGCGGTCGCGCAGGGCTTCGGCACTAAAGCCCCCAAAGACGACCGTGTGAATGGCCCCTATGCGCGCACAGGCCAGCATGGCAAAAACAGCCTCAGGGACCATCGGCATATAAATCGCCACCCGATCGCCTTTTTTGATCCCCAAACTTTTGATGGCATTGGCCAGTTTATTGACTTCCAGATAGCTTTCTGCATAGCTGAAGGTCCGCTCCTCGCCATTTTCACCTTCCCAAATCAAGGCGGTCTTATTGCCCAGATTGGCCTTGATATGGCGGTCTAAACAATTATAGGATGCGTTGATTTTTCCGCCGACAAACCATTTGGCAAAAGGCTTCTCCCAGATCAGGGCTTGTTTCCAGGGTGTTGTCCAGTGGAGCTTTTTAGCGCATTCTTCCCAAAAAGCCACCCGGTCGGTTTTGGCTTTTGCGTATAGGGAATCATTTTTGATATTGGCCAAATTATGAAAAAGGGAAGGAACTTGAAAAACGCGGGTTTCGTGCAGGAGATCATCGACTTCGGTTTTAAAAGTTGTTCCGTCAGGGATTGCCACGTCGCTTCGCTCCTCGCAAAGACATGATGTTATTGCTACCTTTTAAGATAGGACAAAATTTCTTTGAATTTAGGATGATCTGCTGTTTTAAGCAATTCTGTCATGGCCATTTCAGCCGTGGTGATGGTGATCCCTTCATCGCGCATCCGGGCAATGGCCAATTGATGGTCTGGTTCCCGCCGCGAAGATACAGAGTCAGCAATGACATGCACCTGATAGCCGTGATGATGCAGGTCACGGGCGGTTTGATAGACGCATACGTGGGTTTCAATGCCTGTCACTAAAATCTGGCGTTTGTTGATTTTTTTGAGATGTTCGACGTATTCGCTACAGCCATAGCAGCTGAAGCTGCGTTTACGGATGGGTTTGAGCATGGGATACAATAAATTCTTTATTGATTCAATGGTCTCCCCTATTTTATCCGGTGCCTGCTCACTCCAGAGAATAGGTATGCCGAATGCCTCGGCGGCCTTGATAAAATGCTGGATATGCACCAACACTCTTTCGTGCTCATACACCAGCCCGCTAAGATTGCCTTGAACATCGATGACCGCTAATGCTGTATTTTCAATTTCTAACACAAATGGCCTATTTTGTTTGGGTTTCAATTATACCGCAGCCAATACGGCCTCCGGCGTTGCCTGAAGGCTGGCTGAAATCATCTTTCTTTTCATGCAGGATGATCGATAGGCCGTTAACCGCATATTTGCCGTCATTTAAAGTAAGTCCGGGCATGAATACTGAAAAATCCCCCGTACCGTCAGCTCCGACAACAATATTACCCATATCCCCGGCCATGGCTTTCATAGGGCCGTCCATGGGGTATAAACCATGCGGGGATTTGTCCGGATTAAAATGCCCGCCGGCAGCTTTCCCCATATCTGCACAGTTGCCGATGGCATGGATATGAAAACCATGCGACCCCGGGGGAACATTGGTAACCCTGGCCACGATTGTCAGGCCGCCTTTTTCTTCAGTTAAAGTCACAGTACCTGCGATTTTAGAATCAGGTGCCGTGCCTTTGATGATAGCGGTCGCCGTCGCAGACCAGGCAGAGCCTGCCAATAGAAGTGTTGCCCCAATAACGGTTAAAATCAGGTTAAATTTTTTCATGAAAGCCTCCTATAGTTATGGATTCCCGCTTGCGCGGGAATGACAGTAGATTGATGCTCAATTTTTTAATTCAATTCCAATCGGGCAATGGTCTGAACCCATCACGTCTTTCAATATAAAGGCTTTTTTCAATTTGGGCAACAGGTTTTCCGTGACGAAGAAATAATCAATGCGCCAGCCCACGTCCCGGGCACGGGCCCCGGTATAATAATCCCACCAGGTATAATGCCCGCCATCCTTGGTGAAATGGCGAAAGGTGTCCACGTACCCGCACTTAATGAATTTGGAAACCCACTCCCTTTCTTCGGGGAGAAAACCGGTATTTTTGGCATTTTCTTTAGGCCTTGCCAAATCTATTTCAGTATGTGCGGTGTTGACGTCTCCGGTGACGATTATTTTTTTGCCTGCTTTACGCAATTTCTCAATTTTAGTAAAAAAGGCATCATAAAATTTCATTTTAAAAGGTACCCGTTTATTGCCTTGCCCGCCGTTAGGGTAATAAATATTAAACAAAATAAAATCTTCGTAATCGGCAATCAGGGTGCGGCCTTCATTGTCAAATTCTTTGACACCTAAGCCCTCCATCACTGTTTTAGGCGGTATTTTAGAATAAATCGCAACCCCGCTATACCCTTTTTTTTCAGCCGCAGACCAATAAGAATGGTAGCCTTCCGGTTTAATAAATTTTTCAGTCAATTGCTCGGGATGGGCCTTGGTTTCCTGCAGGCAGAGAATGTCCGGGGATTCTTTTTGCAGCCATTCAAAAAACCCTTTTTTTTCCATGGCACGGATGCCGTTGACGTTCCAGGATAATATTTTCATAATCAATGATTTCCTATGCTGACCGGTATCCGTCTGGCCCCCCAATGACCGGGACCGGCTTCAAAAACACCTGCGATATTGTATCCGCAAAAATGACATGCATTATTTCGGAGATTATACTCCCCTAAAACAAACCAATCACGCTCAATCAATAATTTTTTACAGGAAGGACAATAGGTGCTGGAGCCGGCTGCATCATGGACATTGCCGGTATAAACATAATGAAGCCCTTTGGACAGAGCGATCTCACGCGCTTGCTGTAAGGTATTCGTGGGAGTGGCCTCAATATCGAGCATTTTATAATCCGGATGAAAAGCAGTGAAATGCAAAGGGACGTCCGGTCCCAGATTATCTGCAATCCATTGGCACATATCCGCTGTTTCAGTTTTTGCGTCATTAAGGCCGGGGATCATTAAATTGGTGATCTCAAACCATACCTTTGTTTCTTTTTTTAAATAGACCAGCGTATCTAAAACAGGTTTCAAATGGCTTAAAGTAATTTTATTATAAAAATCTTCCGTAAAACTTTTGAGGTCCACATTCGCGGCGTCCATGTGTTGATAAAATTCTCCGCGGGCTTGGCGAGTTATATAGCCGGCGGTGACAGCGATGGTTTTAATGCCCAGCTTATGGCATTCAATGGCCGTATCTATGGCATATTCGGCAAATATCACAGGATCATTATAGGTGAAGGCAATGCTTTTGGCATTTAATCGGCGGGCAGCCTGGCCGATTTCCTGCGGGCTTGCTTCTTGTGTGAGCCGGTCAAACTCTTTGGATTTACTGATGTCCCAGTTTTGGCAGAATTTACATCCTAAATTGCATCCGGCCGTGCCAAAGGAAAGGCAGGATGTTCCCGGCAGGAAATGGTTCAAGGGCTTTTTTTCAACAGGGTCAAGGCAGAAGCCGCTGGAGCGGCCATAGGTGGTCAAAACCATTTGATCATCAATATTCTGGCGGACAAAACAGAATCCCCGCTGGCCTTCGCTTAACGTGCACAGGCGCGGGCAAAGATGGCATTGCAGGCGGCCATCACCGGTTTTGTTCCAATAACGACCCGGATATGACATAGATAAAACCTGTCATTAAGATGCTTTTTTGATTTCTTCAGGCGATACGATACCGATGGAAACAACCATCTTGAGAGATTCTTCGACTGTCCAGCCGCAATCTAAAACTTCGGAAGGCTTAACAATAAAAACGATGCCTGTCAAAGGATGCGGAGAAGAAGGGACAAATACCCTCAATAGTTCTTCGCCATTTTGACCTTTTATAGTGCCTGTCACAAAACCTATCATCCATCCATTACCGTTAAAGGAATTCACCAAAACAGCTTTCTTAAAGGCCTGTTTTTGAGGATCAGAGACAGACAGGGTATCGGAAATTTGTTTACCGACACTGTAAATAAATTTAATGATGGGGATCCGCTCTGCAATATTATCAATAAACCTGAATATCTGGCGGCCCAATACATTGCTGAATATTAAACCGATGACATATAAGCTGAGCAAAAGCAATACAATGCCTAAACCCGGGATCTGGCGGATATCAATGTACTGCGCCAGGAATTTAAGCACTTGCTGATCAATAAATTTGCGTAATAACCATACAGCTGTCCAGCACAAAAAAATCGGTATAACAGCAAGAAGGCCGCGGAGAATATAGGTGCCTAAATGAATAAAGAATTTTTTCATAAGGAAATTATATTAACACAAAATCAGTGGGATAACATTAAAAATACTCAAAATGGCCCATGCCTTTTAATTTGAAAAGTTAGGTTGACTTTCGTCGGTACTGGGCTAAAATAATGGTTCACTATGAACCGTAAACCTTGCAATCCTAATTTTAATACTCCACCGGTTGATTCAACCGCTAAAAACGTGGCAGATATCGTCAAAGAATTGCGTGAAGGTAAATTTAAAAATATAGCCGAACGCTCCGGCCGCGCCCAGGACAAGGAAGACGGCGGCGGCCTTGAGACATTGCGTAAAGAAGGGTACATGTAATGTCTAATCAGCGCGAACAGATGAATGTGGTCATCGTCGGCCATGTGGACCACGGCAAAAGCACCCTTGTAGGCCGCCTTTTAGCGGATACAGGTTCACTGCCTGACGGAAAATTGGAATCGGTCAAAGCAAATTGCAAACGTAACGCCAAGCCTTTTGAATACGCCTTCTTATTGGATGCCCTCAAAGATGAGCAGGCACAGGGCATTACCATTGATACCGCGCGCTCATTCTTTAAATCTTCCAAACGTGATTACATTATCATTGACGCGCCCGGCCATATTGAATTTCTCAAGAACATGATTTCCGGTGCTGCGCGTGCTGAAGCCGCTTTATTACTGATCGATGCCCATGAAGGCATTAAAGAAAATTCCAAACGCCACGGGTACATGATGCGCTTTTTAGGCATCAAGAATATCGCTGTCTGTGTGAATAAAATGGACCTGGTCAAGTATGACCAAAAAGTATTCGAACAGATCAAGTCTGACTACACCAAATTCCTGACTGAAATCGACCTTACCCCAAAATCTTTTATCCCTATCGCGGCTTTTCACGGCGATAACATGATTTCCCCGTCCCCCAATATGCCTTGGTATAAAGGAGGCAGTGTTTTAGACGTGCTGGACAGTTTTGAAAAAGCCGCACCCCGTGATCTTTTGCCTTTTCGCATGCCGGTGCAGGACATTTATAAATTTACGGAAGAAGGGGATGAGCGGCGCATAGTGGCCGGCCGCGTTGAGACAGGAACAATTAAAGTGGGGGATAATATTGTCTTTTTGCCTTCGGGCAAGAAAAATCGCATCAAAACCGTTGAATATTTTAACGGCCCTGCGCGCAAAGAGGCTTTTGCCGGTGAAAGCATTGGCTTTACCTACGATACTGAAATTTATATCCGTCCGGGAGAAATCCTCTGCAAATCCTCAGAAAAGCTCCCCTCTGTCAGCAATAAATTCCGCGCGAATATATTCTGGATGGGCAAGCAGCCTTTGATCAAGGATAAAATATATAAATTAAAGATCGCCACCCAGCAGGTACCTGTGATCGTCGCGGATATTATCCATGTCCTTAATGCCGCGGAATTGG
>Ga0206818_1128_pt2 | contig 14340 bp, 4 predicted proteins | sample Alteio_BWOrgCont_86_FD_152881 | JGI IMG/M metagenome (GOLD analysis project Ga0206818, IMG submission 152881) | Enriched cells from forest soil in Barre Woods Harvard Forest LTER site, Petersham, Massachusetts, United States -... | ecosystem: Environmental > Terrestrial > Soil > Temperate forest > O...
TCAATGCTCCTAACGATTCTATACCCGCTTATCAAGAGTATGCTGCCGAGGCCAAGCAATTCGCATCCAAAGATGCTTTGGTTTTGGTTAGCATGAGTTTTTTAAATCAAATTGACAGAGAAGGACGTATGAGGAGGGCATTCATAAAACAGGGATTTGTTTATCAAGGTGTTGTAACACATTCACCTAGGGGATATCCTCTAACTGCTTGGGTCGCTGGGCCTTTTGCTCGAAGAAAAACAACTATTTTTGTTTTCTCAAATATAAATCCAGCGATGGTGGCAGATGGGGCGATGGCCGCCGATGAGATATTAGTTCAATGGCAAGGAACACCTCTTGAGCGCCAGGTTCAAGCGCTGCAAGAATTGACCCAAAGTTTGGCATTAAAAGGAGCATTGATTCAATTTGATTTAAGCGATCCTGAATTAAGGGAGGGATTTTTAGAGGTATTGTTGCAGGACGAGCATTTAAAATTGATTAACGTGCGAAATGAAACGGCGGTAGCTTTTTCCGATGATCATCTTGTGGCTTATGCCTACGAGAAAAATTATATGCAAACCCTTGTCACTCGAATCCAGAAAGAAGTTATACCTAAATTAAGGCAATTGATCCATCCGGTTAATCCCCGGCCGATGGGAAAGAGCATGGTGGCCCCAATGACTATTTATCTAAATCTCCAGAGAAGGTTGGGAGATAACGATATAAGAAATATCAATTTGGAATTAAGAATTTTGAGGCTTGATTTGATTGGTCCCGTTTCTAAGGTAGAAAAAAAAGAAAGGATTTTGAAGAGGATTAAAGTCAAAGGTCAATTAACTCCTGAAGATATCCAAGAAATCGATAAATGGCGGCAAGCCAAGTCCATTCGTATAGTGGTAGCCAAAGATGTATTAAATATTTTTGATGCGGCGATGGATGTTCAAATCATTGATGATGCCGCTGAATTTGGTGATCTAGACACAGTGATGACTCAAATCGAGGACGTAACATGGGCAGCTTATTCAAAGGAATATTATTTCCCCGATGAAAAAGCATTGAGGGTGATGAAAGAGGTCCTATCAAACTTAAAGCCGAATTCGAAGTATGCCCTGGCAATTGCGGATGGGAGGATTGTAGGGTACATATTTTATGAAATAAAACAGATATATCGTACTCCAGTTTATATTTCTTACATTGCAGTGCGCCCAGATTACCAAGGACAGCATATAGGTACAGAACTTATGCAAAAAGCTTTTGATTATGCTTACGATAATTACATCTCACAAGTAACTTTAGACACCCCTGTCGGAGACAATCCAGCCATAAAGTTTTATACGAATCTAACTGCCCATATTACCGGAGTAGATAGAAAAGTTGAAAAAAGGCGTGATAAGATGCATTTTATGTTTATTTTGCCAAGTAAAGCAAGGGCTAATACGACGAGAACGGGGGAAGGCGGGCGAGATGCGGCGATGAACCATGTGAGTCCTGCGCCAACAGAAGATGAAATTGCTCCTATCCGAGAAACCTACGAGATAGCATTAAAAGAGAGACAAAAAGTTTCGGTCAAATACCAAGGCCCAATTGGGCTCAGCTTAGGTGATGAACTTTACTTATGGATTTTAAAAACCAGTGAATTGGGTCCCCAGTTACGCGGGAGAATCAGCTATGGGGTTCATTATGTCATTATTGATGAAAAGGGAAATGTACAAGCCCTGGATGATGGTGGGCAAGTTCTTGTGGGCAGTGCTTATCTCACGCCGTTTACAGCAGATAGCTTTTATCAGAACATTTCTCCCGGACACCTGAGAGTTTCAAGGGTTGGTGATATTATCACCTTACAAGACGGGGTTAATCGGTCTTCTAGAGAAGGAACAATTGTTGATTATCCCATTCCAGTAAAAATGATTCCAAGTGCGGGCTATGATGCCCCTAAAGATGGCTCTGTTTTTGAGATTAGTACCGTGTTTACTTCATACGGGCATAAAATCGACGGCGGGGTCAGCCGCGGGCGAGGAGCGGCGCGCGAGCTCATTAAAGTTGATTTTTTAAGGGACACGAATTTAAGGAGGATGTATTACCGGATTAAAAATTCCCTGGCAGGCAGCAGGCTTAGCAGTGAGGTTACGAAAATCCAGGTTAAGGGCAATCTAAAGGGAGAGCTCATTGAAAAAATATTCAATGAAATCGCTGAGAAAGTAAAATTCGATGATATGGTCCCTCAACATGAAAAGGGCAATACAGTGCTAATCGGAGATACGATCGAAACTGGCGGTGTCTGTCGACATATGGGGATTTTGACCGCGGCTCTTATTGAGCGGTTTATTCAAGAAGGGATTTTATTGGGACGCATCTATTATATTCGCGGGTTGGGTCATGGCTGGGCTGTTTATGAAACCAGCTTAGGCCATCCAGTAGTCCTCGATGTGGCCCAGGGAACCTTCGGATATCAGACTACAGATATGCATTATTATACCGGCAATAGTAAAAAACCATGGCTTTCATATGATGACGGATACCAACGCGTAAAAGAGTCTGAACGACAATATCAGCAACAAGGCAATGCGGCGATGATAGGGTTGGGGGCTGATGCGGCGATGAATGTGGAAAATGTTCCCATAACAACGACAATGCTCAAAAGATTGAAATTAATTATTTTAGAAGACAAATTAAGTGACGAACGCTCCCGTAATAAAACGATCGCTTTGATTGACCAATTGCAACAAAGTCTTTTATGGAACAGTGCGCAAGAGAATAACGCGCAGCTGCGTCAACTCACTGCTCAATTAACAGACCTGGTGCGTGGGCGATATGGACGAATAAATAATTCGCATTTTGCCTTAATGGAACTCACTGGGTATGCTTTGACCAAACTAATAGAGGTTAGTGATTTTTTGCTTTCTGAAAATGGCGCAGATTTTCTTATACCTTCAAATGAAATTATAGAAGGCCTTTCCGAAACTAAAGCGCACGTTCATTATTATAGACACAATGGAATCAATTTCTATATCCCCCTTATAGGCAGCGATAAGGATTCCAGATGGCACGGGTTATATGCCGATTTAAGTTTTGAGGATTACGAGTATGCTCAAAAACTATTGGATGTTATGTCCGTTGCAGAAATGCTTTCCAGATTTAAAAAATCCGAAACCCCTAAACATAATGAACTATTTAGACTCGTTTGGAGTGTGGCCAAGTATAAAGGAATGGTTCGAGATTCTTATGATCCGGCGATGGCGGGGGGGCGAGGCGCGGCAGATGCGGCGATGAATGCTTTAGGGATAGGCAGAAGGGGTTTGTTTAAAGGGGCGCTGGCTTTGGCTGCCAGTGGCAGTGTTCCAAGAGTCTCGTGGGCTCTGACTGGTGAAGTAAAAGCGGAAAATGTTATTTTTATACCTTTTGAATACAAGCATGAATTGCCGGTATCTGATTATACGAAGAACTTATTATTGCAATATTATGAATCAAGATATGTTGATAAAGATGCGTGGGAAGGATTCTTTAAAGATGCGGACGTTCAGGCGGTATTGGAGGATTACGAAAGAGAAATTAAGAAGTTTGAGCAAGCCGTTGGAGATTTTGGAAAAAGTATAGAGGGGGTCGCTTTAGATGTTACGCCAGATGAAGTATATATTGCCAGAAATTGTTTGAGCATAAAAAAAGGCTTGGCTGATTATTTAAGCAGTTTGGGCATTAAAAACGCGGATGAGGTTGCCGATAGTTTTATTTTGTATTTAGTTGGTCCCGGCATTTGGTTTGCCGATAAGAACAACATCTACAACATCATGCCTTTAAAGAGCAGTGGTTCTGATTCATTATCAGAAGAAATCCTCTTAGAAATAGATTCTAACCGGCAAAGATTAGTTGATTTGAAGAGCCGAAAGTCGCCACCAGAATCGCAGGAAGAAATAGGTAAAATAGGCGGTTTTATTCAAAAGGTGGAAAGGAATTCAAATAGTTTAGATGGTCTGAGGTCATTTTCTCCTGAAAAAGAATTTCAAGACAAAACAATATTGGAGTATGCCGAGGGTTATTATTATGCCGTTTACAGAAATATACTTTTTCAACGGGAAAGAGCGCAAGACATCAGCCGTCGTTTGAATAACTCGAAAAGAAATTGGGTAGTGCTGTTGCCCCTGGAAGACACTAATGTAATCCCAGGATTGCTGCATCCGCAGAGGGGTGTTCTTTTTTACAATTCAGCGATGGTCTCGGATGGTCATAATGTGGTAGCTTTTAAAGCTAACAGGGACAATAAACCCGGGAACTCAAATAAAGGGAAAATTGGATGGATCGTAAGAGTATCAAACTATGATGATCAAATGAAAGTTTGGCAAGATAATGGCCCTTCCGAAGGATCTCTGGTGGGGGTTTTTTATCTGAAACGGTATTTTACTGAGAGTTCGGGATGGCAGGTGTTAAAAGTTGAAGGGAAGGACGGCTTTAATAGTGGAGAATTAGCAGGCATAAATATTGAAGACAAAGACGGAAAAAGGACATATGTTGAATCCGCACAAATTAGGCAAGTGGAAAATATGACCCAGGGGATGTCTTCGGATAATGCCATGACGCCTGCCGATTCTGAAAAAGATATGACGAAGACAGGGGGGCAAAGGGCAGATGGGGCGATGAATGTACAACGGGCACAGTTAAAGATCGTGCAGGTGCTTAAAAATGACCGGCAGGCTCTGGAAGATTTCATTTCCATTAATAATAATGGTCAATATTCGGATGATTTAATTCTGTTAATAGCGCGGTATGTACAAATTCCCGGTATAAAAAGGATTATTTCTGACTTGGTGTGGAATGAGGGGCCTGCGCATGCGGCAGGGGTGTTGTATAATGCGTCAATTCTGGAGGATGATGAGAATTACGAAGTGCTGGCTTTCAAGCTGGATGTTACCTTTAATATCCGTAGAAAATTGGCACAAACCGATATTTTAGTCAGGGCAAAGAATGGCGGCCCTATTGAATTTGTTGAAGTGGGGCATGATTTAGGAAGAAATGTACAGCAAGCAGGGAACACGGAAGTTAATACTGATGTGTGGGTGAAGAAAGTCATGTTAGACCAATATACACGTAAAGGTCATTCTTATAATAAATTTACCCGTTATTGGGATTTGAAGAATTTTATCCAAAGTAATGTGCCGGACGTGGCAAGTAAAAAGCGGGACATACTAACCCAGATAAAAACATGTCTTGGGGAAATGCTTGGAGGACAATTAATTTCACAAATTGTCGATCCTCGATTCAGGTTTAAGGTCATTTTTAGCTTATCACTTAAATCCCAAGTTGATCAGAACGAAATAAAACGGATAATAGTTGATGCTTCTCGTAAGGTTTCTTCTGGTTTTGATATTAATGTTTTCTTCCATCCCTATAAAGCATTTAACTATGACGAACCTAAGGGGAAATCTCCCCAGATCTTTGTTAACCTAAGAAAACGTATAGATCTTGCCCAAATTACTGATAATGCCCAAAATGGTATCGGACAAATCTCTAATAAAGAATCAAAAGATGGGGCGATGAATGCCAGAGGTCGGTTCGATCGAAAGTGGTTTGTTGAATATCAATTTGCCGATATTACGTTTAGCGAATTTTTGAATCAATTATACCCTCACCAGGGACCATTGCGGATTATGGATTTAGGCAGTGGAGATACAAATCCAGAAAAATTCTTGCTGGATGTGATCAGCGTTTATCAGGGTATTGATACCGCTATTTCTTTAAACAAGGATGCCTTATTTTCTGTACACCAAGGTGGAATTCGAGAATTGGCAAAAGGAAAACCAGGACAATTAGCCCAGGAATTTGGCCCTCGACATAAAGTTGATGTCATTTTTATCAATGCCCCGTATCCTGATCGTATTAACGAAATTATTTTAGAAGCAAAAGCTTTTGCTTCACAAGGGGCCTTGGTTTTAATGCGCATGCATGAATCCGATCACGATTATTTTAACCATTTCACACCTTTTATTAAAGAGCAGGGGTTCACGATCCGGGGGGTGTTCCATGGAAATATTATCGGATATCCGACGACAGATGATATCACAAGACCTAACGAGAGCGTATATTTGTTGACTTTAGGAGACGGTCCAATGAAATCAAGGGACGTGCCGACACAAAATGCGGCGATGAAGGCAGGGCGGGTAACTGACAAGGCAATGTCAGAAGAAAATAGGACACGAGTTGAAGGATTATATCCTGAGCAATTAGCTGATATATCGATAAATGTAAATGGTGCTTCTATAAAATTGAGCAAGATTACTTACTATATTAAGATCGCCAGATTGTTATTATCTAACCTGGAAATAAATCAGCTATTTAGTGAGTTCTTAAAGTTAATATATGCTTCTAAGTCCCCTGATGATGTCATGAAAGCTTTAGGGGGTATTGGAGATTCTTCCGGGATGAAATCGGCTACTTTTTTTTATTTTAAATCAGGAGAAATGGTAAAAGATGCATGGATTGTTTTAAAAGCTTCGGTTATACAAGACGCAGATGGCACCCATTTTTTTCCTTTTAAAGTCAAATTAAGAAACGGATTTGAGATCAGAGTTGATCAGTTGGGTGTTATTTTGCAAGAGCTCGATTTTTTGAAATCGGATCCAAGCGATCCGATTATGCAGAAAATAGCGCATTACGCCGGCACATCAATACGTCAGCAGTATACCGTATCAGAAATTGAGGAATTGTCGTCCCTTGTCGATGACAAATGGCAGTTAACCGCAGAAGCTAGAAATGTAATCTTAGCAAGCACCAATATTGTCAAAGATGGGAAAGAATTGACCAGAAACGATTTCGATCGGGAATTTCAAGACTTGGTGGAAGAGCAAGCGAAAATTAGTGATTTTGATGAGATGCAAAAAATGGTAAAAAGAATGGAGGCTTTCAGGGATGGAGTTTCATATAAATATGTGTCCCCTGTTGATGTTGCGGTGACGCGGTTGGGGGCGGATGGGGCGATGAATGTCCTCTCAATCAATAAAACGTATAAGACCTATTTGGAAAGGTTACATCGAAATATGTTTGTTATTCCAAAAATATATTCATTCGGGGAAGCTATTAAAAAATTTAACCAAACGGAATCAGAACAAAAAGAACTATTTCTTTTCCATGCAGATGACCAAGAAATTTTAGCTGAACTTGAGAACCCTGATTTTAACCAATTGGGGTATGAATTTTTGTTATTAAGGATTCGTGGGACCCATGAATGGATCATAGTGAAAGGGGATCAGCGTAATGTTTCATTGAAATATGATACTGACAAGACATTGCCCTACCCCTTATTTGATATTTCAATCCATAACCACCCCAGAGAAGACAATGAACCCATCCCTTCGATGGATGATCTTTGGCTTTATTGGTTATTCAATATGCAGAGTGATGCCAGACATTTTATCAGATCAAATAAGGGGATTACGGAAATTCAGGTGAACGATGCCATACGTAAGTTGGATTTTGACACTGATCATTGGAAAGGTATTACGCTTTACAATGATGAACTGGGTCGGTTGCCAAAAGGTTCCTCGGTGTATGACCCTCAAGTTAGAAAGATTAATGCCAAGGTCATCCAAGATGAATTTATCAGTCCAGGGTATCTCAATGTGGTGTATAAGCCTTTTGCAAAAATCGAAAGCGGTTTTATGTCAGCTGTTGAAACACCTTTCTCACAGCTTTTAGTTTCCCCTGATGAATTGCAGCGTTGGCGGGCCGTGAAAGCAATCACAAAGATGTCAGTAAACGAGGTAGATAATAATTTCAAATTAGTTTTGGCAGATGTTATTGCCCAAGACCCTTCGGAACGTATTCAAAAAGCCTTTGTTCAAGAACATATATGGATGAAACCTTGGTTTGAGGATCCTGAATTTGAGGCAGAAATGGGAGAAGGAAGCAAGACATTTAATTCAGATATACTGTCTATTTTCAGTCATTCGGTTCTTCCTAGTATAAGGGCTTTGGTAGCTGACGCAGCGATGATGGGGGTGGAGGGGAAGGCAGGGGCGGATGGGGCGATGGCGGTAGAGGCGGCATCATTACGCAATAATATTTTTGGAAAGTTGGGATTTTGGGGCGATATCGAAGGTATTGATGGCAATCAATTCGTTATGCGCTTTGCTCCGGGAATAATGCGTGGGCGGTGGGGACAATTAAGTGAACTGCTAAATAGATTCAAAATGCCTTTGCCGACTAAGCTTATATCTTCGTTTTCACTAAATATTGTTACGGGGGAAGTTACCGTTATTTTATTTCATGCGGTTGATGCGGCGATGAGTGGAAAAGGGCAATATAAACTAGATAAAGGCGGTATTGACCTAAACTCCGCTAACCTTGCCATGACCATTAAGCGGGATGGGAATGGAATACCAATCTTTAGCCGGCAGGACCTGGCCCGATTTAGCGATATTGAAGGTTTAGACCCTGTTATCCTTTCCATCAAACCCGCCAGTCAAACAGCGTTGTTTGCTGAACTTGTAGGCCGTTAGCCCTAAAAAAACTCTGGGACAGTGATTCGTTCATTGGCTGGTATTTTGTGGTATGATATATTTTCCTGGCATGTCATTTAAAAGGACACCTGCTTGCCGGCAGGATTTATTTAATCGGAGGATCGAGATGATAGAAAATGATACATTGGTCAAGCATAAAATATTAGGGTATGAAGGCCTTGTTGACGGGGTGACAAAATTAAAGATGTTATACACCGGCGAACGAGGGGTTGAGTTTCAATACCGGATAAAGGTCCTGGGTCAGGACAAGCGCTTCATTGCCCCTGAAGAAGATTTGGTTGTTGGCAATAAAGACAAAGAAAAAGAGCTGCAGGCCAAGTTCAAGAAATCCAGGCTTAAAAAACGGGTAGCTGCTGTTTAAGGAATATCCTGCGCCTGTAGCTCAACTGGATAGAGCATCAGTCTTCGGAACTGAGGGTTGGGGGTTCGAGTCCACCCAGGCGCGTTTTTTAAGATCCAGGACTTCCATTGAAATTTTGGCAATGTATATAAATATATGCTATGGTTTAACCATGGCGCGGCATTTGAACATTAAACGACTTATCGTGGCAGGGCTTATTTTTGCATTTTTGGGAAGCCCTTTGCACTCGTCCCACGCCCAAGAATATTTGACCTTACCCGTGCCGGGTATAATGGTCAATTTAAGCCCTGCTTTTAACCCTCCCGTACTTAAAGGTATTAAAGTTTATCCTGACAATCCATTCCGTTTTGATTTCATCCTTGATAAAGGCGATAGCAAATTAGCTAATGGCCAGCTTAAAAATGAATCAAGCAGATTGATCAAGTATTTTTTAGCTTCGTTGACCGTGCCTGAAAAGGATCTGTGGGTCAATCTTTCACCGTATGAAAAAGACCGTATTGTGCCAGAGGATTTTGGTCAAACTCAAATGGGCCGTGACTTATTGGCCGAGGATTACATGCTCAAACAAATTACAGCGTCTTTGATTTACCCTGAAAATAAAATTGGTAAAGAGTTTTGGGACAAGGTTTATGCCGAAGCTATGAAGCGGTATGGCACAACCAATGTACCAGTGAATACCTTTAATAAAGTCTGGATTGTTCCAGAAAAGGCCACAGTCTATGAAAACAAAGAATCAGCTTTTGTTGTCGATAGCAAATTAAAAGTCATGCTTGAACAGGACTATCTCGCGCTTGAAAAGAATACTTCCGTTCATATATTCGAAAATGGGGCAGGTGGTCAGAGTAAAAGTGGCATCAATGCTTTGGGTTCCCAAATCATCCGTCAAATTGTTATCCCCGCCCTTGAGAAAGAAGTCAATGAGGGCCAGAATTTTGCCCAACTTAGACAGGTTTATAATTCACTCATTTTGGCTACGTGGTTTAAACATAAAATCAAAGACAGCATTATGAGCAGGGCTTATGTAGGCCGTGCCAAAATTGCCGGCATTGATGTTGACGACAAACAGGCTGACGAAAAGATTTATTTACGCTATCTCCAAGCTTTCAAGAAGGGTGTTTTTAACTATATCAGAGAAGATATTCCTTTGGACTCCCAGGCTTCGGATATCAAGAAACAGGGAATATTTCCAAGAAAATATTTTTCAGGAGGGGCAGATCTGGATAAAATTGAAAAAGCATACCAAGGAAACTCAAACGCACGTTCATTGCCAAGGCTGGATAATGCGATGACTATTGAGGTCAATGCCAAGGCGATTGATGGCGATTTTGAAAGCGGGTCGTATAAATCTCTTTTAACCGTTTGGGATGAGGTCCAGCCTTCTAATATTAAAATAGAAAAACGGGGACGTTTTTATCTGGTCACAGCCCCAGGACGAAAAGGCAGACGTCAACCTGCCCGGCCATTTGAAAGTGTAACAACGCCTTTTGACCCCGACGCTTTTAATTTTAATAAGATCCCTTCTGATGAAATTCTCTGGGAAGGGATGTTTCAAGGCAAGACATTAACAGTAATAAAGCAGTTATGGCCCTTTGCGGAAAAGCACGTTCTTTTTGTTCTGCAACGTAGTCAAGATCGGCCTCAAATTATTCAAGAAGATGACTTGAAATTGGCTATCGGAATAGTCCGCAATCAACCTCTGAAAGGATTTCGTCTGGCTTTTAACAGTCTTAAAGCAGGCGCTTCCGTAAATCATTTCCATATGCAAGGATTTGTGGTGCCTGCAGGATTATCCCCTTTAGAGAACGCTAAAACTACAAGTCTCTATCTTGATGATGGGATTTCAGTTGAACGATTGGACGGCTATCCTGCTAATGGCTTGTTTTTTCAGGGGGAAGATGCTGATAAGCTAAGTGAAATCACAGGGGGATTTATCAGGTATTTGCAGAGACGGGAAATAGCCCATAGTGTAAGCATAACTCCGAAAGGAATTTATGTTTTACCGGTCAATAGTAATTATGTAACTACTTTTGGCAATACATGGTCTTTTTATGAATTAATGGGTTTTATTTTACATTTAAATGATGGCCAAGATGCCAATGGAATCACCGAACAAACGATCAGTGAAGAAATGAAGAAGGTGACCATTAGGGAAGATGAGTTTAGCCGTTTGTGTCATGCCTATTTCTCTTTAGCTAAATTTGGCTTACATTTGACATTTCGCCAAGTTGTATTTGCCGGTGGGGCCAAGCTGATCTTACCTGCCAATATTAGTGAGGCTGATGTGTCGGCTTTTGAAGAGGGTCCCAATGATTATAAAATCACTATTCAATCAGGCGGGTCACAATTACAGCCCGCAGAACATTGGGGCTACAATAGTACCGGTTTTAGTTTACTCAACGAGCGTCTTAAATTATTAGAAAGTATCCAGGGTTTTGCCAAGGATCGCAAAGATGCAAAGATCCCGATTGATGTATTAGATTGGGGCTGTGGTGATGGTACAGGCTTAGTTGCTTTAAAAAAAGAATTGGGAAGGCTTAAAATAGATAATGTGGAACTTATCGGATTTTCGGATAAATTGTATTCAGAATGGAAAGAAGCCCCTCAAGGAATAACATTTATTACGGATATAAAATATTTGGAAGGCAAGAAGGTCCGTTTAATTTATAGCCATTTGGGGATCCACCACCTTCTTGAAAAAAGTCCCAGAGAAATAAGCATAGTTCATCTGATGCAGTTAAGAACCATTATGGATAAAAAAGGAATTTTGAGGATGTTTCCGCCCAATAATTCACCAGTTGAATTATTGAAAGCTGTTTTTCCTTCCGTACGGGTAATTGATGAGCAGGATGGGGATTACGAAGGGGCGTTCTATGCCGAAGCGTCTTTGGCCAATAAAAAAGATTTAGCCATGGTAAGAAATGGCGGTATTGACTTTGACCCCAACAAAATGGATTTGAATATACAAAACAGCAGTAATGGAATTAAATTTAATGTAGACCCTGCCATGCTTCAGCGCATACAAAACGCTTCAGGATTTACGCCAGTCATTGTCAATATCCGGCCGATGACGGACTTACGGATATTCCTTGGCCTTACGGATTCAAGTCAAAACGCCCCCGTATCCAGTTAAAATCATTTCGGATCATAGTGGAGAATAAAACAAGCGGTCATTTTACGCGATGGCCTTTAAAGTTGACAAAGGGCAGACGTTGTTCTATATATAAAGAATCCGAGTTAATTTAGGCAAGGGCATCATCTACTTTGCGCAAAGATAAAAGGGTCAACATAAGGCTTGCGAATCATGGCTTAGGGGGGCTTCGTGCCAAAGCCGCCGAGGAGGCTATTTCTTTAAAAAATCCGATGGACATGGTCCGTCCTTTTTTGCGATGGCTCATCCTTATCCTTTTAGGCCTGGCCGTCTATGGCCAGACATTCGGGTTTAATTTTGTTTTTGACGATTTTAATTTTATCGTCAACAATCCCTATATCAAAAGATTTGACCATGTGCATTATATCTGGAAGGTCTTTCCCAAGACCCGCACCCTGGGATTTTATTCCTTCGCGCTTAATTACCACCTAAACCAGCTGCATCCTCTGGGCTATCACATTTTTAATTTCGGGGTGCATCTTTTAGCGACGGGACTGGTCTGGGCCCTCGCCGCCGTGCTTTTTAGAATCGCGGGAGGGGCCGCGTTAAACAAAGAGCTTCCGTTTGCCATTGCTTTGCTTTTTCTTGTCCATCCCGGCCAGACACAGGCGGTGACCTATATCGCGCAACGGTTCGAATCCATGGCCACGGTTTTTTATCTGGCTACGGTTTATTGTTATCTTTGCGCCCGCATTTCAGTTTCCAATATACATAGGATGCTTTTATCCGTTTGTTCCGCCGGCTTCGCCATCCTCGGGATATTGACCAAGGAGGTGGTGGCGACTGTTCCCCTGATGCTGGTAGCGGCTGAATTCATTTTGTTGAACAGGCAGCCATTCAAATTTAAGAAATTAAGGCCCTGGCAGCTTTATCTGCTGATAGTTGGTTTAGGCTCCCTGTTCGTTATTTTATTTATCAGATTAGTACGCACTGATTTTCTTACCGTCTATTTTCATTTTCTTGCGCCCTCATCATCCCACGACGGGGACATCATCACCGGCGGCAATTATGTCCTGACCCAGATGCGCGTGTTTTTGACTTTTATGCGCTTGTTGATACTGCCTGTCAACCAGAACGTGGACTACGATTATCCGTTATCAACAGGGCTTCTTCATCCGCCGCTGACATTGGCGGGGCTTTGCCTGATCGGTTTTATTGTTTTTTTGATTTTTAGACTGCGCAAAGAGCAGCCGCTTGTCGCCTTTGGCCTGGCCTGGATCTTAATCACCTTTTCCATCAATACGGCACCCCGGACCCATGTCATTTTTGAACATAAATTGTATTTGATCTCATTCGGGTTTTTTCTGTCAGCGGTTTGCGTCCTGGCGAATATTATTAAAAACCGGAATATATTATCCGGGTTTTTGATCGTGCTTATTATGGTCTTGTCTCTCGCCAGCTATAAGCGCAATCAGGTATGGCAAAACCAGTTGACTCTCTGGAGTGATGTAATCCAAAAATCTCCTTATAAAGCAAGGCCGTACAACAGCCTTGCCGTTGCCTATGACCAGCAAGGCGATCTTAGTGATGCCCTGATCAATTTTAATAAGGCCATTGCCATAAGGCCTTTTTATGAACATGCTTATAACGGCCGCGGGAATGTTTACAGCGAACAGGGCAATTCACCCCAGGCGTTGTCGGATTACAACAGGGCCATTGCCATAAAACCGGATTACGCGGATGCTTATTATAACCGTGGTATTTTTTATGAAAAACACGGCGAGCTTACGCAGGCTTTGTCAGACTATAATAAAGCCATTGCCCTAAACCCTGACTATCCGGAAGCCTATTTCAATCGCGGGAACATCTACAAGGAAGAAAATAATTTCATCCGGGCGTTGTCTGATTACAATAAAGCTATTGAAGATAATCCTGATTATGAAAAAGCGCTGATGAACCGCGGGAATATTTATAGTATGGAAGGGGACTTCACCAAAGCCATATCAGATTACAACGAGGCCATAGGAATTTCTCCTGATTATGCGGAAGCCTATTATAACCGGGCGGTCACCTATTATCAGCTAAAAGAATACGGCAGGGCCTGGGAAGATGTGCATGAAGTGGAATCGTTGGGCATTAAAATCAATCCCAGGTTTCTTGAGATTTTGCAAAAAGTGTCGGGCCCGTAAAAAAACAAAATAACAAAGGAGGCATTTGACTATGAAGAGAATTATTAAAAAGCTTGATAAAGAATGCTGTGTCTGCGGCAAGCCGGTCTTTAGCATCCATCCGAGGCTGTCGAAGGGGTCTTGAATTATCTGCGTGCCAACGGCGACCGCTCCAAGGTCGTGCTGACCTGTGCCTTATTTAACGAGATGAAATCAGACCTTTCCATCGTTGTATCT
>Ga0206818_1113_pt3 | contig 13763 bp, 6 predicted proteins | sample Alteio_BWOrgCont_86_FD_152881 | JGI IMG/M metagenome (GOLD analysis project Ga0206818, IMG submission 152881) | Enriched cells from forest soil in Barre Woods Harvard Forest LTER site, Petersham, Massachusetts, United States -... | ecosystem: Environmental > Terrestrial > Soil > Temperate forest > O...
GCTGGCATACATCAACTGGCCGACTGATTCCCAGTTTGAGGTGCGGACATTTTCGGCGGCTTGAACCGTTCGTTTTATCTCGCCGATGACGTGGCGCGCGCGGCGAAAAACCACTTCGTCCATTTTGTCTTTTGCCGATTCCAGCATCTCGGTAGTTGCGTCGCGCAACGAGGCGACGCCAAGATTTTTCGCAGCGGTTTCACATTGTGCGCGGCGCTGGGCATATTCGCCGCCGCTCAATTCGTGCCGGACATTCGTGTTGGCGATGAGCAACTGGACGGACGCGTCGTTCATCGGCACGAGTTTCGTTTCACGTGAACGGCAATCAAGCAGAAGCAGGCTGTTTTGCCGCCCCATCACGGAAATGAACTGATCCATGATGCCGCACGGAACATTGGCGAATTCATGCTCTGCCTTCTGGCAAAGCAATGCCTTTTCGACGGGATTGATTTTTTTTCCGGTGGCGGCTTCCATCAAAGTCGCGGTGCAGACTTCAAGAGCGGCGCTGCTGCTCAATCCGCCGCCGAGCGGCACGGTCGAATGCAGCAACACGTCGAGGCCGCCGGAATTGATGCCAAGTTCGAACATCCCCGCGACAACTCCGCGCGAATAATTTCCCCACTTTGGCACACTGGGTTTGACAGGCGCTGATAAATCAATCATTGCCGGTTCAATTCCTTCGGCGACGTCGCGGATTTGGATGATATTTTTGCCATCTGCAGACTTGTCAGCAGCCATGACGGCATAACGCTCAATGGCCATCGGCAGGACGAAGCCGTCGTTGTAATCCGTGTGTTCGCCGATGACGTTTACGCGGCCGGGCGCGGCGGCAATCCAACGCGGCGGGCGTCCGTAAATTTTTGTAAATTCCAGTGCGGTATCAGCAGCGAGCTTTTGCAAATAAGTCATGGCTAATAAAAAACGCCGGGCAAAACAACTTTCCCGGCGTGGTGGAAATTGGCTTTATTCAGGCTGTCGGCGGTTTTTTCCCGCCACGAACCGCGCCAAGCAGCATCAGCACGCCAAACACGAGGAGCACGACGCCCCAGATAAGATTGATGTTGATGCCTAGGGAGTGCTGATACATCTCGTTGCCCGAACCGGTGACCGCGCCATAAATCGAGAGCAGTATGCCGATGAGCGTGAACATGAGGCCGATTGGCCAGCGGATATCGAGTCCCATAATTTTATTATTTTTTAAGTTTACCAGAAAATGATGTTCAAGATGATGCAGCAAATGATCAAAATTGTGCCGACCACCGCCGGGCGCAGCAACCAATTTTGTTCCTCATCCTTGATTTTCGGCGTCAGCGAATAGACCAGACCTTTGAGTTCCGCGTCCGTTTTTGTGCGTCGTGTCGCCAGTGAAATGACTAGCGTCAGCACAAAACAGGCGGTGAAGGCGAAGCTGGCCAGCCAAAAATTCTGCGCCATGTCGCTCGGAAAAACTTGCACGACGTGCAGATAGCCTCCTTTAATGCCCGGTGCATTACCCACCGCGCTCGTCAGCGCATGGAAAAGTCCCGACGTAAGTATGCCGCCAACCAATCCTATGAATGCGCCGGTGCCGGTGGTGCGCTTCCAAAACATGCCCAGCAAGAATGTCGCAAAGAGCGGTGCGTTCACGAAACCAAACACAAGCTGGATGATGTCCATGGCATTGGACCAGCGACTGACGAGATAGGCGCAGACGATGCTCAATAAAATGCCGATCACGGTGATGAATTTGCCCATCCAGAAATAATGTTTGTCGCTTTTTCCGGGTGCGAAATAGGCCTGGTATAAATCGTAAGTCCAGACGGTGTTGAACGCCGTGACATTGCCCGCCATGCCGGACATGAACGATGCGAGCAACCCTGTCAGCGCCAAGCCGAGCAGGCCGGGCGGGCAATATTTTTTAACGAGGGAAAGAATGACACTGTCATAATCGTTTTCGGCGACAGCATCTTGCAACCTGTCTTTCAACTGGCCTTCCGGCAATGGAGCGACCGCATTTTGGCTGATGAGCGCGGTGATTTTAGTTTTGTCCAATTTCAAGCCTATGTCCTTGCTGACGGCTTCGAAAGCCGCACCGGCGTTCTCCGGCTTGGCGGTTTTGATGTCCGCAATGGCCGTCGTGTAGGCGCTTGATGCAATCAGTCGTGGCGGCAGGCGATAATCCTTGCCCGGCGACGAGGCCAATGCGATGGCAATCATTCCGGGCAGAATGACGAGCACCGGGAAAAACATTTTTGGAATGGCGGCTATGAGCGGCGTGCGCCGCGCGGCAGTCATGTTTTTGGCGGCCATCGCGCGTTGAACCACAAGGAAGTTCGTGCACCAGTAACCGAACGACAAAACAAAACCGAGGCCGAACACCATCGCAAACAAATCCACCCCCATTGGATTATGCTCCGGCCCTGCAATCAGCGGTTTCCATGCGCTGCTCCAGGCGTCCGGTTGAAAAGTTTTATCGTTGAGCGAAAGCGCGGCGGGATTTTGCGCCACGTCAACCAGCTTGCCTTTCAAAACGCTCCAGCCGCCGACATCTTTGAGTCCGAGCCAGACGACCGGCGCGAAGCCAAGGACAATCATGAAAAATTGCAGCACTTCGGTATAAATCGCCGAGGTGAGGCCGCCTTTCAAAACGTAGAGCAAGACGACCGCCGAGCAAATCCACAGATAACAATCATAACTGCCAAGATGAACGTTTCCCGGAAGCGCGAAATCCAACTTCCACGGAAGCAGTCCGGTGAGCAGCTTGGCCAGCGCGTTCATCGAAATGCCGGAGGCGAACACGGTCATCACGGCGAATGAAATTGAATTCACGCAGCGCACGCGTTCGTCAAATCGCATCTTCAGATATTCCGGAACAGAACGTGCCTTGGAGCCGTAATAAAACGGCATCATGAACACGGCCAGAAAAACCATCGCCGGAATCGCGCCGACCCAGTAAAAATGCGCGGTGGCGATGCCGTATTTCGCGCCGCTCGCCGCCATGCCGACAAGTTCAAGCGCGCCGAGGTTGGCCGAAATAAAAGCCAGTCCCGTGACCCACGCGGGAATGGAACGTCCGGACGTAAGAAAGTCCGACGAGCTTTTCATATAGCGCGCGAGCACGAAGCCGATGCCGATGACAAAACCGACGTAGGCGATTAAAATGGTGTAATCAATCCACTGGAGTTGGATGGGTTGCATAAGGATTGCGAAAATTTTTAACGATTTCAGCCGGAGGTGTCAATGCAATTGCTTTTAATTTGGAGTTGTGGTTTATTGTCCGCACGAATTAAATTTTATGCCCACAAAAATCGAAGAAAAGACCAAGGAACTCTGCCAGACCATCATCGCCCAGCCGGAAATGATCTCCATCCGCAAGCGCATTGACACGTTCATGGCCGACACTGGCGCGCGCGGACAATACGAGCTGTTGATGACCAAAGGCCAGGCGTTGCACGAAAAACAGCACAGCGGGCAACCGCTCGACGGAACCGAAGTGGCCGCCTTTGAAAAGCAACGCGAAGTGTTGCTGGGCAATCCCGTCGCACGCGGATTTCTCGACGCGCAGGAAGAACTTCACGGCGTGCAGAAAACCATCCAGACGCTCGTTTCCAAGACGCTGGAAATGGGACGTGTTCCGACCGAGGCCGAACTGGCAGAAGGTTCCTGCGGCGAAGGTTGCGGCTGCCACCACTGATTCTTCAGCGGCAATTCCATTTCAAATTCCAACAGGCGATCCTTTAGAAACGGAACGTGTAGTTCAAATTCAGGCCGACGCTAAAGTCCCGGTAACTCGGAGTATTATTGTCGTCCGTAATCTTGGCGTCATAATTGGCAAAAGCCCTCAACGAAAACGCCGGGGTGAAATAATAACTCGCCGATATGCCTGCACTGTTCAGAAGATCATTCCGTCCCGGTTGATGATCCACAGTCAAGCCGTTCCATTCATAATAAGTATACTCAAGCCGGTAGTAGGGCTGGAACACAAGTTTCGGCGTCAGCTGATAACTCAAGGCCAGACCCACTGTGTTCTCCCAGCGATTTTCCTCGTCATTGGGCGTATTGTTTTGCCATGAGAAATGATATTGCGTATCGAAGTTGGCGGAGAGCAACAGATTGTCCCTGATCTGGAACAGGCGCTGAACGCCCAATTCGGGAGTAAAGTCATGGTAAAACTCATCATTAAAATCGTTGTTGCCTAGAAAGCGGTTGTAATCAAATTGCGCAAAAGCAGTCCAATTGTCCGGGAATAAATATGCGGCGCGGGCATAAAAAGTTTGCACGTTGAAATCAGCCTTGGTCACATCAGGACTATTGGTGCCTCCGTGAACATTCCAATAATTATACCACTGGCTGATAAAGCCGACGGCGGGGGCAAATCTGCCCGGTCCCCATTTGTAAGGCGTCGGCGCGAACGCGGCGTTGACGGTATTCACCCAAACGGAAGCTGCAGCACCATGCCCTTGAGAAAGCAGTGCGTTATCCGTGTATAAATATTCGGTGTCAAAGCTGACCTCAAAAAGACTTCGGTGCTGCATGACCCGCAGGATATGCTGCGGCCCGATGTCGGCGTTTTCGCCCGTGTAAACTTCCGGCGCGTTCGTGCCCGCCTTGAGCGCGATCAACGGCTGCTGCTGCTCCATGTTATTCTGGAAATTTTCCTTCTGTTGGATTGAGGTGGAAGGCACAGGTTGCGCATGCAGTGAAACGGCGAGCAAAATACCGCAACCCGACAACACCCCGATAATTTTTTTTGTCATTTTCATTTTTTAAAATTTTCTGTGAGGACAATCGTCATCAATCCAACCAAGCGTCATTTAATGTAAATTCCCGGACCGGAGCCACTACTGGTGGTAATTCCACCGTTATTATTCGGATTGACTGTGCCTGCCGGATCGCTGCTGGTAATGGGATTGTTATCCAAGGTGCATCCGTTGAAATTAGCATAACCGCCAACATTTCCATCGTTGATGTGGAATCCGCCGTAGAATACTGAAACAGTGTATTTCTTCGCGCTATCAAAATTATCCCCGTTAAAATCGACCGTGTGGGCTTGAATATTTAGAACTGTAAGGTCAGAGAGATCTGTGTTTTGCACTGTCACACTATGACCCCCAGTCGCATCATCTGAGGCATCACCGAGGGATGCTTTCAGGCACATTGTATTGGCAGAAATGCTGCCGCCGGCGCCGTCAAACATGATGCCATCGGGCGAATTCACTTTGATATAAAACGCCTGCATGGACGAGCCGTTATCAATCGTCGTCACGCCGGAAGCATTGTTCACGCAGATCATTCCCGACGCGGTATTGGCGTTGATGGATGTGCCGCTGATGGTGATTCCACCTGCATCCTGGTTAAGATTGCCATTGCCCGGGGCGGACAATGTCACCGAGCTTCCAGCATTAATGATGTCGTTGTTCAACGTGAGCGTCTCGGAACCGCCCGAGTCGGAATGTCCGGCTTCAATATCCACGTTTCCGGCAGTGGCCGTGACAGTCGCACCTTCCAAATCCACATTCCCAAAGTCGGCATAAATATCCACATCACCAACCGGCGTTACTGCCGAAGTGACCACACCGTCGTTCGCCGTGATGGAAACACCGCCGATCAAAACGTCGCCGTTCTGAGACTCAATCAACACATTACCATTGTTGGCGGTGATGGTGGCGGAACCGAAATTCCAATCGAGACTGACACCCTCGCCACCCGTCAAAGTCACGGCGTCGCCCGAAAGCGAAGTATTGCCGTTCAAACAATTATCCGCGATGTTCAAGACTCCGCCGGCAGTGATGTTCAAATCTCCAGCGTTGGCGGCGATGTATGCGGCGTCCAGGTCCACGTCGCAGTCAGCAGTCACATTGACGTTGTTTCCAGAAATAATCCAGTCACCCGCATCTCCTTGGATCGTCACTATCCCGCCCGAGTTGATGTTCACGTCACCGTCATCGGCAGTGATGTCCGAATCGGAAATGGAGATATCACCCGCAACCGCAGTATAGCCGCAATATTGAAGACTGCCGTTAAAGAAAATCTGTCCATCGCCACCGATATTGATATCGCCGCTTGTGATGGCGTGAATGGTGGAATCGGAAATGGATATGCTGCCACCCACCACTTCAACCCCGGACATTGACAGGCTGTCATCACCGTAAATGTCAATTTCGCCACCGGTGGTGATGGAGATGTTACCGCTAATCGTGTTTATACTTGAGTCGGAAATCGAAAGATTTCCTTCGGGATGAAACTGCGAATCCTGCAGGCTGATATCGCCGCCCGAACAAATGACCACCTGGCCGCCACCGGCAGAAATGTCCACGTCTCCATTTTGCGAGACTGCATAAATGTCTCCGTTCTGTGAAGCCTGATTGTCAGATATGGTCAAGTCGTTGCATTTGCCGAAATCAATCTGCGAATCATTGATCGTCACATTGCCGCTTGCGCTGATAAAAACACTTCCATCTGCAGACACGCTTGAACATTCGATGTCTATGCTTCCACCTTCCACAACCGTGTCATCGGCAGACAATGAAACCGTCCCATCGCTCGTGATGCACACGTCCCCGCTGGCGCTGATGCTCGAACCGTCCACCACATTCACCGAGCCGCCGTCATACGCCGTCATTTTTACTTTTCCGCTGGAATCAATCTCCGAGCCATCCACGCAAATCGTCCCGTCGCTGGAAATCTTCACCTCGTCGCACGAACTTCCGTCCAAAGTCTCGATCAAGGCGTCGTTGATGCTGACGCCATTGTCGCCGGACAAACATATCTTGCGATCCGCACCGATGTCATAGCCAAAGTCATTGTCGCTTGTCCCGGCGCTGTCGGTGCCGGTGATGCTCAATTCTCCGCCGCTGGAAATAATTACTTTGTCGTCGCTGCTTTCAGATTCACCCACAGGTTCCACGCCCGCCGTCGCAGTAATCGGGGAATCGCAAATGGTCACGTCACCTGACCCGGAAATATTGACATTACCATTGTTGGCAACAATCGTTGAACCGGAAATATCAATATTGCCGGTTTCAAAGGTATCGTCGTTTTCAGATACCGTGTTGTCGTCGCCATCGCCGATGGAAATCGCGCCGCCGTTGCCGGTGATAATCACATCGCCGTTGTTGGCCGTGATTTGAGAATCGGAAATACTGACGCCGCCGGAAATGAATGTGCTGCAATTGACGGTGATGTCGTTGTTATCGCCCTGGCCGATCGTAATGTCACCGCCGTTGCCGGTGATGTTGACATCGCCATTGTCGGCTGTGATGACCGAGCCGCTGGAAATGGTGACGCCGCCCGAAGTGAAGGTGCTGTGATTGATGGTGATGCCGTTGTTGTCACTGTTGCCGACGGTAATTGAACTGCCATCGCTGGAGATTGTCACGCTGCAATCTTCAATGCTCCCGGATGAAATGTCACCGCTGGAAAACGTGCTGCAACCCAAATCAATCGAACCCGAACCGGATTCAATATCTATGTCTCCACTTGCAATAATATCACTATTTTTTACATCCGTAAATCCATCAGCACCCAAATCCACATAGCTGCCGGCATTGATATTCCAGTCGTTCAGGCACAAGTTGCCGTTATAGACGGTAACGCTTCCATCCGCATTCACGTTCACCGAGCCGTCCGCTGAAACGTCCGTGTATTCCAAATCAACATCGCCGCCAGCACAGATGTTCACATCGCCGCCATTGGCGGAAATAGTGGTCTCGTAGGTTGTCACGTCGTCGCAGGCATGCAAGTCTATGTCGCCGCCTGCGGTGATGGTGGTGGTATCCACCGTGTCTAACTGATTTATCAAAATAGAACCGTCGGAGTTGATGCAAATGTTTCCGCCGGAAGTAATGTCTGAACTGTCAATTCCGATGTCGCCGCTGCTGCTGGAAATCTTCACCATGTCGGACAAATCGCCGTTCAAGGTTGTGATCACCGCGTCATTGATGCTCACGCCATTGGCGCCGGACAGACACACTTTGCTGTCCGCACCGATGTCATAACCAAACTCATTTTCGCTCGTCCCGGCGCTGTCGGTTCCGGTGATGCTCAATTCTCCGCCGCTGGAAATGGACACTTTGTCACTGCTGATTTCATCGCCGGTCGCTTCATTGCCAACCGTGGCGCTAATGGGCGAATCATTGATGGTTACGTCACCGTTTGCCGAAATGATGGTGACATTGCCGGACGCGGCGATTTCTGAACCATTGATGGAAATCGTGTTCACGGTGATGGTGTCCGAATCGTCACTGGACGGCATGCAAGCCATGCCTTCATTGTCAATCGTGATGTTGCCGTCGTCAGCAGTGATGGTGGAATCGCAGATTTTGATGTTGTTGACATCAATCGTGCTGCCGGAAATTTCGGCGCTGCAATCGGCGGAAATCGTCAGGCTGCCGTTGTCGGTGATGTTGACATCACCAGTGCTGGCGGAAATGTCAGAGCCGGATTTGATCGTGATGTTGTTGGCCGAAATGTCGGAATCGTCATCAACCGAAACTGTGCGGCCGGAAATTGAAATACTGCCGCCGTCGGTAATATTGACATTGCCGTCTGTGGCCGAAATATCAGTATCGGAGATGCAAATTTTATTCCCAAGGATTTCAGTGTCGTCAAGTGAGACGTCATTGCCGGAAATAGAAACCGATCCGCTGCCGCCGGAAATTGTCACGTCAGCTTCTTCACTCGAAATAGACGAATCGCCGAAAATGGAAACATTGCCCTTAACATCAAGCGTTGAATCAGAAATACTGGCGGTGTCGTCAGCGGAGACAGTAATATCGCCTCCACTGCTGGCGATATTGACAGCCTCGCTAGGTGCGCCCAAAGTTTCAATGTCTTGATAATCACTACCCGCAGTCAAAGTAGTGCCATTGATTGTCACGTTTCCATCATTGGCATTCACGTTGATCGAACTGCCAGCGGTCACGCTTGAATCTTCCAAATCAATGTTTCCGCCGACTTCTTCAGTATCATCGCCGCTCAATGAAATCGTTCCACAGGTTGTGATGCATACATTGCAATCGGCGGATATGCTTGTGTCGGTTACGTCCACGTCGCCACCGCCGTTGGCGGAAAGCCTTACACTGCCACCGGCGGAAATTGAAACGTCATATCCATCGTCCAACGCAGTCACGCTGTCTTCATTGCCAATAACCAACGTCCCGCCGCTGGTTATATTCACACTTCCATTGGCGTCAATCGTTGAACTAAAAATGCTCACATCGCTGCCACCACTGATGGTTATGCGCCCGCTGTCAGCAGTGATATCATCGTCGGAAATATAAACTGTTCCGTCGGCGGTCACGCCCACGCAGCCACCGGCTTCAATCTGGGAATCTTCAATGTCAATGCTTCCGCTTGAACTACCTTCCGTATCGAGTGAAATCGTGCCGGAACTGGATATGTCCACATTTCCGTCGCCATATATATATGTGTTGTTTTCAATCTCGACGCTTCCGGTGCCCGAAATCGTCACATTTCCGAGCGACGGTTCATCATCGCCAGAAACGCTATCCGAACTGTGCGCTTCCAAGTCACCATCGGATATGGATATGCTGCCGCCGGCGGTGATGGTCAAATCACCGTTGCGGGCGTTAATCAACGTGCCATCTTCATCATCACCAAGCGGCAAATCGCCTTCGCCGATGTTCAAAGAACCATTCTGGCTTTCAATATCTACGCCGCCGCCCGCGCAAATTGACGAACCAAGGACGTTCAGATCTTGCAAAGACAAAATATCCACGTCGCCGACATGGTTTATGATTCTGACGTCGTCCAACGTGTTTGCTTCGCCAACCGTCCCGCTTTCCGTATCCAAAGTGCCGAAGCTGTCGGCGACCAGTCCAAAAGTGCCGGTGTCCGCTTCCAGCGTGGAGCCGGAAGCAATCAACATTTGTCCGCCAGCAATCAGCGAGATGGTGTCAGGCGCGATAATTATGGGAGAAACTTCAAGCGGTTCATCAATCGCCGGCGTAAAATCCACCGACTGCCAGATTTTTATGTCACCCGACGCCACAAAATCGAAATCAGATTTTCCGGCGAACGAACTCAAGTCCACGTTGGCGGTGTCTATGTCAATGCTGCTGCCGGTGAAACCGGAGGCGGGAGCGGTGATGCCCAGAAATAACAATCCTTGATTTATGCTGTCCATGTCCGGCGGCGTGAACGAATTGTTGACGACGTGATTGGGATCAAGCGGCGAATAATTTACCGGCAGTCCGCTGACATGATCGTTTCCGACAACGGATGCGTCACTTTGAAATCCCGACGGGTGTTGCGATGATCCTAGACCGAGAATATCCATTCTCACCTGCACCGAGTCAGGCGTCGCATTATTGCCGACGAGCAAGCCAGTGTCTTGCGCCTGGTTGTTCAAAATTTGGAGAAGCTGCCGGGTGATCTCGGCTTCAATTTTTCCGATCGAAGGCAATGGCGTGCCGAAACCGTTCACCAACTGGCTGCCTTTGGTCTGGCTGTCGAGACGGAATACGACGATCGGCGAAGCGCCTCCGCCCGGCAAAATAAATGTCATCTGTCCGGGTTCCAAAGTCCGGTGAAGCCCGTTCAGAAAACGGATCTCCGCCTGTCCTTCAAGGTCGAGCAATTTGAAACCGCCGCCGGGCGTGCTGGTGACGATGATAGTCGTGCCGATCACCGACGCTGTCGCCGAGCCGGTGCGGATGGTGCCGCCGCCTTTGCCGTGCGGCGAGTGGAAGAGGATGCTGCCCTGCTGCAAATCAATCGTGCGGTTGGCCGGGTCGAAAGAAAAAATTGTGTTCGCTCCGACGCGGGTGATGGTGTTGTCCGGAGCAACGAGTTCGGCGCGCGAGTCCGGACCAGTGCGCAGCACGTCCGGCATTTTGAAAACGTCGTTGACGGCGGCGCTGTGGCGCGCCTTGTCCGCCGCTGAAATGACTTCCACGTTGTTGACGACTTGCGTGAATTTCGATTGCTTCAAATCAATCCCCTGACTGATCGAAGGCAACAAAAAGCCGCCCAGAAGAATTAACACAATCCACTTTTTCATACGTCTTTCCGAATTATTTCTGAATGTAAATTGAATCTCACAATACCGCCCGCCTGATGGTTTTTACTATAACTTATTGTCCCAAAGCGTCAACAGCATAATTTGGACAGCTATCAGCCTTGCATTAGGCGTTTTAAGAATGCGCCGACGCTCGATTTACATTGAAGGCATTGAGGATTCTTCACTTTTCCGTCAACGTAAATGAACCGTCCCAATCCAGCGACGGCGGCTGTTCGAGATAAACCTCGCAACGCTCGATATACATTTCGCAGAGATAATCTTTCACGCCGATTTCCTTGCGCGCGACTTCAAAACGGTTGGCGGCTTCTCCGAATTTTCGGTTGCGATAAAGTTTTACCGCGTCTTCATATTTCCCCAGCCACGCAGGTGCGGGCAGCGAACGATCACCAAGTAATGCAAAAACTTCGACCGGCTTCGTCTTGCCTTTCACTGTCAGCAAATCCACCGTGCGGAAAATAAATTTGTCTCGCGTCAATTTTTCCGTCTGCTCGCCGATCAAAATGTCCGCGTGAAATTGCTTCGTCGCGCTCTCCAATCGCGCCGCCAAATTCACGCCGTCGCCGAGGACGGTGAACTCCATGCGCTGCGGATGTCCGATGTTGCCGACGATGACATCGCCGTGGTTGACCCCGATGCCGATGGACAACTGCGGACGGTCAGTTTCTTTTTTCCACTGCTCGTTCAACTTCACAAGCGCGCCTCGCATCCGGAGCGCGGCGCTCACGGCGCGCTGCGCGTCGGTCTCCAAGCTTTCGCTGTGAGTGTCACCCCACGCGGCCATGATCGCGTCGCCGATAAATTTTTGCAGCGTGCCGCCCTCCTTCAAAACCGTCCCGACCATTTCCAAAAAATATTCGTTGAGCTGTGCGACAAGTTTGTCTGCGTCGCTCGTCTCGGTCATGGAAGTGAACCCGCGAATGTCGCTGAACAAAATCGTGACAGGTTTTTTTTGTCCGCGCAAAGATTCCTCGAACGAGCGCTTGTCCTCAAGAACCGCCGCCGCGACATTTTTTGAGACATAACGATCCAACACATTTCGATAACGCAATCTTTCAAATTGTTCGAGCGCGTATTGGAAGACGACGCCGAACGCGCCGGGAACGGCGAGACAGAAAAGCGGCTGCGTCATCGGCAGCACAAGTTTGTAACTCGTGAACGCAATCTGGCACGCCACAAAAAAAACGACGACCGACGCCACGAGCAAAAAAACTTTCCACGGCGCGCTGTCAATGCGCAGGCAGATTTCCAACGCAAGCCATAACATCACAAGCGCGAGCGCGACGGCAATGAGTGGTGAAGTTCCCGACAGCCACGAACCATGCAAAACCGCAGCCATGATTTGCGCCTGAATTTCCGGGCCGGGCATCTCGCCAAACGGCGTCGGATGGATGTCGTGTTGAATTTCCGCCATCGGACCGACGATGACAATCTTGTTACTGAAGGTCAGCCCGCCATTGAATGGCGGTGCCTGCCACAATTTGTCCACAAACATTTGCTCCACCGGCAACGGTTGATAAGTTCCAGGACCGCCTTGAAAATCTATGTAATTGACCGGCTCGTCCGGCGGGATGATAGTTTTGCCGTTAAATTTTTTTACCGCCATCACGCTGACGTGGATAAGATTGTCCGGGGATTCCCCGTCATTGATCATTTTTTTTAACAAATCGGCTACTCTTGGATCAAGGTCGGGCAGCCGCAAATTTTCACGGTCAACTGAAGTGTGATATTTAGCGTGCCGGATAATTTCATCGGAATCTCCCGCGATGTTGACCAAGGCGACGACAGATTCTGCGCCGGGCAGTAGCAGTCGGTCGTTGGGCGTTGTCAACGAAATCATATTGTCTGAACTATCCACATCCGCAAAATCCTCCCCGATGAGCACATGATCTTTGTATTTCAGCAACGCCTTTGCAAAGTCATTGTCCCCTTCGGTTTCAGGGCCAAAAACGAAGTCGAACACCACTACCCTCGCGCCCGCATTCATCAATTTTTCCAACACCGCCGCATAAACAGCACGATCCCACGGCCACGGATGTTCCATCAACTGCAACGTCGGAGAATTCGTAATTTCTTCCGGTGCGAGGCTGTCGTCAATTTTTAGTGAACTATTTTGAATGCCCACCAACTTGATGCTGGAATCTGGCGGTTGTCCGGGACGATTTGAATATCGTCGGTCAATCAATTTCCCGTCAGTCGTCTGCCAAAGCTCGGAAGTCGTGAGCCATTGCGTCTGTGACAGACCGAAGATTAGAAAGCCGAACACGGCGATGATCCACTTGGAGTATTGGCTTAAAAATTTGACCATGGAAAAATTCAGTTGCCGCGATCTCCGCATGGTGCCCCGGGCAGGACTTGAACCTGCGACCAATTGATTAAGAGTCAACTGCTCTACCAACTGAGCTACCGAGGCAACCAAAACGGGCGCGCAGTTTCCCACAACATATTCTTTTGTCAATCGCCATCAAATCCGCAAAACTCCCGCGTGACCGAAAATTTCCAGCCGCAAGACGCAAAAAAATTTGAAGCCGCCCTGCTCCGCTTCGACTCGGAAAATTCCCGCGACCCGAATCTCGAGAACTCACAGCCGCGAGAATTGCTCTACGCGCAGCGGCTGACAAATTGGGTTTTGAAACTTTGCCCAAACGCCTCGGAAGAATTAAGACTGGCCGCGCGCTGCCAGCACATTTGCCGCTGGCAAAGCCCGCGCGAAAATTATCCGATGACCCGCGCCGGATATTTG
>Ga0206818_1118_pt2:5000-13704 | contig 13704 bp, 4 predicted proteins | sample Alteio_BWOrgCont_86_FD_152881 | JGI IMG/M metagenome (GOLD analysis project Ga0206818, IMG submission 152881) | Enriched cells from forest soil in Barre Woods Harvard Forest LTER site, Petersham, Massachusetts, United States -... | ecosystem: Environmental > Terrestrial > Soil > Temperate...
GGGCAGCTGATGGAAAGACTGTTAATATTCAGTCACTTGTAATAACTTCGATGGAGTGACGGAGAAGTGAAAGGCTCGCGGGACAACGGATGTTCCCGTTAAAGCGTGTAGATATATCCCTTATTGGCAAATCCGTAGGGGATGTCGAACGTGATAGTACGCGGAGGCTTCGGCCAAAGTGATAGCAGCCCTAATCATGCTCACGAGAAAAACTTCTAAGTTATGGTTATTACAACCCGTACCGTAAACCGACACAGGTAGTCGAGAAGAGTATTCTAAGGCGCTCGGGTGAGCCACGGAGAAGGAACTAGGCAAATTGTAGCTGTAACTTCGGGATAAAGCTATCCGGCGTAAGCCGGATTCAATGAAATGGTTCAACCAACTGTTTAGCAAAAACACAGGGCCCTGCAAAATCGAAAGATGACGTATAGAGCCTGATACCTGCCCGGTGCCGGAAGGTTAAGGAAGCTTGTCAGCCGCAAGGCAAAGCTTGCGACCGAAGCCCCGGTAAACGGCGGCCGTAACTATAACGGTCCTAAGGTAGCGAAATTCCTTGTCGGGTAAGTTCCGACCTGCACGAATGGTCTAATGAGTTGAACGCTGTCTCCTCCGTGAGCCCGGTGAAATTGTAGTATCGGTGAAGATGCCGGTTACCCGCCACGGGACGAAAAGACCCCGTGAACCTTCACTACAACTTTGCATTGATTTTGAGTAACAGATGTGTAGCATAGTTGGGAGACTTTGAAGCAGGGGCGCCAGCTCTTGTGGAGTCAACGTTGAAATACCAACCTTCTGTTACTTAGAGTCTAATCCCGAGTATTCGGGAGACATTGCATGGTGGGTAGTTTGACTGGGGTGGTCGCCTCCTAAAGTGTAACGGAGGCTCGCAAAGGTACCCTCAGTACGGTTGGTAATCGTACGCAGAGCGCATTAGTATAAGGGTGCTTGACTGTGAGACTGACTAGTCGAGCAGGTGCGAAAGCAGGCTAAAGTGATCCGGTGGTTTCCGTATGGAAGGGCCATCGCTCAAAGGATAAAAGGTACTCCGGGGATAACAGGCTGATCTCCCCCAAGAGCTCATATCGACGGGGAGGTTTGGCACCTCGATGTCGGTTCGTCACATCCTGGGGCTGGAGAAGGTCCCAAGGGTTCGGCTGTTCGCCGATTAAAGTGGCACGTGAACTGGGTTCAGAACGTCGCAAGACAGTTCGGTCTCTATCTGTGGTGGGCGTTAGTAAATTGAGAGGACATGCTCTTAGTACGAGAGGACCGGAGCGTATGTACCGCTGGTGTATCTGTTGTTCCGCCAGGGGCAGTGCAGAGTAGCTATGTACAGTCAGGATAAGCGCTGAAAGCATCTAAGCGCGAAACCTTCCTCAAGATGAGTTTACTTTTAAGTGCCGTGGAAGACTACCACGTTGATAGGCTACAGGTGTAAAGGTGGTAACATCAAAGCCGAGTAGTACTAATTGCACGTAAGCTTTAATCTTTTTTAAAGTGAAGAAGTGGTGAAGTGAAGAAGTTGAGAAGGGTTTAAACCCCTTCCCCACTCCTCAACTACCCCACTTCTCAACTCCTTATATTACTAAATAAAATTGCTATTCCAATATGTCTTGATATTTTAGTGGTGAAGGGATGAAGTGGAGAAGTGATGAAGGGTTCCCCCTCCTCAACTTCTTAACTCCTCAACTTCTCAACTCAATGTCTTATGGTGGTTTTGCCGAGCGTGTTCACCTCTTCCCTTTCCGAACAGAGTAGTTAAGCCGCTCATGGCCGATGGTACTGCACAACAATGCGGGAGAGTAGGTAGCTGCCATATTTATTTAACCCTTCAACTAATTGTTGAAGGGTTTTTTTATGCGCGTACATTACCGGCCGTGCTCACCTATTCCCTTTCCGAACAGAGCAGCTATTTCAGGATCGTAGGGTGAATCAGCCTGTTTTGTATATTTGACTATGAATAGAAAATTTTTAATCAGCCTATTTACATTACTGCTATGACAAATCACCTCCGAAATACTACATTTGCGCAAAGAATGTTCCACAATAAAATACACGTATATGCAACAGGACCTTTTTGGTATTGCCAACGGGCAACAGCAGAAAAAAGGATTGATAATCAGCAGGCAGCATAAAGAGACGCTTAGTAAAAAGCAAAAAGAGTTCAACAGGTTGGTAAAAAGGATAGAACAACTGAGGAACGAACTTAACCAGACTGCGGCAATGCTGGACGAGGGCTTAAAGTATTATTCAAATCACATTCACCCGCTGGAATTAAGGCTGGTGGCTTTGCGGACAACAGGAGTGAAAATATTTTTCTCGTTTTACAAGGATAAAAAACTACTACCGAAGGATGATAAAAAAACACTGAAGGAAATAATTTTAACGGGATTGGAAGAGATTTTCAGCTTATCTCCACAGGAGCCGGACGATGAGATCAAAGCTATATTTAAAACACTTAACGGGCAGAGCTTCGATGACCTGAAAAAAGAACAGTTTGATCTGGCGAAGGGGGAAATGGAAGAAATGTTTGAGCAGATGGGGGTTGATGTAAATTTTGACGGTTTTAATGAAAATATGAGCGAAGAAGAAGTAGCGCGTAAAATGAAGGAGATACACGATAACCTTAAACAGCAGGCAGAAGAAAATGAAGAAAAAAATGCAAGCCGTAAAAAAACTAAAAAGCAGCAGGAACGCGAAGAAAGGGAAAAGCAGGTAGAAGCTGCAAGGAAAAAAAATATCGGGACTATATATAAGCAACTTGCTAAGATATTTCATCCCGACCTGGAAACGGATGATTTGCTGAAACTACAGAAAGAAGAGTTGATGAAGCAACTGACTGTGGCTTACGAAAATAACGACCTGCATACGTTATTGAGGTTAGAAATGGATTGGCTGAAAAAAGAAGAAAATAATACTGACCAGTTGAGCGATGACAAATTGGGGATATATAATGAAGCACTTAGAGAACAGGTAGCAGAGGCAGAAATGGAAATAGATAAATTAATAAACCATCCCAGGTATATGGATTTGCAGCGTTTCGAGCCTGATCTATTGGAAATAAGTGTAAAAAAACTGGCAAGAGAAAAAGAGCATCTGAAAGAAACCGTGATGTCCTTAGAAGAAGGCGAAGCAGACCTGAAAAGCAAGGATGCGCTGAAGTATGTAAAGATGCTTATACAAAGTTGTAAAAGACAGGTAAATGCTTTCACAGATGAATGGGATTCTGTACTGGAAGAACTGATGAAGATGAGAAGATAGGTAACTATGACAAGAGTCCAAAAATAATGAGGATCATTCCGGCATTTATTATCGCTATACTACTAGCTCTGCTATGCCATGCGCAGCCCTATAAATACCTTGTGCTGAAGGGTGGCGGGATACGGGGTATTGCTTACGCAGGCGCGCTGAAAACGCTTGAGGAACAGCATATAACACAGGGTATAGAGCGGGTTGCGGGTACATCGGTAGGGGCTATTACAGGCGCATTGCTTTGTGTGGGTTATAGTGCACAACAGATAGAGGATATAATGTTTGACCAGGATATTGCGGCTTTTAATGATGGCGAAGGTTACTTCATCGGAGGACAAAAAAGGCTGAGAAAAAGATATGGATGGTATAAAGGCAGGCGCCTGGAACAGTGGATAGGAGGCCTTATAAAACAACAAACGGGAAATGAAAATACAACCTTCGGCGAGCTGCACGAACTAACTAAAAAGAATAAACAGTTCAGAGACCTGTATGTTACAGCCACTAACCTGACGCAACAAAAACTGGAAATATTCAGCTGGGAGACCCACCCGGATATGCCTTTAAAAACAGCAGTACGGGCAAGCGCAGCTATACCGATCTATTTTGCAGCGGTATTTATAGATAGCGCAGGGAGTGTGATAGAAAAACCAAAAAAGAACGGGCATTACAATGTGTATGTGGACGGCGGCCTGCTCGCCAACTACCCTATTGATATTTTCAGAAATGAACAGGACAGCGAGAAGGTGAGCGAATATACCCTCGGACTGAAATTAGAACGGCCTGAGCAGATAACCTACGACAAAACTCAGGAAGGTATAGCGCCGTTCGATATTCATTCATTCGGCAGTTATATCGGGGCTTTATACAACCTGGCTATAGAACAATTGAACAAAGGCGAACCATATGAGCAGGAGCGGAAACATACCATTTACATAAGCACGAGTAACCTGAACCCACGGGTAAGGCATATAACAAGGGAGCAGAAACAGTTATTGTTTGATAATGGTGAAGCGGCCGCGAAAAGATTTTTTGAAGGGAAGAGATAGAAAAAAGGCTGGCAGTTTCCCACCAGCCTTTATATAATATTCAATCCGTTGAAAGAATTTATTGCACGATCACTTTCGCTACATACTTGCCATTTGTTGTGGTTGCGGAAAGCAGGTAAATACCCGCCGGTTGCCCCAACTGTACTTCTGTGGCGTTATTAGTAGTTGCAGTAAATTCTTTTACTTTCCTGCCAATAATATTGGTGATGACCACATGCACAGTTTCCTCATTAGCCGATGAAATCTCTATGGTAAACATTCCGAGGTTAGGGTTAGGATAAACCTTTAATTCATCTTCATTTGCATCAGGCGTAGCCCCAACCATTGTTATGGTGTTACAATCGGCTGAAGAATTTACGGTAACGGCATGTGTTGCGGTCCTTGTGCCGCAGGTGTTGCTGGTTTTATAATTTATGGTAGCTGAACCCGGTGCAACGCCTGTCACTACACCGCCGGAAACAGTGGCAATTGCGGTGCTGCTGCTGCTCCATGCGCCACCGGTGGCACCATCAGATAACGTTACAGATAAGTCAACGCATACTGCCGATGGGCCGCTGATAGTACCCGGGGAAGGCGTTTGTATAATACTGATCGGTTTTATAGCGGTAATAGTACCGCACGAATTAGTAACCGCATACCTTATGGTATCAAGGCCTGAGGCAACGGCAGTAACCACGCCACCGGAAACAGTAGCCCTGCCATTACTGCTGCTCCAAACCCCACCGCTGGCAGAGCCGGATAAAGTGATCGTTCCGCCAACACAAACATTGGACGAGCCGGAAATAGTTGCCGTTGGCAGTTCCTGCACGTCTATAACACTTGATGCAGCAGCGGTGCCACATGCCGTAGTTACAACGTACAGAATTGTATCAGTACCCGCAGCCAGGCCGGAAACCACGCCACCGCTCACCGATGCGGTTGTATTGCTGCTCAACCATGCTCCGCCGCTCACTCCGTCTGAAACCGTTATCGTAGCGCCTACACATACACTGGTTGCGCCTGATATAATGCCAGGATCGGGAGAAGAGGTGATGGTTACAGGCATAGTGGCATAAGCCGTACCACAACCGTTGATTACCGTATAAGAAATCACATCGGAACCTGTAGCAACACCCGTTACTATACCACCTGCAACTGTAGCATTTGAATTTGCCGCGCTCCAGGATCCGCCTGTAGCGGCATCAACCAACGCAGTTGTTGACCCTATACATACATCCGGTAAACCTGTTATAGTCCCGGGATCAGGAAGTGAATTGATAGTAATTACGGCAGTGGCTACAGCAGTACCACATCCTCCACTTATTGTATAAGATATAGTATCAACTCCGCCGGTAACGCCTGTTACCATTCCACCGCTCACGGTAGCGCTTGTGTTGCTGCTGCCCCATGTGCCGCCAGGTACCGGGTCTGTGAGCGATATTGCCGCGCCTGCACAAACACTTGCAGGGCCTGAAATGGCGCCGGCAGAAAGCGTAGTCATAATATTTATGACCTGGGTAGCCGAAACGGTACCACAACCATTGGTAACGGAATAGCTGATAGTATCGGCGCCGGCTGTTGCCGCTGACACCAAACCACCGCTGCTAACGCTTGCAGTAGCATTGCTGCTGCCCCATACACCACCCGGAGCCGTATCTGTGCATAGCGCAAATGAACCGGCGCAAAGAACGGATGGGCCGGAAATAGTTCCTGCCACAGCCAGCGGATTGATGGTAACCACCGTGGAAGTAACCGCAGTACCACAACTGCTGGTAACGGTATAAGAGATAGCGTCTGTTCCGGCAGTTACCCCGGCAACAGTTCCGCCAACAACGGTAGCATTGGCATTTGCCGCGCTCCATGTGCCGCCCGAAACACCGGAGGATAGAATAACGTAAGACCCGGCACAAAGGCTGCCCGGGCCGAAAATGGCGCCAGCAGAAATTGCTGGGCCTACCGTTAAAACTGAGGTTGCAACTGTTGTTCCACAACCATTGGTAACAGCGTATTTCACGGTATCAATACCTGGCGATACGGCAAGCAGGCTGCCGGATATGGTAATGGCTGCATCTGCATTGCTGCAACTCCATACTCCGCCGGTAACAGCATCAGTGTAAGTACCGGAAGCGCCCGCGCACAGGATAGCCGGGCCGGATACCGTTCCGGCATAAGCCGTCGGGTTGACAACCACGGGGTAGGAGGCTGTTGCCGAACCACAACCCGAGGAACTTACAACGGAATAAAGTACCGTGTCCAACCCTGCGGTTATGCCCGTAACAACACCTCCGCTAACGGAAGCATTTGCATTACTCATTGTCCAGGTTCCCGAAGGGGCAATATCTGTAAATGTGCTTGGAGCAGTCATGCAAACACTGCCAGGGCCGGAAATAACCCCGGCAGTAAGGAATGGCCCGATGCTGACAATTTTAGTAGCCGATACAGAACCGCATCCGTTAGTAACCGTATAACTTACTGTATCTGTTCCGGGAGCAATGCCGGTAAGCAAGCCTATAGTTGAAATAGACGCAGCCCCATTACTGGTACTCCACACGCCTCCTATAGCAGTGTCTGTAAGCAGCGTATAATTACCCGCGCAAATGGTAGGCAGGCCGACAACTGTACCCGGTGAAGATGGTGTAGTTATTGAAACAACTTTAGAAGCTGTTGCTGTACCGCAACCGAGGGTAACGGAATAATATATTGTGTCATTACCAACAGAGAATGTGGACACAGCCCCGGTTATTGAACCGATGGTTGCAATAGCAGTATTGCCGCTGCTCCAGTAACCGCCTGGAGTAGCTGTTGGATCGGTGTAGGTACTGCCCGAACCTAAACAAATAGTAGATGAACCAATAATCGCACCTGGGGATGGCGTTAAGTTCACTGTTACCGTAGCCATAGTGGAACAGGTTCCGATAGCATAAGTAATGGTCGCGGAGCCTATTGAAATACCCGTAACCACCCCACCGGCAACACTTACATGCCCCGACGCATCGGCAGTCCAGGAGCCGCCAAACACGCCATCAGTTATGGTAACGGTACTACCCGTACATACCGTGGTAGAAGAAGGCGATAATGGAACCGGCGTTACATCAACTGTTATCACTTTTATTGCAGAACATCCCGCTGCATTGGTGTATAATATATTTGCTGTTCCCGAAGATACACCGGTAACATTCCCGCTGGTGCCAACTGTTGCAATTCCGCCCGCGCTGCTGCTCCATACACCTGCAGAAATATCGCCCAGGCTTGCTCCCGAACCGACGCAGAAACTAACAGGAGTAGCAGGAGTTATAGCCGAAGGATCTGAATTGACGGTAACGGTAGCAGAAACAGCGCAACTGCCAATAGTATATAATATCGTATCCACACCTGCTGCTGCGCCGGTAACAATGTTTGCGGTAACTGTGGCATTAGTGTTTTTTGCGCTCCAGGTTCCTCCGTTTACGCCATCAGTAAGTGAAACCGTATTTGCAACACAAACAAAAGAACTTGCCGGTGATATGGGGGCAGGTGTAACGCTAACGGTAACTATTTTAGTTGCCACACATCCCGAACTATTGGTAAAAGATATGGTAACCGGCCCGGGCGAAACTCCGGTAACAATACCGGAAGTACCGACCGTTGCTGTTCCCAGGGCGCCGCTGCTCCATACCCCGGCAGACAGATCTCCAAGAGTAGTGGTAGCGCCGACACAAACAGTGACAGGGGTTGGCGGGGTTATGTTTGACGGAAGCGCATTAACGGTAACGTGCGCCGTAGCTGCTGCGCCGGAACAAATGGCTACCGTATAAGAAACAATGGAAACGCCTGACGACATGCCCATAACAACGCCGTTTACCACGCTCACATCCGTATTATTGCTGCTCCATGTGCCGCCGATCGAGGGGTCTGTTAAGTTAGTGGTGCTGCCCACGCATACCTGCGCAGTAGCAGGCGAGATAGCCGAGGGGGGCGCGGCAACAGTTACCGTAGCAATAACCGGGCATGTACCTAATGTATAAGAAATGGTATCCACTCCTGCGGTTACGCCGGTAACGGTAGTACCCGCAAGTGAAGCATGTGTATTGCTCATACTCCATGTGCCACCGGTGGTAACATCGGTAAATGAGGTAGTACCGGCTACGCAGATAGCAGCGGTAGCAGGGGTAATAGCGGCAGGAGTAGTAAGTACATTTACGGTAGCAGTATTAGAACACGTACCGATAGTATAAGTGATCACCGCAGAACCTGTCAATCCGCCGGTAACAACACCTGAAGAGTTAATGGCAGCGACAGACGAGTTACTGCTGCTCCAGGTACCCAGCCCCGGATTACCGGTTAATGTGATCGTTGATCCCTGGCAAACGGATGAAGGCCCGGTGATAGTAGTACCGGGTAACGGATTGTATCTTAAAACCGCTAACTCCACAGAGCCGGAAACAGAA
>Ga0206818_1089_pt1 | contig 13163 bp, 13 predicted proteins | sample Alteio_BWOrgCont_86_FD_152881 | JGI IMG/M metagenome (GOLD analysis project Ga0206818, IMG submission 152881) | Enriched cells from forest soil in Barre Woods Harvard Forest LTER site, Petersham, Massachusetts, United States -... | ecosystem: Environmental > Terrestrial > Soil > Temperate forest >...
AATATAGAGTGGTATGTTCTCATATTGAAATTTCTTAAACCCAAATTTCAATGCCGCATTTATCGCGCCTATGGTATATAAACTTTCGGAAAGGTGAAATTTTTTTAAATATCCATATAGTTCTTCTAAAGTTGGCGACTTAGTCATTTGGCTAAGTTATTACAAAAGACTTAGGGAATTTTACTTTCCCTTCAAAAATTTTATTCTTGTTTATGATAGTTTGTTGAAGCAATTATAGTACCAATAAATAGCCCGTTTATTTTCGTGTAAATAAACAATATTAGATAGCATTACCGTTTAAGGCTTATGTCGTTAAACGGTGAACTCAATTCAACTTCCTGCCTACCAGCATTCTTATCGGGTAAAGAAATTTTGTAAAAATAGGTACACCAATAGGGGCATACCACCCTTCGTTCCTGTCGTAATTTTATTTTTTTCCCGGCGGTAAAAAAGGTAGGCTGTTTTCAAGGGTAGCAATAAGCGTTCTTTAAAAACATCAAAAAGATAGGTATCCCAATAGGGGCATCCTACCCCTAAAATCGGTCGGAACTTTGTACCAACCAAATTCAAAAAAACATGGTAATAACTAATGCACAAGTGAAGTCCCACACCGTTCACGTGGACGTACTAATGGATGTAATGCGCATTCTTTTCAACAATGAAATTTCCTTCACGGTGGAGGGAATAAACGAGGAGGAGAATACCCTGCTCATCAGGACAAGTACCAATGCAAAGCTGACACGGCATAAGAAGGCATTGGAGAATATTAAAACGTTGGTTTCCGATTATGGCTATTACCATCATGGCTCTGATAGTGGCAACAATGTGGGGATTGACCTCAATGACGAGGAGGAATAAATAAAAGTGAAAACATTAAAACCAAAAGGAATGAACGAAACAGTAAAAAAATGCCTGCATTGCGGAGAACCCATGCAGGCTGGCAGAAGCACAAAGAAGTATTGCTCGGATAGCTGCAAACAGGCAGCATTTTACAACCGGGCAGCTCAACAGGTTGTTGCGTTGAACGATAACGAACCGTTTAACGATAACGATGACGAAAATGAAGCTAACATAGACGACGGTCATGAAGCAGAAGAGGAATATAGTCGTCATGTACCGGAGCGACCGTTTAACGTAAGTTTTAACGTAACAGCTAATAAAATTGATGACGAAACGCCAGCTACTAAACAATCATACTCTATCCCGGCTATGCCGAAAAAACCTGCACCTGCCCAGGAAGAATATGAGGAAGACCAGCAGGCATTACCGTTTAACTCAAGGAATGCAACTAAAAAGCAAATACCCGAAAAGCCGTTTAACGCTAATCAGAAGACAGCAACCGTAACAAAGCCCAAGCTTAACATTGACGAAGATGAAGAACCGTATGAATGGGTACGCTCGGAATTGGTTGATGAAATCGGAGATTATGTAAATGACAACTACACTGTAACTGAAATGTTCCAGTACCCTAAAAAGTATTGGTATAGCTCTGATTTGGAAAAGGTGAAATGGGTCAGTATCCGCTTCCGTTGCATTATTGAAAATCTGCTGAGGTTTGATAGAGCTGAAGTGGAACGGAAAACCTTAATAACCATGAACAAGGCATTAAAAGCGATGATAGAAGCATGGAATTTTAAGTTCATGCCTTACAATTACCCACTCAAGAACGAGGTAATAACCCTTCAAAAAAGTATCGAAGCATTATCAAAGTCCGCAAATAAAACGATTCGGATTTACATCACCCCAGAAAGAAAAGTAAAGCTGGTAGCCTTGCGATTTCAGTTAGCAGACCTTGTTCCTTTCGTAAAATTCAGTCAGTTGGACTTCAGTAAATAGTAAAAAGATGAAAAGCAGATCAAGAGAGCCACCGGGGTAAAAAAGGGAAAATGGACCTGGAGCAAACATTAATCACAAAAAACTTAAAGCAAATGAAAAAAACAGTTACAACTAAACAATTGGAAGTGCCGGTAGGCGCATTAATCGAAGTAGCAGACCTGCTCATTGAAAACGAAATAACACATCAGATGGTTGCGACCGATGAGGATAATGACACAGTAACCATAGAAGTTGAGTATGATCGGGATGACCGGGACACTATTCACGAGGTCGAAGATGCCATAGACGACTACGAAGCCGATGATGATGAGGATGCAGACAACGAAGAAGATAGTGATAAGTAGCTATCAACTTTATTATTGACCTTAACATGGAGGGGTGCTTGCCCCTTCATGTTTCTGCGCGTTGGTGTAGATAAATAGTTAAAATAGGAATTCGACAAAATTAGTGTTCACAGAAAGCGTATTTTAGATGTGGAAAAGACAAACAGGAAAGAAAGGGAGATTGCCAGCAACAACGGTACGACCAAAGATTGAGATTGAAGACAAGTTACCGTTATCAAAATGCAGGCAGATATTAAAGGAAATGGACGTAAGCTGTACTGATGAGGATATTCTCACTGTAAGAGACTGGCTTTATGACCTTGCAGCCATAACATACGATGAATACTTTAAAGAGCAGGGCGGGATTACAATACCATTGACCACTAAACAAGACGATTATGAAGAAAGCAATTATTTACGTGCGAGTTAGCACAGATGAGCAGAGCGAGAAAGGATATAGCCTTGCACATCAGGAAGAAAGGCTGAGATTGTATTGCAAACAGCACGACATAGAAGTAGCTGGTTTTTATAAAGAAGACCACTCTGCTAAGAGCTTTGATCGTCCGGCATTCACCCAGCTATTAGCCTTCCTCAAGAAAAATAAGAAAGTAGTTGATTTATTGCTGTTCCTGAAATGGGACAGGTTTAGCCGGAATGCTGGAGACGCTTATGGCATGATTAATCAACTAAACAAACTTGGTGTAGAGCCGCAGGCAATAGAACAGCCATTGGACTTAAATGTGCCTGAAAACAAAATCATGCTTGCATTCTACCTTGCCGCACCGGAAGTAGAGAATGACCGCCGTTCACTCAACGTTATAGCAGGTACACGCAGGGCAATGAAAGAAGGCAGATATTGCACTTGGGCACCTATCGGCTACCGGAATATCAGAACCGAAGAAAACAGACCTATTATTGTTCCGAGCAAAGACGCTCATTTGGTACGCTGGCTATTTGAGGAAGTTGCAAAGCAGGAGAACAATGTCGTGGACATTTGGCGGATGGTAGTTACCAAAGGTTTAAAGGTAAGCAGGAGTAATACTTTTAACATGCTCCGTAATCCCATATACGTGGGTAAGATTTTTCTGCCTGCTTATAAGGATGAAGAAGCTATGCTGGTGCGAGGCATCCATGAGCCTATCATTTCAGAGGGTCTTTTCTACATGGTGCAGGATATATTGGACGGCAGAAAACCCAAACATCCCTCGGTACATACAGGAAAGGAAGAACTACCGTTAAGAGGCTTCTTAATGTGTCGTAAATGTGGGGCTAAGTTAACGGGCAGCGCTTCAAAAGGTCGAGGTGGCAGATACTTTTATTACCATTGTACGAGCAGGTGCGGCGAACGGTATAAGGCTGAGGAAGTCAATGAGCATTTCTTTACCGAAATGCAAAGTGCAATTCCGAACGAAAAAGCTATTCGTTTTTTTGAGCATATTGCGGAAGACTACTTTAAGAAGGTAGGAAAAGCTAAATCAAATAACCTGCAAGCTATTGATGAGGCGATAGAGAAAAACCGTGCGAGAATAACGAGTGCCTTGCGGCGAATGTCAGACGAGGAAATTAGTCCTGCTGACTACAGGGATATAAAAAATTTATATGAACCTGAAATAGAGAAATTGATAAAAAGGAAGCAAGAGATAAAACTGGTTGACGATAACCTCGTCCGGTACATAAACACTGTAACGAAGGGGCTTAGAACGCTGCCAGTTTACTATAAGTCAGCCTCATTATCTACAAAGCAGCGTATTATCAGTTCGATGTACCCTGAAAAGTTGGTTTACGAAAATAAAACTTATCGAACCCCGGCTATAAACGAAGCTGTGCGCATAATAAGCAAGCCTGACGGGGTTTTCAGCGGGTTAGAAGAAAGACAGGTCTCCAAAAATGGAGACCTGTCTAATTGGGTAGTCCCGACTGGATTCGAACCAGGACAAACAGTACCAAAAACTGTTGTGCTACCGTTACACCACAGGACTATCATTTTCGTGTACGGGAGCGCAAAGGTAATTATCATTTCAAAAATATCCAAAAGCAATTTCACTATCCGTCATTGTAATATGATACCCTGAAAGGGTAAAATACGATAGCGATGGGCAACGCCCATCGAAATAACACCGATCAGGCACCACAGGACAGCCCTGAAAGGATAAAATACGATAGCGATGGGCAACGCCCATCGAAATAACACCGATCAGGCACCACAGGACAGCCCTGAAAGGGAAAAATACGCTAACGATGGGCAAAGCCCATCGCCAAAAGAAAACACGGGTAGCCCTGAAAGGGTGAAATGCGGCGGTTATATATGTGCCTTTACCAACATAAAATAAACATAACTTGAGGAAGATATTTTTTAATCAAAACTACTCCTGCCATTGGGCTTTTTATGATAGCTTTGCAGCCAATTATCGCTTCAATATTTTTCAAGTATGCCACAGGCGGCAAACCCGCGTCAATACATCATCAGCTTTATATTTATAGGCTTAGCGTCTGTGATATTGCTGCGGCTTTTTTTTCTCCAGAATTTTGAACCTAAGTATAAAATACTGGCTAATGACATAGCTATCTATAAAAAAGTGGTTTACCCGCCGCGCGGGGTTATAGAAGACCGCAAAGGGAAAGTGATGCTTTCAAATACCGTTATCTACGATCTGATGGTAACGCCCCGCAATATCGTAAAGCCTTTTGATACAACGCAATTCTGCGCCGCGCTGGACATTGATAAACGAACCTTCAATGCTATTATGAGGCGCGTGCAGGAACGTAATATTGATGTAAGGCAAAGCCCCTTCATAGAGCAGATAAGCCAGGAGCAAACAGCAAGATTCCAGGAGAATGCCTATATGTTCACCGGATTTGAACTGGTGGAACGGAACATCAGGGCTTATGAACGGCCTATTGCCGGCATATTGCTGGGCTATATCGGCGAGGTATCGCCGGAGATGCTGAAGCGGCCACGCTATGCAAGTTACCGCCAGGGCGACTATACCGGTCTTAGCGGCCTGGAACTGCAATATGAAGAGGAACTGCGCGGGCAAAGGGGTGTACACTATTTAGAGCGCGATAAATTCAACCGCCCGCGAGACCCTTACAAAGGTGGTATCCTGGATAGCCAGGAGGTTTCCGGCAAGTCGCTCGACCTGTACCTTGACGCCGACCTGCAGGAATATGCCGAAAAACTGATGGCCAATAAAATAGGCAGTGTAGTTGCTATTGACCCGCAGACCGGGGGCATCCTTACCATGGTCAGCAGCCCTACCTACGACCCCAACCTGCTGCGCGGCCACGACCGGGCCAAGAACTACGCTGCCTTGTACCGCCTGGCAACAAGGCCCATGTTCAACCGGGCTATACAGGCCATGTACCCGCCCGGCTCTACCATAAAACCATTTACCGGCCTTGTGGCGCTGAATGTAGGCGCTATAAAGCCGTCTTTTGGTTTCCCGTGCCGGGGCAGTTACAACCTGTGCAGCCGGCCAATTGCCTGCGAACATAAAGACCCCGGCCACGCTGCAAACTTCAGGCTGGCATTGGCGCATTCCTGCAATTCCTACTTCTGCCATGTATTCCGCATGACGGTGGACTATGAAAACTTCAACAGTGTAAAAGAAGGCTTGCAGGCATGGCACGATTACTACAACAGTTTCAGCTTTGGCAGGAATACAGGTGTGGATATTCCTTTCGAGAAAGGTGGGGCTGTACCCGACAGCGCAAAGTATAACCAGATGTATCACGGCAATTGGAACTCCTGTACCATAGTGTTTGTGGGCATGGGGCAGGGCGAATTGCTGCTTACCCCCTTACAAATGGCAAATGGCATGTGCATCATCGCAAACAAGGGCTATTATTATACGCCACACTTTGTAAGGGCTATCGGTAAGAACCCCAACGACAGCCTGCTGAGAAAATACCATGAGAAACATGTCGTACTCAATATTCCCGATACCACTTTCAATATAGTGCAGCAGGCAATGCAGGATGTGGTGGAAAGCGGCACTGCCGCAGGCGCGAAAGTGGATGGCATCACTATCTGCGCCAAAACCGGCACTGCTGAAAATAAAGCCATTGTAAATGGAACCGTGATAAAAATGGCTAACCACTCCATGTTTGTCGCATTTGCGCCGAGGGAAAACCCTAAGATTGCCATTGCGGTAGCCATTGAAAATGCGGGATTTGGAGCCGCATGGGCCGCCCCCATAGCCAGCCTGCTGATAGAAAAATACCTCAAAGACAGCATCTCCGCGCAACGCAAGCCATTGGAAGAAAAAATGCTTAACGCAAAACTGATAGACAAATATGTTTATACCATAGATTCCGTTTCGCGCCTGCATGACGCAGAGGTGTACAGGGAAAAATTAGAAAGAAAGTATATTGCCGACAGCACAAAAAAGGCCGATGATTCCGCTGCGTATATGCGCTGGATAGATGCCCGTTTAAGAAGCATTAAAAAGTAATTGTAAAATAGCTTTATGAGTTCATTAAGGAAAGCATTGTTTTACCGCATAGATGGCATTGTGCTGTTGCTGTACGTATTGCTTGTGGCAATAGGCATCATGGCAATATTTTCGGTGGAACACCGCACTACCGATGTATCCATAATAATGATGAACAAGAGCTACATGAAGCAACTCGTATGGTTTGGCTATTCTTTGATCCTGGGGTTTATGATATTGCTTACGGACAGTAAGTTCTTTTCTTCTTTTGCTTTCCTTATTTACAGCATTGCCTTAGCGGTGCTGGTTATCACCATATTTGCGGGTGTAGATGTGAAAGGTTCCCGTTCATGGCTGGGAGTGGGCAGCTTCCGTTTCCAGCCGGGCGAGATAGCCAAGATTTTTACCGCTATGGCCCTTGCCAAATTCATGTCATTGCCCGAAACAAATTTCAGAAAGCTGAAAGACCGGCTATTGGCTGTGGGCATAGCATTATCTCCCGCCGTCCTTATCCTGCTGCAGAAGGAGACCGGCCTTGCGCTTGTTTATTTCTGTTTCTTTATAGCGTTGTACCGCGAGGGGTTGCCCAATGCTGTGCTGGTGATAGGTTTCTCTGCCGTTGCCCTCGTGCTGGCAACCCTGCTGCTCGACCGACGCGTGCTCTTCATAGCCCTTACTGTGCTTGGCGCATTAATAGCCCTGCTCATGCGTCATACACTCAGGAGAAGGGTAGAACCCTGGGTGCTGCTTATAGGCATATGGCTGTTCTGTATCGCCTTCTCGCAGGTAGCAGTGCCTTTTGCCTTCAAGCATGTGCTGCAACGCCACCAGATAGACCGTATTTTCTCTACGCTCGGCAAAGAGGTACCCGATGAATATGATAAAACAATGGTTGCCGGGGAAGAGAAAAAAGGCAACAGCTCGGAGTACAATGTATTGCAGTCCAAGATAGCTATTGGCTCCGGGGGGTTCTGGGGCAAGGGCTTCCTCAATGGCACATCTACCAAAAACCAGTTCGTACCGGAGCAGAACACCGACTTTATTTTCTGCGCCATCGGTGAGCAGTTTGGCTTTGTGGGCAGCGCCGCGCTGGTGGTCATTTATATCGCCCTCATGCTGCGCATAGTGTTCATTGCCGAGCGGCAGCGGTCTGTCTTTACCAGGGTCTATGCCTATTGTGTGGCCTCCATCCTGTTTTTCCATTTCGCCGTCAATGTCTGCATGACCATTGGCCTCATGCCCGTCATAGGCATCACCCTCCCTTTCCTCAGCTATGGCGGCTCTTCCATGCTGTCATTCAGCATCCTTATCTTCATCCTCGTCCGCCTCGACGCCGACAGGCAGGCGCTGATAAGATGATTGCATATGCAAAAGTCATTCTCGCTGCAAGAAAAAGCCGTTTTTAATAATTAAATCGTAGATGTAATATTAATCCTTAATTAGTAACACTTTTAATGAGAAATATTTTACTCTGCGAGCAAGGAGTATATCAATCCCACATTGTGGCATGGTTTTACAGTCTTTTTATTAACTGACATGAATCAGCTTAAAGGGTAACTTTTGTCATTCTTTCCGGTTCATGGATTGGGTACTTTTGCCTGTAAATAATAAAAACACGAAAATGAAAACCGAAAATAACTTTATTGATTACGGCATATACATAGACCGTAAACGCTCGTTTATTATTTCTCTGAACCATGTGATACATGAGCAACTTATAGAAGAAGAAACAGAAGAAAATGAAGGAACGCTACCGCGCAGCACCAAGGTGGAAGGGCAGCAGGAACATCTTCAGAACGACCGGAATGAGCAGTTGAAAAAGTTTTGCAAAGCTATTATCGCAAAATTAGAGCAAGCCCATAGTATCCTGATCTTTGGACCCTCGGTCTCGAAATACGAGCTACAAAAAGAGATACGGGAAAACAAAAGCCTGAAGCACGTAAAGGAAGAGTTGCTGGTGACCGATATAATGGACAAGGAAATGGCGCTGCATTTTGTGCAAGATCACTTCACATCTGTTACGGTAGGCCAGCAGGTGTTTACTGCGGCGAAAAAAGATTAGGTCGTTTTATCATGGAGCAATAGCCATACCTTGAATAATGCCTGCTACGGTATCATGCAGTGTAACCGTGCCGGTGCTTGTCAGCGAGCCGAAGGTAGAGGTTCCGGTATCTATCATGGATGTGACTAAGTATTGGTTACTGCATGGGTCTATTGCCGTTGAATAAAATTCGTTGTTTATGCCGCTGACAGTTGCAATAGCGGTGATAGCTCCGCTGCCGGGATCAATCCTTATAAATTGCTGGCCGCCGGTAGTGTCTTCTTTTATTGCGTAAAGCATATTGTCTGTTTTATTGAATTGCAGCCCTATTATATCTCCGTCGCTGATAGAGGTTACCAAAACAGGCGTTGTAGCTCCCGGTGCATATTTTTCGATGTTGAAAGTATAGGAAGATATGTTGGAAAGCGAATAATAAATATTACCTGTAGCATTGTCAACAGTGGTTGATACCGGCGATGCGAACTGCTCTGTGCCAAGCGTACTCACAGGGCTGGCATCCGTAAAAGATGCGCCGGATAGGATTATTTCAACGAGGGCTGTACCTGTGCCGCTTCCTGTATTCAGTTTCATAGCAAATAGTTTATTGCTGAATTGGTTATACAACAATCCCTGGAATCCGTTGTAGGTACCGGAGTAGGGTATCGTTGTCACTGTTCCTGTTGTACTTACTTTAACGAGCGATGAAGGGTTAAGGGTATAATAACAGTTGTCTGAAGTATTGTAGGCGCCCTGGTTGGTAAAAATGAGGCTGGTAAATGTGGCTATAGTGGAGGCCGTTCCTGTTGTTTCGTTAATAACGCCGAAATTACCTGTTGATGTATCATATAATCCTCCGGCAGAAGGATGAAGAATGCCGTTAAATCCATACAAAGTAGCGCTGCAAGTGGTTCTTTTGCTTTTCTTGCAGGATGATAACAGGAATATAAAAATTATGAAATAAAGGGTGTATTTTTTCATCAGCAATTGCTTTATCGCGTGAAGTTATACTTTGTGCTGATTTTTTCCGCAATAATTATGCCTGATTATTTCGATGGGCGTTGCCCATCGCTGACATATATTGCCCATTCAGGGCTTTTTGTATTATTTGTTTTGCATTATTCATAATGCTGCCCTGAAAGGGTGAAATACACTTAAATGTATCGCAGTTAATGCCGTTGCAATTATTTTTCAGAAAATTTTAAGTTTTATATCTTGACATCTACAGTCAGGAACGGTTACTTTTGTGAGACCGAGTTAATTAATGCTCAATTGCTCAATTAATGTGCAAATGTACAAATTGAATAATAGCTTTAGACTTTAGACTAACTACTTTAGACTAAAAAAACTACTTTAGACTGAATTATGACCACCGCCGAAATTCTTAAAAAAGTAAGGAGGATAGAAATAAAAACGAAGGGGCTTAGCAATCATATTTTTGCAGGGGAGTACCATTCCACCTTCAAGGGCCGTGGCATGTCGTTCAGCGAAGTACGGGAATATACCCCTGGCGATGATGTGAAGTTTATAGACTGGAATGTGACCGCGCGTTTTTCTCATCCCTTTGTGAAAGTTTTTGAAGAGGAAAGGGAGCTTATTGTTATGCTGCTCGTGGACATAAGCAGCAGTTCGCTATTTGGTACCCAAAAGCAACTGAAGCGCGAACTGATAACTGAGCTTGGCGCAGTGCTTTCTTTCTCTGCCACTACAAATAATGATAAGGTAGGCGTCATTTTCTTCAGCGATAAGGTGGAAAAATACATACCGCCAAAGAAAGGAAAGGGGCATATATTGCGTATCATACGAGAACTGATAGCCTTGGAGCCTAACCATACCGGGGATACCAATGTAGGCGTTGCCTTAGAGTTTCTCAATAACGTACTGAAAAAACGGACGATCACCTTTTTGCTGAGTGATTTTGTGAGCCAGCCATACGACCATGCTTTGCAACTTGCCGCCCGCAAGCATGACCTCGTAGGCATACATGTATTTGACAAGTACGACAAAGAATTGCCAGAGGTAGGGTTTGTGCAGGCGCTGGATTCGGAAAGCGGGCAAACGTTCTGGCTGGATACAGGCAAGAAATCGGTAAGAACGCAATACAGTGGGGCTTTTGATAAAAATAACAGGTATTGTATGCAGTCATTCAGAAAGAGCGGCGCATCGCTTTTGCATATACGCACGGACGATGATTATGTGAAGATATTGCAGGGGTATTTTAAGGGAAGGTAAAACCCCAGCCCTAAAGGGGGACGCAGTATTCCGAAACTGATCTTTTGGATTGCTATTTAGCTTTGAAAAGAAAAAATGATTAGAAATGATTTTTTAAAAATGAGCTTTATTAATTCAAATAAAAAAAGCGAATTGGCAATAATAAACAAAGCCTTAACAGAGGTATGGCGGTTTTTGTTAAGGAGCATAAGTAAAGCTCCTTTAGGGGTTGGGGCTTTGTTGTTTTCGGTTTCCTCTTTTGCACAGGGCGACGCGCATGTTAATGCCCGCCTTGATGCGAGGCAGATAGCTGTGGGCGACCAGGCGCGCCTGTTTATAGAAGCGCAGCACGACCCTTCATTGAGCAGGCTGCAATGGGCAACGATTCCCGATACCTTCAATACGCTGGAGATTGTAGAAAGAAGTAAAATAGATACGGTAAAGAATGGGAATATTGTCACTTACCGCCAACGCTTGCTTATTACCGGTTTCGATTCCGGTGTGTTTAAAATTCCTTCCATTGTATTTCCTGTTATCCCGAATTCGGGTAGCGCATATACCCTGCAAACAGACTCTTTCAACCTGCTGGTGCAGACGTTGGCTGTGGATACCACCAAGGGGTTTAAAGGCATTAAAGGCATAGTGTATGTAAAGGCTACCTGGCTCGATTATATATGGTATATCGTAGGTGGCATAGTGTTGGTAGTGCTGATCGTTTTTGTGATCTTATATTTTATCAGGAACAAAAAAACAGCCCCCAAGCCACAAGTCCCTGTGGAAAGTTTACAGGATTATTACTTGCGTCAGCTCCGTGAACTGGACGCACGGCAGCTATGGCAGAAAAAACAGGTGAAGGAATATTATGTGGAGCTTACCGGTGTAATACGTAATTACATAGAGGCCCGCTTCCAGACCCCTGCATTGGAACTCACTACTGATGAACTGCTGTATAAGGCGCAGTTTCACCCGGAAATGCAGCCTTATCTCGGCCTGCTTACAGATACTTTGCACATGGCAGACCTTGCCAAGTTTGCCAAATACCAGCCATTGCCGCAAGACCATACCGACGCAATGGAAAAAGCAAATCAACTTATTGATACCTCAAGGCCCGTTATCACAATTGCTACTGATACCCAAACCCAACCAGATAAGAAAACCCCAACTGCATAGATCATGAGCACATTCCTGGACTGGAAACATATCACATTCGCGCAGCCGCTTTTCTTTGCGTTGCTGCTGCTTATCCCGTTTATGATATGGTGGCAAATGCGCAGCAAGAAGGATGATAATCCCTCTTTACGGCTAACCACATTAGGAGGCATAAATAAAGCTCAGGCAGGTGGCAAGGCAAGTTTCCGCCCTGTATTGTTTGTGCTGCGGATAATAGCGCTGGTAGCGTTGTGCATAGCCCTGGCAAGGCCACAGTCGAGCAACACCACCGAGAATATTGATAGCGAGGGTATAGATATTGTGCTGGCAATGGACGTATCAGGGAGCATGGTGGCAGAAGATTTTAAGCCAAACCGTATAGAAGCCGCCAAAGCCGTAGCCTTGAAATTTGTGGACCAACGCCCGACGGACAGGATAGGGCTGGTTATATTTTCCGGCGAAAGTTTTACCATGTGCCCCATTACTATTGACCACAATGTACTGAAGGAGCAGATAGCGCAGGTGAAAAATGGTATGATTACAGACGGGACTTCCATAGGGATGGGACTTGCTACCGCTGTTGACCGCCTGCGTTATTCCACAGGGAAAAGTAAGGTCATTATTCTAATGACGGACGGCGTAAATAATATGGGGCTGATAGACCCGAATACTGCCCTGGAAATTGCCAAGGCGTTTAAGGTGCGGGTATATACCATAGGCATAGGCACCATTGGCAAGGCTTTAATACCCGTGCAAACGCCTATGGGTATTCAAAAACAAATGATGGATGTGGAAATAGACGAGCCATTGCTGAAACAGATAGCGAGCGAAACAAACGGCAAGTATTTCCGGGCAACGGGTAATAAATCCCTGGATGAAATCTATAAAGACATAGATAAGCTGGAAAAGACCCGCATAGACATCACCTCTTACAAACATTATGCAGAGTTGTTCTTCCCTTTTGCAATGATAGCTGTTATCTGCCTTGCGCTGGAAATGCTATTGCGCTATACGGTGTTTAAGAGTGTAACGTGATAATGTAAAATCTCTGTGTCTCTTTGTGATTTTTTTTGACACTACAAATTTGAATAATTTGTTAGTTACCTTTGCGTTTTCAGTTTATTTTTATAATAAGAAACATTCATGCAGAAAATAACGATAAAAAATTTTGGC
>Ga0206818_1136_pt1 | contig 13151 bp, 10 predicted proteins | sample Alteio_BWOrgCont_86_FD_152881 | JGI IMG/M metagenome (GOLD analysis project Ga0206818, IMG submission 152881) | Enriched cells from forest soil in Barre Woods Harvard Forest LTER site, Petersham, Massachusetts, United States -... | ecosystem: Environmental > Terrestrial > Soil > Temperate forest >...
GGCTGGGGCGCCTTTTATTTTCCTGTCTTTGAGGAACATAATCACTTCGTGGAGTTGATCGGCGTCCATGTGGGCTGCGGCGGCGTGGTTTTTTGGGTCTTTCTTTATTGCGTATGCGGTATAGGTGTCTAATTGCTTGTCTGTAAAATTGGGGATACCATCCCTGCCCTTAGTGAATATGCCGTGGCAGCCGGAACAGTATTGCTTATAAAGTTGCCGGCCTTTTTCTAATATCTTTAATAATTCCTCTCGTTTTTCGCCTTTAATATCTTCGGGGATATTGTATGCTGTTTTTCTATTAGGAGCGCATTGTGCCAATAATATTCCCGCAAAGATCAATAGCAACGTATAAATGCTTCTCATAACTACACTTGTTTTGCGCTTCTGTAACCTGGCTACGGTTCAAAAATACACAAGCCTGACTTATAAAAGGTCAGGCCTGTGAAAATGGTTTTTGTGTGAAAATTAATTATGGGTAATGACGAATTTGCCTTCACCTACGGTGTTGTTGGCGGTGTTTACGATCCTGTAAAAATATATACCCGGTGCATAATCAGTAGTGTTCACCTGCAGGTCATTGGTGGTCATAGCATAGGAACCTGCCATGCGGCCTTTTTCATCTGTAATGCTGATATTCAGCCTGGAATTTACCGGGTTATTACAGCTAAAGTTGATGACATTTGTGGCCGGGTTAGGCATCACTTTGAAGGTATAGTTTGCGGCAATATTATTTACCGCTGAAATGGTTCTCCAGCAATCGGTGATGGGGGTAGCGGTAGCCGCGCTGCCGGCATGGCCCAATGAATATATATCTTCTATAGTGCGGAGCAAATTATACAGGTTCACATTTTCGGTATAGGTGCCTGCTTTTACCATAGGGCCATAAAATATAGCGGGTATGTTGTTGCCGTGGTTATCATCGTCTTCATCATAAATGATGATATAAAGTGTATTGTTGGCGATGGACCATTTCCTTAAACTATCGAGGTTGTTGTAGAGCCAGGTATCGCCCAGGGTAATGCTTTCGGGGCAGGGCAGGGAAGAGCAGGTATAATCGTGCATATCATTGGTCATATTCGGAACAACAAAGGATACTGTTGGCAGGGTGGAGTAGTTGGTTGGGAAAGCAGTCCAGGGCTGGTTTACAGCATCTGAATATTGGTTGGTACCGGTTCCTACCCAGTTGGTGCAGGGGTTGTGCTTGCGTGCGTAATTGGCGCTGCCCGCAGTGTATGTGCCGCCATCGTAACCAACGCTGGGCAGGTTCTCGGAATAGGTGGTGAATGTTTTGCCGGCAGATAAGAGTTCGGCGCAGAGGTTGGGGGTGGTCCAGGGGTAGGTTGAGGGTATGTTGTCGTCTGTGACGCCCTGGTTACCGCCGGAGAAAACATCAATATAATTGGGCTGGCTGGGATGCTCGATAGCATAAAACTGGGTAAAAACGGCGGCGAACGGATCGGCGCAGATAGTGTTGATATGGGGCGCGGAAGCAGACCCTATGATCTGTGAATAGGCATAGTTTTCTTCAAAAAGCACCACTATGTGGCTTGGCGAAGGAAGTGTCTGGGCTTGGGCCGCAGGCGCTAAAAACAGTAATGAGGGCAGAAGTAATGCACTCAAAAAAGAACGAAAACGTAAAGAGGTGGCCATATATTTTATATTTTCTGTAAAATTAGCCCTTTAGAATCAGGGTTTATTGGTTTGGAAATTAAGTAATCATTATTAAATTATTAATTGGGTTGGGAAGAATGGAATTTGTAATTGGGATTGTTTTCTTTTATCATTTGAGATTGCGCATTTCACGCAAAAGAACGCAAAGGTTTTCGCAAGGGACGCAAAGGTTTTTTGCTGATTAATTTTTCCCATTATTGCTTTGCGACCTCTGCGTGTTTTTTCCTTTGCGTACTCTGCGTGAAAGAATATCACACTGAATAACAAAACACTTGACAAAAATAAAATTGCACAAAAAACTTACTTCATCCATTTTTCAATGGCTTTTTGGTCGAGGTCGGGATATTCGGTATTTTCTTCTACCCAGGAGTTGTTGATCCAGAATATCTGGGGGAATACGTTGCCGGTGTATTTTGAGAAAGGAGCCTGGGCGAGGCGTGTCCAGGGAATATCCTGCGCCTGGCTTGCATTCCAGAAGTCGGTAAGGTTGCTTGTAGTGCCGCCGATGATGAGGTAGAAGGGGAGGGCGGGGTTGTTTTGCTTCATCAGGTGCATTTTTAAAGCCGCCTTACGGCAGTGCATACACTGGGGGTTGAGGAAGGCAATGATGTGTTTTCCTTTGGTAAGGTCTATGGCCGGGGCAAGGTTTTTATCGGAGGTGTAGAGTGCGGTAAGGTCTATCTTATAGATAGCATATACCGGGGAAATAATGTAGCATAAGGCCACGATGCCAATAAGATAGATGGGTGTGATAATGCTAGTCCATTTGTAATTGAAGCCTTTGTGATAACGGATGAGTATGTAAATAACGATGAGTAATAAAATGTTTTTTAATAATGATGTGGAAGGGGTCATCCATATGGCGTCGCCAAAGCAGCCGCAATTGACCTGGTTGCCGGCTTTATTCCATAACCAAATGAGGTAAATGCTGAATACTGCCAGCAGCACAAATGCCGATTTCAGCACCCATTTATTTTTGCCGAAAAGATGCAGCAGTATGAGGCTTCCGAGGGCTGCCTCTATGCTGATGAAGAACCTGGATGCTATTTTTGCAACGATGAGTGGCAGGTGGGTAAATTCCACCATTGTATATTCAAAGGAGGTGATGGGGAATAGTTTGGTATAGGCTGAATAAAGGAACAGCGCGCCTGTGGCAACAGATAAAAGGATAAGTAAAATACGGAGCGCTTTGGGCATATTTTTTTGGAAAAGGAGTATCCAAAATTAGGGTAAATAATGCAATGGTGTTATCTAAGTGAAGATGTCAAAATAAATCCTACAATTTGATTGTTCTTTTCCATTTCTGCTTCGTTGCAAAAGTCTTTAAATAGCTTGCTATTCCCCGCCGTGGCGGGGCCTCGCATAAAAGAAAAATAACTAACCAACTTCGTAGGATTTATTTTGACAGCTTCACTAAGATGTGTTTCGTGAGATTGCTTTGCCACATCCCACGCGCGAAGGCTCTGCTATGTGGCGCGCAATGACGGGAGTTATGTTTGCCGTTGAGTTATTATACCCCTGGAGAACGTAATGCGGTCAGCCCCCCGCCGTGGCGGGGGGCTGACCGCATTACTACCTTTATTAACAGGTAAACTTTTCTGTGGTACAAGCTGCAAAAAATAAAATGAGTATGTATTCGTTTTTTTATTTTCTTCTTATATCTTTGCCGGACACAAAAACACACCTTATGAAAAAAATCTTAACGTTCACAGCCATCGTAATGATTGGATTGGCTGCATTTTCCGGCTGCAAGAAAAGCAGCGACAGCCCAAGTTATAACATGAGCGCCAGTGTAGGCGGAACTGCTTTTAGCGCAAATTATTGTGTTGCAGATACCCTGGGCGGCGCTTTAATGATCATGGCATTTAATGGTACAGGATATACCGCTACTCCTCCTGATATGATAATAACCATAACAAGCTATACCGGTATGGGAACCTATAACTTTGATAGCCTTGGCGTTACTAATATCGGACAATATAATGCTACTGCATCCACTTCTAAAGAATCTATAGCAGGCTCTGTTGTTATTTCTTCTACTACAAGTACGCAAGTAGTTGGTACTTTCAGCTTCACCTGCTCTGATGGAACAGTAGTTTCCAGCGGCAAGTTTACTGCTCAGAAGTATTAATTTCTTCTTTTTTTTTCAGCCGCCGGATTTTGGTGATCCGGCGGCTTTTTTGTGCTGTAAAGCCCCGGCAACATATTTTTATTTTATACTTAGTTTAATATGAAAGAAAAATACGACCTTTACCCTAACCAAAAAATATTTAAGTAAGTATGGCTCAGGAAACACAGGGTAAAAAAGAAAAAGAAAAGAAGAAAGCAAAGAACAGGCAAGATAAGGCGCAGAAGATGGAAGAACGGAAGGCGAACAACAATAAGGGCAAAGGCCTGGAGCATATGATGGCCTATGTGGACGAGAACGGCAACCTGTCGCCGGTGCCACCTGACCCGAAGAAAAAGAAAGAGATAAACCTGGAAGACATCCAGCTTGGCGCAGCGAAAATAATAGTGATGGAAGGCGATGTGGTAAGGAACGGGGTAATAACTTTCTTTAATGAGGCTAAAGGCTACGGGTTTATCAATGACCTGAAAAGCCAGGAAAGCGTGTTTGTGCATATCAACCAGCTTTCCGGCCCGGTGCAGGAAAGGGACAAGGTAACCTTTGAAGTAGAAAACGGGCCAAAAGGACTGAATGCTATAAAGGTGAAAAAGATATGTTAATGGTTAATGATTAATTATTAATGATTAATTATTAATGATTAATTATTAATGATTAATTATTAATGATTAATGATTAATTGTTAATGGTTAATGGTAACCTGCCCGGTGGTGCGGTTGCCATTTGCTTCCAGGGTATAAATATACAAACCATCGGGCAAGGTATATGTATTAATAACTGCGTTGCCCCTGTTTGCATCGGGTATTTTGCGGGTAGCAACAACCTGGCCTATGACATTGGTGAGCGTTATGGATACTGGCGAACTTTGCGCCAATGTATAGGCGATATTCAATTCATCAGCGGCAGGGTTGGGGTAGGCGCTGATAGTATTTTCTAAAGGTGTTGTATTTTCTATACCGGTTACCTTAGCAAGCGTAGCGCAGGTAGGGCATTGTACATGAAAAGAGATGGCAGGGTATTGGTATTCTGATGCATAGTATATAGTTGACCCGGAAACCAGATCCCAGTTTGGTATATAAAGGCTACCGGCTAATTCCAGGTGATTGACGTGAAGACCTCCCGCGCATAAAATACAACCGCTTGTCCAGTCTTTATTGATATAAGGTGGAAACACAGCCGACCCCTCCTGTGCATACCAAACCAGCGGTTCCCAATCATTATATTCATATACCCAACCGGGAAGAACGGCAGTATCATTGCCATAGCGGTGTGTGAGAGCGGGATCGCCGCTTTTGTAGCTTACCGAAACACCCACATAGTAGCCTGCCGCTACGGAGAAGTGGATCGCGGAGTCGGCATACGAGCCGGTGGCGTGGCTGGCGCGGGGGTAAACAATATTCATACCAGAGGGAGTATAATTTGTGCTGTCTAACTCATCGTCGGCTGTTAGGAGGAATTTATAGGTTCCCATAGTATCGGCAATTCCATTTATGCCTCCAGCCCGGTTGTTTACGGGGTCGTAATACATATCCATACCGATTACCGTATTTACACCATAATCGGCCTCCGACAGAGCGCTTGCATAGACTTCCTGCTTCAGGCCAGATATACCACCGCCATTACCTGAAACGAACTGGACGATAAGCGTATCCACCACACCTGCCTTTGCCGGAGTGGAGTTGTTGCGAAGGTAAGCCCCGCCAATAATCAATGAATCAATAACATAGGCATTGGTATGCGAAACAGATATTTCGTTATTGGGGAAGACGGCAGTATTGCTCCAGCCGGGGGCAAATGGGTCTAAAATGAGACCGGCAGATTCAAAATTAGCGCTTTGGTAAGCCCCTCCCGGTTCCCAGAACCAGGCGGTGGTATCATTCCACATGTACAGGTTTGTCCAACCGATAAAGGTATTCATGCCCAGTACACTATCCACATAATCGTACCACCTCGCGCCACCTGTTCCGGTGGTTCTTTCTGCCGGTAATGTGGCCGATTGCTCAGCGGGTTGAATAGAGGCAGTTGAATCGCTTATTGCCACGCAGGAGGCAGACGTTGCCGCGCTATTATGCCGGTATTGATTGGCAAACGGTTTTGATGGTGCTGCCTGCTGCCCGGTAGCTGTTGCCGCCAGGAAAAAGGATAGGAATAAAAAAAGATAGTTTTTCATTTGTTTGATTTCAAGTTTATTAGTTTTTGTATCACGCGAGTAAGCCTCTCCCGGCCTCTCCGAAGGAGAGGTGAGGTCGAATGAGATACGTACCAAGCGCGATTGGTATTCTATTTAAAAGAACTTTGTATTTACCTGCTTCTGCCATTAAACATTAATCATTTACCATTAATCATTATTAAGGCGGCGCTATGTTCCCTTCCAGGTCTGTTCTCATGAAAAATATATCTTCTTGGGTATTGCCATTTCTTATATAATTATTTACCCCTATTATCTCGTAGCCATCGCTAAGTACAAACAGCCCATAGGCAACAGGGTTGGCGCCACCCGGATTGAATGTTTGTCTCCATTGCACATTAAAATGTGCGTCTGTTTTTATTAGTTCTATAGTTGTGGGTATGGTTGGTGATTGGGAATAAAAATTGCCTGTTGCCGCTATTATATATCCATTATCGGGTGTAGGGTGTATGAACGGATTGTTGTCCTTTGTTTCATTGTTCATGTCGAGGTTTACAGAATCCACAATTTTCCCGGTAGCCGGATCGTAAGAGATAAGTGATATAGCGCCGATAAGATTATTCAGGTAATTGTCTGTAGTAATGTAGCTGGTAAGAAAATATCCTATGTTTGTAATACCTGCTGTAGCAATTGGCCCGGAATTGTTTTCTGCAATATTGTAGCCATTAATATACGGAACGCCCGAATCAGCATTGGGTATTGGCTGGTAATTAAGCCAGTTTATCGCTCCGGCTTCCGTTATGCTCATACAAAAAGAACTGCCGAGGTAGGCATTACCGTTATTGCTATAAAAATAATAACCGTTAATGTATAGCCCATCGCTTCTTTCATATATACTGCAGGGCTGGAACTGTATCTGTGTTGGCTTTCCTTCCACAAGGTTTAGCTGCATCAGTGCGCCTGTGCTGGCATTTGTTTTTGCTATGATTACATCCAGGTTTGCACTGAATAAAGAACCGGGATGCTCACCTATGGCTACAAGAATATTGCCATCTGTGCTTACGCACCCGGTAGTATTAAATGCATTGTATATACCTAAATTGTAACTGCTGTCCCATAACATATTCATATCTGCATCGAACCTGGCTACATAAAATGCAGGGTAGGAACCAACACCGCCTTCAATAAAAAAACCATTGCCTACCTGCGCAATTGTGTTTATATCTTTTTCATAAAAATTGTAGGATTTAGTGGTAATATAATTGCCATGACTGTCAAATTTCTTAAAATAGAAGTTGGAATCAGCTTCATTTTTACCCCCTTGTACGGTTACAAAGCTGCCATCTGTAAGCCGCACAGGGAGAGGATTATACAGGGGGAAGTCATTCTGGTATATTTTAAAGTTAGCATAGCCTTTTTGCGGGGCCTTTGTGCAGGACGAAGTAAATAAAATGGATATGGTTATAAACAGGAAAAAGCCTCTCCCGGCCTCTCCAAAGGAGAGGAGAAAGCCGCTCCCGGCCGCTCCCCTTCGGCTGCGCTCTTCGCGAGTTGGCCTCTCCCGGCCTCTCCAAAGGAGAGGTGAGGTCGAATGAGATACGTACTTGACACGAGTATAATTATTTAGACTGGTCGAAGCCCCTGCCAATGACAAGAATATGAATTGAAAAATGGCTTTAAAAATGTTCATTGTTATCTGTTTTAAGGATAAATAAATTATTGGTATCAATACCATTTTTCTGGATAACGCCGCTCATTATAATATGCCCGTCATATGTGGCGTTCATGCCGTTTATTACCACGGATTGGGAGGTTAACCCAATTTGTTCTATCTTTTTTATAGTCAGGTCTGGCGCTACCTCATATACATAGCCAAAATTATTGGTCAGGGGCAATGCCTCATCAATTACGGAAACAACAATAGTCCCATCTGCTTTTTGGATAATGCCTGAGTAATAAAGGTTACAATTTGGTGGCGCTATAAAGGCAGAGTCTAATACATTGAAAGAGTTATCCGTTTTAAAGATCTTTAAACGATAACTGGAAAACTGGTAATTTTCATCAGCCACAATAATATACCCGCCCTGTGGTGCAGGGAAAGTTGAGAATGAATTAATTTCCCCGTCACTATTATAAAACCTCCCGTAAAAACTCGTATTCTGATACCCGATACTTGCGCCGCCAGGTAAAGAATCTTTTGATAATAAATTGCCTGTGCTACTGAAATGATAAAAATTCATGGTAAATGTTGCAATTTCATAAGATGCATTGCTATCTGGCAGTGATAGCAAAACAGTACCCACTAAAAAATCGCCGGTACCGGTTTCAGTAATACATCTTATGTTTTCAAAACTTTCGTGAGGATGAAGCGAAGGAATAGGGAAATCACTTTTACTCCATTTGACGCTGCCATCCGTATTTAACCGGGTTAGCATAGGTGCCTGAAATCCATTGGAAACATTATACCATGAACTAAGCATAAAATCCCCTTCATTATTAAGGGTCATGCCAATGACATATAATGATCCTGCAACAGATCCTGTGGGTAAAAGCCCATTCAGCGGTATCTGCCCGGTAAGCTGGCCATCAGAACAATTGAATTTAAGTATAGTCCAGTTATTTAGCGTATCCTGCCCTAAAAGATAGAGTGTTTGGCCATTGCAAATAAAATTGTAGTAATAAGCATCCTGGCCATGTACATAAAATACGGCATAATGTTTTTTCCAAACTATGTTGCCATATTTATCGGTTTTTAGAATTGCGATACTGCTGGCGTCAGAATAAGTAGCTGTAGAGCCGGGTAGGGAATCATCATAATATGTATAAATATATCCACTTTGGTCACTAACAATAGAGTAAACACTATTAGCAGTAGTGGAGGTGCCTTGCCCTTTCGCTAATGGCAGGCTGTACACCTTTAAAAAGGTATCGGAGGGGTAGGGCGAGGTGGTTGTTTTCTTGCAGGCAAGGAGGTTGCAGATGCAAAAAGCTATAAGCAAGTAACCTCCTCCGGCTCTCCGCAAAAGCGGAGAGAGAACTTGGTTAAGTATGTTTGAGGTTCTCTTCATGTTGTTTTCTTATTTTTCCTGTTTTGTAAATATATTATATTGACCTAAAAACATCCCCCTAACCCCCTTCGCTCACGCACACAACCCACCCGCAAGGGGGAATTGCAGTATCAAATTCATTTAGCTAAGTGCCATAGTTCAACTATTTATCTCATTAATTATTTTGTCGGGAATATTCAATTTTTAGCCGTCAGTACCGCCCCTTTAGGCGGTCAGAAGGCTAAAACGTTGCTACTTATGCGTCCCGCCCTCAACGAAACACCCGTCTGACCCCCGCCACGGCGGGGGTACTGACGGGGTTTCTACCTGTTTTATAATCGAACTCATGTTGTATTACTCTTTTATAAACTTCTTTACCGTTATGCCATTTAGTTTAATAAAATAAACTCCTGGGGGGAAAGGGGATACATTCACCGTTACCTTTTTCTTTTTGTAGTCTCCGTTAAAAATATTTTGTCCCAATAAATTGGTTATCATTATGTTGTTTATCTTATCTGAAGCAATAATTGTCAGTTCATCAGTAGCTGGGTTGGGGAATATCTGTATGGCTTCGCTGGGGTGGGTGATAGTATTCACGGCTTCTGTGCAAGGCCCGGCAACTACTTTTCGGATGCGGTTATTGAAATTGTCGGCTATGTAAACTGCGCCGGAAGCATCGGTCTCTACTCCGTAAGGGTCATCCAATTTTGCATCGGTAGCGGGAATACAGTCGCCGTTATAGCCCTCGTAGCCATTTCCGGCTAATGTGTTGATAATGGGGATACCATCAATGAAAGTGATTTTCCTGATCGCAAAATTGTAGGCGTCGGAAATGTAGAAGTCACCATTTTTATCCACACACAAGCCAACGGGGTTGTTCAGTTCGCAGGCGCTGGCCGGGCCACCGTCGCCATAATAGCCCGGCGCACCGGTGCCATCTCCTACAAAGGTGCTGATGGTGCCGGAATCATTTATTTTACGGATGCAGTTGTTATCCTCATCGGTAAAATATATGTTGCCGCCATAAAACAAAATTCGGGATGGAGTATTGAGGGTGGCGTTTGTGGCAGGCCCGCCATCGCCGGAATAGCCCGGAGTACCGGTTCCGGCAATAGTATTAATTGTTCCTATGGTATCTATTATGCGTATTCTTTGGTTGCTTACATCTGCTAAGTAAGCGTTGCCGGATGAATCGAAAAAGATACCTGTAGTGGCGATTTGTGCGGCAGTAGCGGGGCCACCGTCTCCACTGAATCCAAATGTGCCATTCCCGGCAAAAGTGGTGATGATACCCGAAGTATCCACTTTACGGATGCGGTAGTTACCGTCATCAGTAATATAAATGTTCCCCGCTACATCAATTGCTATCTGCCTGGGGGCATAGAGCAGCGCGGCTGTTGCCGGGCCACCGTCCCCTGCATAGCCCGATGAATCGGACCCGGCAAACGTGGTGATTATGCCTGACGGGTCTATTTTACGTATCACACTGCCCACGCCCACGCAGGCCACGTACATATTGCCGTTCTTATCGAAGCATAAAGCCCTGGGGTTGGCAAGTTCTGCCTGTATAGCAAGCCCACCATCCCCGGTATTGGCAAGGGCGCCATTACCTGCAATGGTGGTTATGTACTGCCCGAATGTAAGAGCAGGCGCGAATAAGAGTAAGAAAAGAAATTTTATCATTGTAGTGTTATTGATATTATTTTGTGTATTATTATTATTAAACTATAACATCCCCTAACCCCCTTCGCACACGCACACAATCCACGCACAAGGGGGAATTGCGCTATCAAATTCATTTAGCTATTGTGCCATATTTCGACTATTTAATGCGCTATTTTATCTCTCACCAAAGTATATTTATTCCACTTTATTCCACCACTATTTTTCTCGTCAATATTCCATTAGCTGTTACCGCTGCCAGGAAATAAATACCTGGAGGTGCACTCATCTGTATCATTATTTCACAATTGGTAGTGGAAGTAACTTGTTGTATTTTTTGTCCTAATATATTGGTTATCATTATTTTGACTATTTCATTTGAAGTAGTATTTAGCTTTACGGTAAATTTTCCGTTGTTGGGTTCCGGCCATATATTTATTGCTAAGGCTGTTTCTTCGGTTTTCACTCCTGCGGTGGCCAGCGGAGCTACTTTTCTCACCCTGCTGTTGTTGTAGTCTGATATATATACATTGCCATTATAGTCGGCAGCGATACCTTTTGGGCTAATAAAGGTTGCTTCTTTTGCCGGCCCGCCATCGCCACTGTTGCCGGTAAAGAAGTTGCCGGCGAAGGTGTGGATAATACCATCTGTGGTTACCACTCTTGCTACATTATCATTATTATCGGCAATATAAATATTCCCGGCAGGGTCTATGGTTAATTCCAAAGGGTCATTGAGGGTAGCGACTGTTGCGGGGTTGCCATCGCCAAAGAAATAGCCGCTTCCGGCAAATGTGGTAATGATACCGGAATCATTTAATTTCCTGACATTGTTGTTTCCATTGTCGGCTATATATAAATTGCCGTTGCCATCAGGTAAAAGAGAGGTAGGGTTATTGATAAGCGCAGCGGTAGCCGGGCCAGCATCTCCGCTATATCCAAAATTATTGTTTACCCCGGCAATAGTAGTAATGATACCCGCCTTGTTTATTTTATAAATTGTGCCGGCATAACCATCTACTACGAAGAGATTGCCATTGTTATCCGGCACAACATCGCCAACCGATTGCAGGATAGCGGCAGAAGCCGGGCCACCTTCTCCGGTATAGCGTGATGTTGTATCGTGTATGCCGGTAATGGTAGTAATAAACCCTGCCGTGTCCACCTTTCTTATCCAGCAGGGAGAAACATACCAGGTGCTTGGGCTGTCGAAATAGGTTGTGCCGTCGTAGTAGTCCCACTCGCCGATGAACAGATTTCCGGCAGTGTCAACCGCAATGCTATAAGGGATGATGTAGGCGTTGGTAGCGGGTACACTGTCTCCGTAGTGTCCATAATTCCCATTACCGGCAACTGTAGTTATTATACCATCTGTACTTACCTTCCTGATACAAAAATTGTATTGGTCAACCATGTACAGGTTGCCCTTTTTATCCGTCCTGATACAGGTAATTCCATCGAAACAGGCTCCTGTTGCGGGGCCACCGTCCCCGGCATAGCCATAGTACACCGTATCGTACCCGGCATAGTCAGTGATTATCTGCGCATTAGCATTGGTGCTGTAAGCGGAGATTGCAAGAATAAAAAAGCAACAGGAAACCCACCAATAGTTAAAGGGATTTTTCATTTTTTTTAAGCAATTGTTTTCCATTTTCAATTTGTATTTTCAAAGGCTTTTAAACAGCCATTCCTTTGCAGTATTGTGACTGTCAAGTATAAATATACAAATGATTTGGAGATTTTTTAGGATTCACTTCACTTCATTTTTTTCTTTATATCGTCTGAATCACAGATTAAAGGGATTTCACTGATTGCACGGAATGTGCGATCCTGAAAAAAGTTTACCGTTTTTAATGGTAGTCCTGTTACCAATTTACAAATTCATTTAGCATCCGTGTTCTCCTTTAATCTGTTTTAATCCGTCTGAATCACAGATTAAAGGGATTTCACTGATTGCACGGAATACAGAATTGTCACATTCCGTGTAATCCTTTAATTTCTGTAATCCGTGATTCAGATAACTTGCTTTGTCCAGTAGTTGTCACAATCTGTGTAATCCTTTAATCTGTGTAATCATGATTCAGATAATTTTGCCTATTTCTTTGCGTTTGCCGCTTTTTCAATTACATTCTTATAGCTGAGGGTAAATGACGCGCCAACGTTTACCTGCATATTGTTGAGGGTAAAATCATCGTCTATGTAGTAGTATTTATAGAGGTTCACTTCATCATCGTACCTGGTGCCGGCTTTATTCACATCTTCGGGGAAAACAATGTAACGGACATTAACGAACAGCATAAAGCTCTTGATGTTGTAGCCCAGGCCGAGGCAACCGAAGTAGCCGGTCTGCGAGGTATTGCGGAGGGCTGTGCGGTTGATGATGTCTTTCTGGTCGCCGCTGGTGGTGGTGCTGAGGGCGTTGGTAAGAAACGAAAAATAAGCGCCTGCCTGCACATAGGGCATAAACCTGTGCATGGGATAATAATACTTTACGGAAAGCGGGAAGTCGAGGTAGGTG
>Ga0206818_1137_pt1 | contig 13128 bp, 3 predicted proteins | sample Alteio_BWOrgCont_86_FD_152881 | JGI IMG/M metagenome (GOLD analysis project Ga0206818, IMG submission 152881) | Enriched cells from forest soil in Barre Woods Harvard Forest LTER site, Petersham, Massachusetts, United States -... | ecosystem: Environmental > Terrestrial > Soil > Temperate forest > O...
CCCTGTGCCTGAAATCCGGTAATGCGGCCATTCTTAAAGGCGGCAGTGAAGCTATTTATTCGAATAAGGCGATTTTTAAGATTTTGAAAAGCCAATTAAAGAAAACCAAAATTCCTGTGGATGCTTTGCAATTGATCGAATCAACCGACCGTCAGGCGGTGCATGAGCTTTTGAAACTTGATGAATATTTAGATGTCATTGTCCCGCGCGGGGGCGAGGGGTTGATCCGTTTTGTTACGGACCATTCCCGCATCCCGGTGATCAAACATTATCATGGCGTCTGTCATGTGTATGTCAGCAATAAAGCTGATTTGAATATGGCGCATAGGATCACCATGAATGCCAAGACACAGAAGCCCGGCGTATGCAATGCCATGGAAACCTTATTGGTTGATCGTACCGCAGCCAGGAAATTTTTGCCGTCGGTGATTGAGGATTTACAAAAGGCCGGCTGTGAGATCCGCGGTGATGCGGCCACATGTGCCATTGTTAAGGGTATTAAAAAAGCCACTGAGCAGGATTGGCGCACGGAATATCTGGATTTGATCTTGTCCGTGCGGGTGGTGGAAAATATGGATCAAGCCATTGACCATATCAACACCTACGGTTCCCATCACTCGGACACCATTGTGACCAAGGATAGAAAACAGGGCCAGGCGTTTTTGGACGCGGTGGATTCGGCCTGCGTTTATGTGAATGCTTCCACCCGCTTTACCGACGGATTCGAATTCGGCTTCGGGGCAGAGGTGGGTATCAGCACGGATAAATTGCACGTGCGCGGGCCCATGGCCCTGGAAGGTTTGACCAGTTATAAGTACGAAATTTACGGAAATGGTCAAGTACGTATTTGACCCGGTCCGAAAACCAAGGAACAGGGAATTTTGAGACGTATCGGAATTTTAGGCGGCAGTTTTGATCCCATCCATTTTGGCCATTTGCTGATGGCCCAGAGTGCCGTGGAAGCTTTGAAGCTTGATGCGGTGTTTTTTGTACCGGCTTTTTGTTCGCCGTTTAAAACCAAGCATCCTGTGCCTGTTGCCTCTAAACGTCTGGTGATGGTCAAAGAAGCTATTAAAGGCAATAAGGCTTTTAAATTGTACGACGGTGAATTGCGCCGGGGCCAGGTTTCATACACCATTGATACATTAAAAGAACTGAAAGCCAAATGTCCCAAGTCCAAATTTTATTTGTTGATGGGGGCGGATAATTTAAGGACCTTTCACCGCTGGAAAGACCCTCAAGGCATCTTAAGTTTGGCGAATCTCGTGATATTAAACCGCCCGGGTTTTGATAAGAATTATCCCAAACGCTGGCCTTATGTGAAAATCAATATGCCGGCTGTTGATATTTCGTCCAGCGATATCCGTCAGCGCCTCAAAACCAGGAAGTCAATCTGGTATTTGACGCCCAAGGCAGTTATCCGCTATATTAAGGCTTACCGGTTGTATGTAAAATAAGGAGCTATATGAGCGATATCAGGTCTCAAATCAAATTCGGCACCGACGGCTGGCGCGCGGTGATTTCAGACACCTTTACTTTTGAGAATGTCCGCATCGTGGCCCAGGCCGTGGCTGACTGGATCAATAAAGATAATCCCCAATTCTACCTTAAATCAGCTTCCGTCGGTTATGACAACCGTTTTCTTTCCGCTGAATACGCCCAGGCCTTTGCTGAAGTATTTGCGGCCAATGGCATCAAAACATACCTATCAGATACATCGTTGCCTACACCTACTCTAAGTTTCGGGGTCGTCGGTTTCTCCAATGTTTGCGGTATTATGATTACGGCGTCCCACAATCCCGCCAAATTTAACGGCATTAAGATCAAGACCGCCCAAGGGGGAGCTGCCTCCAAAGACATTACCAATCTCGTCGAGAGTTATCTGGGGCAGACGCCGGTCAAAAGTTTAAATTGCCCTGCGGCTGTTGACCAGGGCCTGGTTGTGGTGCATGATTTTAAGAAAGAGTATGTCAAATTTATCCGCGGCTATTTGAACCTTAAGAAAATGAAGACAGCGAAATTCAAGGTCCTGGCGGATATCATGCACGGCAGCGGACGTGATCTGATGCTTTATATTTTAAAGGGGACAAATATCAAGCTTACCCTGATGCGCGAGGATGTCAACCCCGGCTTTGACGGCAGCAAGCCTGAGCCCATCCCTGAATGCCTTGAAGTCATGATGGCCCGCATGAAAAAAGAAAAGTTTGATTTCGGCCATGTGCTTGACGGTGACGCTGACCGCATTGCCGCGGTCATGCCCGGCGGTGAATTTGTTTCCCCTCAAAAGATCTTAGGGCTTTTGATCCTGCATTTGGTGCGTAACCGCAAGGTTGAGGGCGGCATTGTCAAGACCCTGTGCGGGACAACCATGCTTGATCATATTGCCCAAAAACTGGGCCGCAAACTTTACGAAACACCGGTGGGTTTTAAATATATTTCGGATCTGATGGTCTCCGAGAAAATAGTCGCCGGCGGAGAAGAAGCCGGAGGCATGGGCCTGCCTAATTATATCCCCGAGCGTGACGGCACCCTGGCCGGGCTTTTGCTGTTGGAGATGATGGTTTATAATAAACGGAATTTCAAGCAATTGGTCGAAGATATGGAGCGTGAATTCGGGCGTTATTATTATTTGCGGCTGGATTATACGATGGATGCTAAAAAGATCGATTTAAATAAATTGAGAACGATCGGTTCTGTTTTAGGCAAGAAGGTCGTTGCCCTCAAGGACAGCGACGGAATCAAACTCATCTGTGAGAATGAGGACTGGCTGATGTTTCGCCCCTCGGGCACGGAACCGCTGGTGCGTATTTACGCGGAATCTAAAAGTTTAAAGCGGTCCAAAGACATCCTGGAATTCGGCCGCCAACAGGTGGACCCCAAGTGATTTATTACACCGTCTATTTTTTAACCAAGCTTGTCAGCTGGCTGTATTTTCCTTTTACAGCCCATCAGACCCAAAAGATCCCCCGCCAGGGGGCTTTTATTTTAGCCAGCAATCACATCAGTAATTTGGATCCTGTTTTATTGGGAATTTGTTCTGTCCGCCGTTTGAATTTCATGGCCAAGATAGAGCTGTTCAAAGGCGCCTTGGGATTTTTTTTGACACGTCTGGGGTCTTTTCCGGTCAAAAGAGGAGAGTCGGATTTCGGCGCCCTGAGAGAAGCGCTCAGGCGCCTGAAAGAAGGCCGTGTGATCTTGATTTTTGTCGAAGGCACCCGGCGCATCGGCAATGAACCAACCGAGGCCCAGGCCGGGGTCGGGTTTTTAGCCATGAAATCCCGCGTGCCTATCGTTCCTGTGTATGTTCAGGGGACAGATAAAGTCATGGCGCCCGGCACTAAGTTCTTAAAAAGAGGCCGTGTCTACGCGACTTTCGGAGAACCTTTTTTCGTCAATGATGCCCCCACCTATGAAGAAGCTTCCCGGCGCATTTTAGACAAAATTTACGCCCTGGCCTAGGCTGCCCACCAGTTTGCTTTATACCATATAAATATGGCATACTTGCTGTATGCGAAGCTATACATCGTTGCGGGGCTTGTTTTACAGGCCGTGGCAATCTTTTATCATTTTACTTTTCTTTTTTTTAAATACTTTAGGCCCAATACCTCAAGCCCAGGCAGATGGATTCCGTTTGCCTGCACCCGGTGTGCGTGTTCTTTTAAGCCCGGAATTTAATCCGCCAATTTTAAAAGGAATCAAGGTCCATCCTGATAATCCTTTTAGATTCGATTTCATCCTAGACCAAGGTGATTCTACCAATGTCATTCCTGCGAAAGCAGGAATCCAGAATCAAGAACAACTTAAAACTGAATCCACTAAATTAATTAAATACTTCCTCGCCAGCCTCACCATCCCTGAACAAGACCTATGGGTCAATCTTTCACCCTACGAAAAAGACCGCATCATTCCCCAAAGTTTTGGCCTGACTGAAATGGGCCGGGATCTTTTGGCTGAAGATTACATGCTCAAGCAAATCACCGCCAGCCTGATTTATCCTGAGGGGGAAACAGGCAGGAAATTCTGGAAACGCATTTACGAAGAAGCCTACAAGAAATTTGGGACAACCAATGTTCCGGTGAATACATTTAACAAAGTCTGGATAGTCCCTGAAAAAGCTGTGGTCTATGAAAACGCCAAAGCCGGCACGGCCTATATCGTTGAAAGCAAATTAAAAGTCATGCTTGAGCAGGATTATTTGGCTCTTTCGCACAGTGCCATTCCCGCAAAAGAGCGAAGCAAAAACAAGAACGATATCAATGCCCTCGGCTCCCAAATCGTCAGAGAAATCGTCATCCCCCAACTCGACCAGGAAGTCAACCAAGGCAAGAATTTTTCCCAACTGCGCCAGGTCTACAACAGCCTGATCCTTGCCACCTGGTACAAAAAGAAAATACGGGATAGTATTCTGGCCCAAGTCTATGAAAACAAAAATAAAGTCAAAGGGCTTAGTTACGTGTCATTGCGAGGGAGCGAAGCGACCGAAGCAATCTCTAAAAGAACGACTAACGACGTAGAAGCCATCTACCAACGCTATCTCCAAGCCTTCAAAAAAGGCGCTTATAACTACATTAAAGAAGAAATTGATCCGGTCACTCAACAGCCCATACCAAGAAAATATTTTTCAGGAGGGGTATTAATCGCGCCGGGGCAAGACTTAGCGATGACAAGCCAGGTCCCGGAAGATGCCCAAGGATTAATTACTTTGGATGTCCAAATGGATGCTGCGAGGGGTACTGTTAATCCATCTACCCCCGACAATTTTATACGTCAGATAGATTCGACCTCTTTAAATTATCGAGACACCACAAAGTTTATTTCTAATCCAGCGCAAATACCTGCGAGTAATCATGCGATGGTTTCAAACAGTGTTTTGCCTAATGGACATTTTGAAGGATTGATCAATAAGTTGCGTAATGGCGAAAATCTTACTGCTTCTGAACTTAAGTCACTTGGTTTCAGGAGTAATAAGGAGTTGTTTGAATGGGGGGAAGAATTGGTGCGTAAGAAAATATCTGGAGATAAAGATTTTAATCCGCAAGCCGGCGGAGAGGGATTACAGGCCCAAGTATTCGGTGATAGCAGATATACATACATGATAAAGGTCCTTAAGGCAGACCGTCCTCAAGACATGTCTGTTGCCCAGGCGTTTAAAATCGCCCAGTTGAAATTGGGAGGGCTGGTCACGCCATTCCTGCTTCAACCTCAGGGAGCTGCCGTTTTAAAAGTCGCGCCCATCGCGGATGAGGATATCCGCCAGCGAGGCAAAGAAATTATCGATGTGTTTTTTAACATCATGATGGATGAATACGCGGCCAGGGGTGTTTTTGACCATGATTTATTGATTGACCGCCTGGGAATAGATCCGGAAGGGAAAATTGTCGTGCTTGATTTTGGACTTTCGGAATTATTAATCAATATTCCGGACAGAAGGTCCTATAAAACATCCGACATACCGGAGCTTTTTTGGGACACTTTTCATACGGCCATAGATAAGCTTCATGAGACAAGGGACAGGCTTTATAGGATAGATCCGACTTTGGCGACCTATTTTCAAAATGAGTTGAAGACCAGATATGGGGTTAAGCTTTTTCCTCATGGCACCGCAGATTTTACAGCTGATCAGTTGCCGAATGATAGGGCGTCGAAGCTGGCAGAGGCAATCCAAAAGGATTTTGATATTCCTCAACAGAAGGACCGGACAGGGCTAAACGCTGTTTTGTCTGACATACATTTTTATGACCAGTGGAAATCATTGATGGGATCAAGGGGCGCGGAGCTTGATTTAGACAAAAGAGCTTTAGATTTGATAAAAATCCTTGATAGCCGTAACCCGATCAGCCTGACAGACCGCATACTTCTTAATAGGCTTCTTTTGCAGGCGACGTACCGTTCTTTATGCCCTGAACTTAAAGATTACGAGGCATGGACCAAGCCCATGAGAGGACAGGATGTTTCCATTCCTTTAGCCCAGGCATTGCGGGACAGTCTTACCCGAAAGCAAGATTTATACAAAATCGTTGAGTATCATTATGTCTACCCGTTTTTAGGCGCGGACATCGATCAGTTAATTATTAATGACCTTAGAATTAAATATCTGCTGGGCCAAGAAGTTGTCAGAAGGGCATTAGAGCATGACCATGAATTCTTTACGAAAGCGATTATTGAGATCAATAAGGATGAGAAAATCCTGGATTTCATAGAACATGTGAAGTCAACAAAGCCCGAATTATTTCCAGTGGTCCAAAATGCATTTATTTATTCGGCTTATTATTTTGTCCAGGCGGTTAAGGGTTTTGTAAAGAATGAAGATTGGGAAAAATTATTTGATCAATACATGGACGCATCATCTGGTTTATTGAATATCAAAAAATGGATCGAGGAATCCGGAGTCGCAGTTCCTCCAATACTTTTTAATATCAAAGATTATGGTGATTTAAACGCAGCGGTGGGGCTATGGCCCATATTACATAGTTTTGGCCTAACACAGCATATCTATTTTAATAACACGGGTGAACTTGAAGGTGAACAGGATTTAATCAAGGAGCGGTTACAATCCGGGATTAAGGAGGGTGTAGAAGCCCCTGTCCACTTTATGCCCCCAGGCGTTTTAGGGGTGGAATTCCATCATCAAGGCATTGTCATGTCATTTAAAGACAATCGATTAAAAATCGACCGGGATTTTCAAGCCCCCAAGGGATATTTGAAAATCAATTTTCCTAAACAAGACCCGCAAGAAGTAAGAAATAAATTCGGAATTCCTGCGCAACGCAAGGTGATGCTGGCTGTATCAATGGAGAATGATGAAATACCGGGTCTTTTAGATGTTAATGAAAGGGCAACGGGTGAATATCCTGCTGATGACAAACCTCTGCTCATAGTTGCTCCCTTCTCATATGAACCGGGGCATGATTTTAAGGGCCGCAATGCCGGTATTTGGTCTTCTTTGGATCCTAAAAATGCAAAAGCAGCAAACGGGGATGTGCTGCCGATCAACTCTTTTGATATTATTATTGTCCTTGAAAAGGGAAAAGTGGATCAATTTGTCCCTATGGGAAACCTGGGGATCGTTTATGGCGACCGTAATTATGCTGAATTAGGCATATATATGCCTGTTATTAAGGTCCAAGGTGCCGGAGATAATAATAGGGAACAGGAGTCCATTTTGCGCCGAAGAGACACCTTCAAAGTTGTCAACAATGTGGATGAACTTTCGGTTGCAATGAAAATTATGCTATTTCGATCAGACTATTGGGGGCCTCAAGTCAAATCACTAGCTGGAGACTTTCTCGATGCCCAAAAATCAACCCATTTTTGGTTTTCTTTGGCGATTTTTAATGTCATAGCTCAATCAGCAAAAAATGCAGTACGGAATCAGGCTATGTTATCGACCCGGACAAAGGTTTTTCTTAGAGGTCTCGTAAGGCCGTTTCTTCCTGAACTTGTGCATAAAAACAGATTGCCGCTTAGTTATTTTGATTTACCGGTTCAAAGGTTTGGCGGCCAGGCTAATCTGGTTGCGATATTGGAACAGGCAGCCCGAGAAACCTTGGGATATCTTCCTGTTTTATCGGTAATAGGTTCGTTGACGTATCTTTTTAAGGAAGACGGTACGCCGGATTGGGATAATATTGGTGATATTGATCTGCGGATTCAAACCAGAGACAGACTTTCCGATGAGCAATACCAAGTGTTATTAAGGAATTTTTATGCATTATTAAAGGCCAGATTGGGAGACGGGGTTGTCATTGCTCCTGAGTTGAATGAAAGCGATCCTGAAATATTTAAAAGAAGAAGCGAGGAGTGGGGCATTAAGGACAAGACAGGCCATCTATACCGGGTACATTTTTTAGATTCAGGTATTTTTAGATGGAAGTCTTCTGTCTATTCGTATTTTTTTAGTGGTTTCTATTTTGGGGATATGGAAAAGTTAAATCAAATACTGACAAAGGTTGGGAAGAAAGTCATCATCGACGTGGAGGTAAAATACTATAAAAACAAATATAAAGAACTTATGGCTACATCGGAAATCAAGCAGATCGTATATAGTGAAAATCTGTTAAGGGAGGCATATCAATTAGCCGGGATGGTCGGAGAAACTAGGGAAGTAATATTTTTAAAGGACGCGAATGCAAAATTAAAGAGGGGTGGTAGCTGGGCCGATGCCCTAAAAGCCTTTCATAGTGCTATGAGTAGGTTGAATTTAGGTGACGAAGAGTTGGAAAGGCGCATCAAAGCCTCTGTGGATTTGTCCCTTCAAAACGCAGCAGACCAGCCAAGTGATGCAGCGATGGTGACAAGGCGTAAACTATTGAGGGGAATGGTAGGGTTGATTGTTTCTACTCGGCCCTTCGGTGCCGTAAGGTTAGGTTCATACGACGAAGGCCGAGGCAATATGGTCGTTTTTAGGAATTACGAGGACGGGTTTGGAATTGTTAATCAGGAATTGGCATATTTGCTTGGTTATTACAACGAAAAAACGCTTACGCCGGAACTATGGAAATTTTATATCGAAAAAGCTAATTTGGGCAGGCCAAAGTCCCTGAATTACGGGAATGAAATAAATGCTTTAGGTCGTGCTGTGAAAGAATTCAGGATTAGCGGCATTGGACTTCCGATAACTCAACGCAAACTGGATAAGGCTTCTGAACTTTGGGACAAAAGAGAGGTATTAAAGGAATATTTAGAAAAAATAGGAGGGAAGCCCGGGGAAGTTGATGAAACTATTTTATATCTTGTCGGCGTGCCGTTTTGGGTTGCTAAAGATCAAGGGTTGGAGATCATTCCGTTAGTCACTGATGCAACTGAGGCTGAATTTACCGCTAATGAGCGGGAAGTTCAAAGTAGATTAGAAAGCCTGCAATATTATCAGGATATCCTTAAGAACACGGGGCAGCCTATTGAAGAGCGACATAAAATTGACGAGTTTATTGCAGATGTGCGAGGTCATGCACAAGATTTAGTTTATTTAGAGAGCATGGCCATTGAGAAAATCTTTGGGAATAGTTTAGCAGGCTCCATCGCCGGTCTATACCGGGAAGCAATGGTTAAGTCTCAAAAAATTAGGAAGAAAATGGATGAAGAGATCAGTGAGGCCATAGAAAGGTATAAAGGCCGAATGCTTACGGCCCTTGATAAAGGCACCTCTAACCGTATAGAGGGGATGTTGCCTAAGAGCAGAAAGATTATTAGGTATGATGAAGCGATGAAAGCGCCAAATGAAAAAGAAAGAGTATATGCGCTTTTTAATGATTTTTTACAGGGTATAGAAGGTGCGCCAAAGAGGGTTGATATTACGGCCTTTTTTATTCTGGCCAATGGCAGGTTTAAGGCCGGTTTTAAATGGGGCAATACGATGATTGGGCCCTTGCCTCTTTCCAGCGGGTTTGGTGTTGGAATAATTAATGTCACGGCTACAGAAAAACAATGGATTCAAAATAAAAGGTGGGTAAAGATTGAAGTCCGATACGAGGGGGCTAAAATCCGTAATTTTTGGTGTTTATGGGATGGGACTTGGCATGCTATAGAAGAAAAGAGTTGGGAAGAGTATAAATTTATGATCAATAGAACAATGCGTCCTCGAATTTTTATTAATATTACACCATTGGTGGACAAGTCAAATGGCCACTTTACCGGGTTTTATTGGATAGACGGCACCTTGCTTCCATCGACTGTTTATGCCTATTTTGGGAGAGGGAGAAGTTTCAGTAAGATTTTATTGATTGGAAAAGAGAAGTATAAAGGAAGGATTTGGGCAAGGTTTGAAGTTACCAGGCTTGTTCGAGGCAAAGAGGAAGTTGTTTATTTGAGAGGTCGTTGGGACGGCAATACCTGGATTTGTGAAGAGATTAGAGATACGCTTAGTACCGATTTTTCTGAAATTTATAAAGCCAGGGAACGCAAAAAATTTGCGAATCCTATTTCACAAAATATGACCGATAAGAATTTTACTCTGCGAAAGGTAGGAGACCTCATCGGAGCAACAGAAAGTCAGGTCTCTTTTTTTAAAAGAGGACAGACATTGCCTGCAAAGGCACTTACCGTCTTAAGCCTTGCGCAGGTATTGGGGATTGATATGAAACAATCGTTGATCCAATTGGCCGCGGCAAGGTCCGGATATGACTGGCAAGGCGGTCAACCAGAAATTCGGGATGGATTGACATTCGGCAAATTCATTCAGTCGCAGAGAAAGAAAATCGGAAAGACCCGAATACGAGTTGCACAAGAAGCAGGGATAGACCTGAGCGTATTGCTGCGTTATGAAAATGGGAAGAAAAGGCCTGCCCTTGAAAATCCATTGAGGCGACTGGCCTTAAGTTTGCGATTAAAGTCATGGACGCCGTTAGCAGAAAGAGTAATGCGGGAACGTTTCATTGACGAATTAATTAAAATTAAACATGAATTGGAAGAGATGAATAGCATGGGCTTAAATGACATTATCCGGCTAAACCCGAAGGTCGCTCCGGAAGTGCTAGGGAAAATCAAAACAGCATTGCCGGGTATTATTAAGGGCTTGGAGGCTTATCTTAAGAAGATGGAACAAAATGCGGCGATGAGTGCCTCAACCACAATTGTTCAGCCAGTTAATGCAGAAAATGTTGATGAAGAGTATAGAGATTATTTCCCTGATCCCTCAAAGTCTGTTGTAAATCCTGAATTATTTGAATACTACAGAGAAATTCAAAGAGTCATTAACCCTGGGAACGTGGCTGGTTTGTCTGTTTTGTATGGTGGCGCAGGTGCTGATTTGAACAATGTGCTCATTGCGACAGGAGCAACGACCGTTTATATGGTTGCTGAGTATAACAGGGATGGTGAAATGCTTAACGCCCAAAGTTTTAAGACTTTTTTACACCGTCATTGGCAATCGCCTTTTGCCGGAAAGAATAGTCGTTTTGGTTATCGTGATTTTAAATTCCAGATGGGATTCGCTTCAGATATCTCTTTTTTAGATCAAGGAATGGCTCTTTTTTATGAATCACTCATTGCTGAACTGCAGTCATTAGGGGTTCACTTGAAAGACATTGATGTTTATTCTGAAAATGGTAATTTTGTTTTGAAATTTGACAAATTGGTCCCGGGAGAAGGAATCCGTGAATTTAAGTTTCATTTTATTCATGTTGATAATTTAGCCGATCCTAGAACATATTCCCCATTTTTAAAATCAATTTTGCGCAAGCGGTTCAATTTTTACTTTCAAAATGCCGGACACAGTTTGCCGGATAATTATGGGGAATTTATCCATATTATTGGGCAGAGCGTCATTGATGGAGGATTTTTAGTCACAAATGATCATTTTGAAGGGAATGATGGGGAACATGGGGAAGTTTCGCCAGTCCCCTATCTAAGTAAATTCTTTAATATTCAACCAGTTACCCTTTCAGAAAAACTGCAAGAATGGACAGAAGAATATTCAAGAAAACAGGGTTGGATGGGGGGAGGGGAAGGTTATGGTATTTTAAAGACCATTACTCAAAAGATCGGTAATAGAAATGTTGAAGACGGTTCTGTTGGGATAGACCAATCAGCCCAAAATGCGGCGATGGCTGCGGAAGAATTGAAAAAATTCTGGGACCGGGTGATCAATAGGGTAGACATTACTGAAATTTTGGGCAGTTGCGCTAAAAAGGGAAGCTTTAATATGGGTTTTTCCTTTAGAGGAGATAAGAACAAAAAACCCGGCGAAGTCGCCATTGGTATCGGAGGAGGGGTTGAGGGAGACCGGATATGGATGCAGTGGGAGGGAGAAAGAATTGTTTTTATTCGTGCTAGTAAAGAGGGAATAGAAAAAAAGAGGGCTGTATGGTTAGAACAGGATAATGGGGTTTGGATTGAGGAGGTGAAATATTTATTAAAATTATTTTGGGCAGAAAAAGAAAAGAAGCCGGAAGAGCGAAAAGGAAGGATGCTTATTAATGATCTTTTAGCCGGCGGGATCTCAATAGGTAAGTTCAATGATGGCTTTGAATTTGAAGGTGAAGGAGGGTTTAAACCAGGTACGGTTGCGATAGGAATAGGTAAAAATAGCCGGCCGGGTGATCAAATATGGATGGAATGGGCAGGAGAGAAAATAATATTCAGGCGTATTGGCGTGGATGGGAAGGAAAAGAAGGCGGTATGGGTCAAGAAGGAAAATGGGCAATGGATGAATGAAATAGATTATTTGTTGGAATTATTCTGGGACGAAAAGAATAAACCTTCCCAAGAAAGAATGGGAAGGATGAATATTTCTGAAATGCTGGGTGTAGGGTTGGAAAAAGGAACATTTAATTTTGGCTTTCGTTTTGAAGGTGATAGCTTTCAACCTCAAGGAGCAGCTATTGGTATTGGCAGGGGGAAACCGGATGATCAAGTCTGGATGGAATGGGACGGAGAAGATGTGATTTTTATACGTGTCGGTTCTGATAATCGGGAGAAAAAACGTGCCATTTGGCGGAAAGAAGGGCGGGTATGGGTTCGGGGAAGACCTGTTGAAGACAAGTTAAGATATCGCTCCCGGTTGGAAAAAGCAAAAATGCGTTTAGGCGAGGCTATTAAAAGAATACAGGATCAGAGAAGCGGTAATTTTAAAGAAATAAAAGCTAGATTTGCCATATTAGAATCAGGGCCAGTTAAAGAAAACAAGATAAACCCGGAATCTCTTTATGGCTTATTTAATTACATTTTTAAAAATACTCTTCATGGAAGGATAGGGACATCAGGCATATTATCCGGCCTTCCAATAAAAGGAAGTATATCGAATCAGTTAAAATTGTTAATCGAATTAGGGATTATTGATTTTGTCGTTACGGCAGGAGGCTTTACAGTACCGGATTTTGCGCGGGGCAAAATAGGTGACATTGAAAAGGTTCTACTCGAAGTCCAGGGTCAAATTGAACCCAACGGGCCGGAATTTAATCAATTAAAAGAAAAAATCAACGGGATATTATATGGACAGAACTCTGCGATGATTTCAAATGACGCAGGTAATATTGATTCTAAAAGAGGTGCGACCCTACCAGCCGCGGCACTAATGAAAAGGAATGGAATGATGGATGATGCGGCGATGAAGGGGGGTATTGATTTAACTTCCGGCAAAGCCTTGACCGTCCAAAACAACGGCCAGGGGATCAGGTTTCATATTGACCCGGC
>Ga0206818_1138_pt1 | contig 13068 bp, 9 predicted proteins | sample Alteio_BWOrgCont_86_FD_152881 | JGI IMG/M metagenome (GOLD analysis project Ga0206818, IMG submission 152881) | Enriched cells from forest soil in Barre Woods Harvard Forest LTER site, Petersham, Massachusetts, United States -... | ecosystem: Environmental > Terrestrial > Soil > Temperate forest > O...
GGGTTTGGCCAATTCATCCTTGATGTCCAGCAGCGTCGGTAAACCAACGGTTGCGCTGACATATTTATGCACATCAATTTTCTTTCGCAATTGCTCGTCTTTGATCAAATCAGGCACGGCAACCCCCAGATCACGGGCCATGCTTTCAACCACCCCATAGCTTTCAGGGTGGACCCCGGAAGCATCCAAAGGATTTTTAGCGTTACGGATCCGTAAAAACCCGGCAGCCTGTTCAAAAGCTTTGCTGCCAAGCTTAGGCACCTTCTTTAATCCGTCACGGGAATCGAAGGCCCCGTGCGCATTGCGGTATTCGACAAGGGCCGCGGCCAAGGCCGGCCCCAAACCGGAAACATACATCAGCAATTGCTTGCTGGCAGAATTAACTTCCACCCCCACCTGGTTAACGCAGGAGATGACCACATCATCCAAACTTTTCTTAAGCCTGGGCTGGTCCACATCATGCTGGTATTGCCCTACACCGATACTCTTAGGATCAATTTTAACCAATTCAGCCAACGGGTCCTGCAGGCGGCGGCCGATGGACACGGAACCGCGCACCGTCACATCAAAATCAGCAAATTCTTCGCGCGCCGCCTCAGAGGCAGAATAAATCGAAGCGCCGCTTTCATTGACCATCACTACCTGGATATTCTCAAGTTTCAAAGAACGCGCGAAACTTTCAGTTTCACGCCCGGCAGTGCCGTTGCCAACGGCGATGCATTCGATCTTATAAAGTGTGCATAAATCTTTGACTGTTTTCGCTGCCTGTTCCAATTGACCTTCTGATTGGCTGATATAAATAACAGTATGGTGCAATAATTTTCCCTGGGCATCCAGGCAAACGACCTTAGAGCCGGTGCGATAACCCGGATCAATGGCCAGCACATTTTTCTGCCCGAGCGGGGACGCCATCAACAATTGGCGCAAATTCTCCGCAAAAACATTAATGGCTTCCAAGTCTGCTTCCTGTTTGGTCAAAAGACGGATCTCTGTTTCCATAGACAAAGACAGTAAACGCTTAAAACAATCTTCAACAGCCATCTCCACTTGTGAAGCGCACACATTAGACCTGTCACTCTTAATAAACATCTCCCTTAATATCAACAAGGCATCTTCTTCAGGGACCACAATGCGTAACATCAAAAATTCTTCATTTTCTCCCCGGCGCATGGCCAAAACCCGGTGCGACGGCGCGCCTTTAAGGGGCTCCTGCCAATCATAATAATCTTTGAATTTAATGCCATCCTGCTCCTTACCTTTGATGACCTTGGAATCAAATGTCCCTTTTTCTAAATATAACTGACGTATGGCGGCACGGGCACGGGCATCCTCATTGATCCATTCCGCAATAATGTCCCGGGCACCGGCCAGGGCTTCATCAAGCGAGGCAACCTTCAATTCTTCATTAATATATTTAGCAGCTTCAAGCTTAGGATCAACGCCGGGCTTCTGCTCGAAAATAAGTCGGGCCAAAGGCTCCAGGCCTTTTTCCCGGGCCATGGTGGCGCGTGTGCGGCGTTTGGGTTTATATGGCAGATATAAATCTTCCAAAACCCCCATGGTCTCGGCGAGATTGATCTTTTCTTTTAACTCATCAGTGAGCTTGCCCTGCTTGTCAATGGACTCAAGCACCGCCGCCTTGCGTTCATCCAACTGTGCTAACTGCAGCAGCCGGTCACGAATGGCGGCAATCGCCACTTCATCCAAACCGCCGGTGGCTTCTTTTCTATAACGGGCAATGAAAGGAACGGTGGAGCCTTCCGCAAGCAGACCCGCCGTTGTAACGACCTGGGCCTGCTGAAGATTCAGTTCCTTGCTAATTTTCAGAATATGTATAGGATTCATAATTAAAATAATTGTGTCATTGCGAGGAGCCGAAGGCAACGTGGCAATCTCTTTAGTCTGAATATTAACACATAGATCTTGAATTATCTTCTCAAATATCAATTTATTTGATAATATTCCTGCATGTTGACCCAGCTGACAATCCGTAACTTTGGCCTGATCGATGAAATCTCCATTGAATTTACCGATGGTTTTAATATCCTGACCGGCGAAACCGGCGCCGGTAAATCCATCCTCATTGATGCCCTGCGTTCGGTTTTAGGTGAACGGCTTGACACCTCTTCCATCCGTGACCCCAAAAACCCCTGCGTTATCGAAGCTGTTTTTAATATCACCGATAAAAAATTACGCGGACTGGAAATCATCCGGGAATTTTTGGGCGGCGATGACCATCAGCTGATCATCCAGCGCACCCACAGCGCTTCCGCTGCCGGCAAAATAAAGATCAACGGCCTCTCTGTCACTGTCGGGCAATTAAAGAATTTGGGCAATCATCTCATTGATTTCCACGGCCCCCATGACCATCAAATGCTCCTTTCCGAAGAACAGCATTTGGTGATGCTGGACCAATTAGTCAATTTCAAAAGCACCAAGGAAGAATATACAAAAATCTTTTCCGACTATGAACAGACCCGCAAAGACCTCAATCATCTCAACGACATGGCCCAAACCCGCCAAAGGGACTTGGATTTATTACAGCATCAGGTCAAAGAGCTGGAAGCTTTACCGCTTTCCACCGAAAAATACGATGAGCTGCTGCAGGAAGAAACCAAATTAAATAATGCTGAAAAACTGCATGAGCATATTCAAAATTTATTGGGATTGCTGGATGATGAAGAAGCCGGTGCCGACGCTTTATTGCGCAAAGCCTTCTCCCCCCTTAAATCCCTGACCCAAATCGACGAAAAATCATCCAATCTCCTGGACCAGTTATCCGGTATTCAAGACCAAACCAATGATTTGATAAGCCAATTAAATGATTATGCCTCAGGCCTTAACTTTGATGCACAAACCGCGCAGAGCATCCATGACCAATGCGATGCCTATGCGGATATCAAACGCAAATACGGGCCAACCCTGGAAGACGCTCAAAGTTTCTATACCGAAGCTAAAGAAAAACTTGAACTTATCCAAAACTTTGAACACAACGGCCAAAAACTGCGCGATGCCTTAAAGTCCCAGGAAAAAGAATTGGCCCAGATCGCCCAGAAAATAACAAAGGCCCGGCAAAAAGCCGCTGAAGATTTAAAAACCACCATTGAAAGCGAATTAAAAGAGCTTGGCATCCTTCATGTCAAATTTGAAGTCCGTTTTGAAAAAGTCCCCTTTAATAAAGACGGCCATGACAAAATTGTTTTCTATATAAGCCCCAACGCCGGAGAAGATTTAAAACCCCTGGCCCAAATCGTCTCCTCAGGAGAAGCCGCGCGCCTGATGCTGGCCCTTAAAAAAGCCCTGATCAAGGTTGACCCGATCCCGGTGCTTATCTTTGATGAGATCGACGCCCAAATCGGCGGGCGCCTGGGCACCATCACCGGCAAAAAATTAAAAGAACTCTCGCAGCACCGTCAGGTCATCCTCATCACCCATCTGCCCCAAATCGCCTCATTTGCCGACCGGCATTTTAAAGTGGCAAAATCAGTCAAGGCCGGACGCGCCACCACCGAAGTGATCTTACTGGAAGGCAAAATACGTGTCGAAGAAATCGCCCAGATGATGAGCGGCACCAACGCCACCAAAATCGCCCTCTCCCACGCGCAGGATATGCTCTCATTAGCTCAAAAAAATTGATTTATCCGGCCATTTATGATACCTTATTACCTTCGTAAACTTTCTAAGGAGCATAAAAATGAAACGCATTGGCATTATTACTTCCGGTGGTGATTGCGGCGGCCTTAACGGGGTCATCAAAGGTGCGGCTTACATGGCCCTGGCCCACGGCGCCAGCTGCTTTGTCATCCCCAACGGTTACGCGGGATTATATAATCTGGTGGATTTTGATACGCTCACGGAATTAACACCGGAGCGTCTGGACCGTATCGATGCCAACCTGGCAGGTTCCGAAGCAGGCCATTCACGCGTCAAGATCAAAAAGATCGATGACACTGAAAAATATAAGCGCATCCAAAAAGGCATGGAAAAATTCAAACTCGACGGCCTTGTTATCTCCGGCGGTGATGATTCAGGCAGCGTCTTGGTTGATTTAAATGAACATGGCATCAAATGCGTGCATGCCCCCAAGACCATGGACATGGACCTTCAGACCTACTCGGTTGGTGCCGACTCCAGCATCAACCGCATCGCTTCCTTTATTGAAGATTTAAAAACCACGGCCAATACCCACCGCCGCATCCTGGTCATGGAAGTTTTCGGCCGCTACGTCGGGCATACTGCTTTCCGCGGCGGTGTTGCCGCTGATGCCGATGCCGTCATCATCCCTGAGATCCCCTGCGATTTCGACATCCTTTACAAGCACATGAAAGACCGCTATTTTACGCGCATCATGAATTCCGATGTGCGGGCAGGCACCTATTTGATCGTCGTGGCTGAAGGCATCAAGAACGCTTCCGGCGCTGAGATCGTGGATGAAAACTCCCCCGCGGATGCATTCGGGCACAAACGTTTGGCCGGCGCCGGTGAATATGTCTGCCAGCAGCTGATCAAGCGCCTCAAAGCAGACCCCTCCATCAAAGATTTAATGAAAAAAACAGGCATGTATGTCAAAGGCATCAACGAAATCCCGGAAATCCGCGCCGTCACCCCCGGCCATCTGGTGCGTTGCGGGCATTCCAGCGCCTACGATGTCAACTTCGGCAAAGAAGTCGGCGCCGGTGCTTTTATCCTCCTCAATCAGGGCATTTCCGGCGTGACGGTTTCCGGCATCAGCCAGGGCAGGATCCGTTACATAGATACCAAGGAAGCCATCAAACAGCATTTGGTGGACACTCATCAGGCAGCGATTTACGAAGCGTTGGGGACCTGCTTTGGAAGGACACCTGAAAAAATGCACGCTACGGCTGAGAAATTAAACCAGGCTTTGGAGCGGCATTGGTGATCTTTAAAAGCTTGAAACTCCTGTTGGAAAAAACCGTGGTGTGCACAATCGGCGTAAAGCAAGCATCTGAGGCCTGCGAAGACAATAAATAATAATCCGGAGAATAGATGTGATTGTACAAAGCCAGATTGGTGCAGTTGAATGACGCCCCCGGCGGCGTTGAAATAAACGGGCGATGCATGAAATACCCTTCCTGGTCTTCATCCGAAGCCACCAGTATCTCTTTAGGCAAATTCTTATCAATCCAACGGTAAGCTTCAAGCAAATCTTTGTAGTACGGGATCCCCCATAAAGGACGCTGCAAAAAATCAGCTTTAAAGGCAATAAATTTACTGACCTGCGGGTATAAAAGAACTACCGTTATAAGCCCCACGGCCAAATTCTTCCACCTGGACCCTGCCAGCGATAAGCCCTGATATAAACAATACCACCCTGCCAAACCCATCAACGCATAGGGAACCAGTGAATACCTTAAAGATTCAAAATGATAGGGCAGCCAGTAAAACGTCACTGAATATCCCAAAACAGTAAAAATACTTTGGAAAAAACAAAGCGCCACCAGCCCCCCATCTGTTCTTTTTTCAGCCGGAAGAAAATAATAAAAAAAAGCCGGCCATAATAAAACAGGCATCTGCCGGCAAAAATCCCGGAGATGCTCCCCCACACAGAAAAAACTCTTCAAAGAAAAAAGAGGCCCTGCCAAAATCTGTATGCCGGCGTGGTCCGGATTATAAATGATCCCGCCCGTTATTCTTGCCAACCCATAACTTATTCCGGGCTGCGCATATTCGGGATAAAAAACATGGTACACCATCAGACAAAATAATTGATAAAGCCCGTACGCCAGGATAAAAGCACCGGCAAAATACAAAACCCTTTCAAACTTCCGGCTTAAAGGATCTTTCCCTATAAAGAGCACCGGCAAAAAGCCCAGGAAATTATACAAATGCGCGGCCCTGAGCAACATTAATGCGGCATTTAAAAACCCTAACCACATAAGGCCTTTGGGAGATCCGGAATATTTGAGAAACAAGATAAAGGTAATGATAAAACAAAGAAAGTAAAACTGCTCTGTCCAGGGATACAACGCCGATATAAAAAAATTGGAAGAAAAAACCAAAAAGGAAATAAATAAAACGTTAAAGCGCGTCGGCATGAAACGCTGGATGATATAAAAAACCAGGGCGGAATTAATGCCTAAAATGAGGATATTGACCTTGATGACCTGTTCAATCCCGCCGTGAAGCATAAAAACAAATGAGCATAACAGAGGATACAAAAACTGCATGTACGGCCAGATGGGATGATAGAGAGTGGTAAAGTATTGGTAGAGATTAAAACTGGTAACGAACCCTTTATGGGAAGCAATGTTCTCAGCGATATTTAAATAGGTGCTGGCGTCCGCCGTGTTAAGCCGCAACCGGGCAAAATCCGCAAAAATAAAATAAACCCCGGCCGTGATCGCTATATAAACCAACAACTGCGCATAATAACGGGCCATTTTCATAGGATCATGGTTTACTTAAACGTTGCTCAATGATCACCATCACGTCCATAGGCCCAATGGCTTCCATGCACGGGGCTTTTTGCCCGCAAAAGAACCCGGGGTCTGTCCTGTACACGTACAAACAAGGGCTGCAGGGATAACGTTTGTAGATCACATCATGGGAATCTTTTTCTTTTTGATAAGGGCCGTATAAATCAACAGACCCCGGCCCCCATAAAGAAATCGTGCGCGTCCCCACTGCTTTAGCCAAATGAAAAGGGCCGGTGTCATTGGTAATAAAAAGAGGTACTTGGGAAACCAGGGCCAAGAATTGTTCCAGGGTGATCTCTCCGGTCAGATCAATGACCCTGCTGTGCCATTGGGACGGCAGGAGCGACAAAAATTCCCGGGCATAAGCTTTTTCACTTTTGACACCGGTGAGGATGATCTTCCATTGGCTGTATTCAGTCAGGAATTGTTCTGCCAGGGCCACAAACTTCGGCAAAGGCCAGCGACGGCATAAAGCCACATCACTGGCATGGATATTAAGGCCGATCGTATTTTCCAAATCAGGAACGTTCAGGGTCTTCAAAAACCCCGAAAGCTCTTTTCTTTTATCTTCGCTGATGCTCACTTCTTTAGGATAGAAATCTTGGGCCTCGATCAGCAAAGCGCCGGCAAACATGCCGTATATTTCCAGGATATGCCTGCTGTAATTAAAATAAATCGGGACATTGACCAAAGAATCCCTCCAAAACCGGGCCAAATAAAAACCCATGCGCAAAGGCGCCCCGGATAAAAAGGACATGATGGTGCTGAACTTGGAATAAAACTCAATGTCCATGGCGATGTCGATTTTTTGGCTGTGACAATAAAAAATTGTCCGCCAAATACTGCCTAAGAGGATAAACGGGTTTTTGGTATCGATGACCAGGATCTCATCAGCCAAGGACAAAATTTCAAGGATAGGCACATTATCTTTAAAGGTAAGAAAAATTATTTTTGAATCTTTGTAGGTCTTGCGGATATTGGAAATCAACGCGGAGGCCAGCGTAATGCTGCCTAAACCAAAAAATTTGATAATAAGAATATGGCGCGGCGGCAAAGCTTCACGGGGTATGGATAAATGCCGTTTATAAGACGGGTGGCAAAGACGGTTAAAGCACGACAACGCGATGCATATCGGGCCGCCGACCCAATGGTCAATAAACTTTAAAAGGCTTACCTTCTCAACGCGCATAGCTTTCCTTTAAATGATCAATGATATCAGAGGCAATCATTCCCGGCTTCCCATGAGAGCGTGCAGCTAAATCCCCTGCCCTGCCGTGATAATAGGCCCCGTATTTTGCCGCATCAAAAGGAGCCATCCCCTGCCCCAAAAATGACGTGATCATGCCTGTTAACACATCCCCGCTTCCGGCAGTGGCCATGCCCACGTTGCCCGTACGGTTAATATATGTTTTTCCCTGAGGGGAAACGACAACAGTCCTATGCCCTTTAAGCAATAATACGCAATTGTACTTCTGGGCAAAATCACGGGCAGTTTTCATTCTTGCAGCCTCAATCTTAGCGACGGGCTTACCTGTCAACCTGGACATTTCGCCGGAATGCGGGGTTAATAAACGCGGGCCGGCCGCTTTTAACAAAATATCCGTATGCCCTGATAAAGCAAACAGGGCATCTGCATCAATGACTGATGGCTTAGGGCAATGGATAATGACCTGCCGCGCCAACTGCTGGGTCGTCGCCTCACGGCCGAGTCCGGGGCCAATGGCTATCGCATCAAACCGGTCCCATATTTTCTTAATTTGACCATAGGCTTTCAGGGAAAAAACCCCGTCCCTGCTTTGATCCAAGGGCATGGTCATCACCACATTGGCAATCTTTTTCTGGAGCGTTAAATTTAAACCACGGGGAACAGCCGCGGTCACCATGCCGGCGCCAGAGCGCATCGCCGCCAAAGAACTTAAAGCCGCTGCCCCCAACATAGAGGGTGAACCGGCAATAATAAGCAGATGGCCGAAATTTTGCTTTGATGATCGAGGATTAGCCCTCGACAATGGCGCTGGCAACGGCATAGTCCCGACTGTGTGAGATGGAGATGAGTAGGCGATGTTTAAAATTTATATTATCAAAATGACAGACAGGTTTGCCGCTGGCATCATTGATGATGGTAACGTTATGCCAGGACAAATGGGCAACGCCCATCGCTTTGAAGATGGCCTCCTTGGCCGCAAAACGCCCTGCATAATGCCGGTAAGGAAATTTGAATTTCCTGGCATGCTGAATTTCCGTAGGCGTAAAAACATAATTCAAAAATACATCCCCCCAGCGCTCCACCGCCCTCTGAATCCGATCAATTTCAATAATATCAATACCAGTACCCAAAATCATTTTATAATGGCTTTCATTTCATGAACAGCCTGTTTCAACCCTACAAAAACAGCCCGGCCCATGATGGCGTGGCCGATGTTTAATTCATGCATGCCATGAACGCGTGCAATGGCATAGGTGTTGTCATAATTCAAGCCATGGCCGGCATTGACGACCATTCCCAATTTACGGGCATAGAGAGTCATGGCTTTAATCTGGGCGAATTCTCTGATAGCAGAACGGTCCGCAAAGGCCCGCGCATATGAGCCCGTATGCAATTCAATGGTTTTCACCCCGATGGATGCGGCCGCATCTATTTGTTTCTTGACCGGAGCAATAAAAATACTGACATCAATCCCCGCATCCAAAAGCATATGGCTCACTTTTTTAGTCCTCTTCAAATGGCGCAGCACATCTAAGCCGCCTTCGGTGGTGATTTCCTGACGGCGTTCCGGCACCAGGGTCGCCTGGTCAGGCTTGACCGCCAGGGCCACCTTCACAATGCCGGCGTTTAAAGACATTTCCAGATTGAAACGGGTTTTTACGGCTTTACGCAAAAGCACGATATCACGGTCCTGGATATGCCTTCTGTCCTCACGCAAATGGGCCACAATGCTGTCACAACCGGCCTGCTCGCACAAACGGGCCGCCAATACAGGATCAGGGTCAGATTCCCCCCGGGCCTGGCGCAAGGTAGCGACGTGGTCGATGTTGACGCCTAACTTAACCATGCATCCCCTTAACATAAAACCAGGTGATAACGGCTAAAAACAGGGCCACCAATTTCAAAACTAAATTTGAACTAAACCAGTTTTTCATGTTTACGCTTTTTAGCAGGTACCAGGATCTGGTTGATGACCTTCATGAAATGCTCTTCATTATGCACGGCTATAAAATGCCCGTCATAGGCAATGCTGATCTCGCCTGTTTCTTCCGATACTAAAATAATCAAGGCATCCGTATGCTCGCTTAGCCCCAGGGCCGCCCGGTGACGGGTCCCCACTGTTTTCCCCACACTCGGATTATCCGACAAAGGAAATAAACACGAGCTTGCCGCCACCCGCTCGCCCCTGATCACCACACCACCGTCATGCAAAGGGGTCCCCGGCATAAAAATACTTTGCAACAGCGCCGATGAAATCTTGGCGTCAATGATAACGCCGCTTTCGATATACAAATCCAGTTTCATTTCGCGCTCAATGGCGATCAGGCACCCGTTTTTACGGATGGACAAACGGGAAACCGTATCGTAAATCTCATCGATCAAGGCCTTGATTTCCGGCTCTCCGAGTGAGATCGTAAATAAATGCTGCTGGCCCAAACGGGCCAGGCCTGAACGCAATTCATGCTGGAAAATAACGACGATGACGATGATCCATATGGAAAAGAAATTCTTCAAAAGCCAGTTAAGCACTTCAAAGCCCAATATCTGGGAGATCAAAAGGGCGATGATCAGATACGTGATCCCTCGCAGGACCTGAAAAGCGCGCGTGCCTTCAAAAAACAATAAAATCCTGTAAAAGACCACCCATAAAATGATCATTTCAATGATGGCTTTTACGATCATGACTATATTAGGCGTGTGCGTTAAGTATGGCATCGGTCACTTTCAATGTTTCTTTGATGGCTTGCACGTCATGGACACGGACAATGTGCGCCCCCTGCATGGCCCCTGCAGTCACCGTCGCTGCCGTGCCCATCAGGCGCCCCCCCGCATCGCTCTTCAAAATTTGCCCTATAAATGATTTGCGTGATGTCCCCAGCAAAATAGGGCAACGCAAAACATTCAACCGGTTTAAATGGCTGATAAGGGCCAAATTGTGATCAGCTGTTTTGGCAAAACCTATGCCCGGATCAACAATGATCCTATCTTTCTTTATACCAATTGCTAAGCATTTTTCAACCGATATTTTTAATTCCTCAATGACTTCCCTGACCACATCCTTATACTTCGCCAAGGAATGCATCGTTGCCGGCGTGCCCCGCATATGCATGATAACAATGGCGGCGTTATAATCACGCACCATTTTCAAAAAGCCCGTGCTGATCCGGGTCCCTCTAATGTCGTTCACAATGGAGGCCCCTGCATCCAGGGCGCGGCAGGCCACATCTATTTTAGAAGTATCTACTGAAATCGGGATTTTAATCTTACGGGCTAAAGCATCGATCACAGGAATGACACGCCTGGCTTCTTCACGGGCGCTGACGCTCAAAGCCCCCGGGCGGGTGGATTCACCGCCGATATCAATAATGTCGGCGCCCTCACGGATGAGTTTGCGCGCATGGCGCAGGCAGGCAGCAACCCCCATCTTTCCGTCACCGCTGAAAGAATCGGGTGTGCCGTTAACGATGCCCATGATCCGCGTTGCATGCCCCAAGCTCAAAACAAAATCACGGGCACACAGATCATAGCGGATTCTGCTCATAAATTCTGGGGCGTGTCAGAATGAAGATTAAGCTTATGTTCGGGGAGCATCAGCAAAAGCCTGGCTTCTTCAATGTCAATGGTCTCTTTTTCAATCAGGCGCCGGGCGAGAAGGTCCATTTTATCACGGTGATCAAGAAGAAGTTTTTTGGCCTTCTCATAAGATTGGTGCACAAGGCTGTGTATCTCCTCATCGATCTTGCGCGCTGTTTCTTCGCTGTAATCTTTCTCATCAAACAAATCACGGCCTAAAAACATCTGGTGGCCTTGTTTACCGAATGCCAATTTATCCAGCTTATCGCTCATGCCGTATTGGCAGACCATGCTGCGGGCGATTTGGGATACCCTCTGCAGGTCATTGGACACACCTGTCGTGGTGTCGTTCATATAAATTTCTTCACCCACCATGCCGCCAAGCAGGACAACCATCATCCCTTTCAATTCATTCTTCGACATGTAATGCTTGTCTTCCTTAGGCGGTGTTAAGGTATACCCGCCGGCCATGCCGCGGGGGATAATGGAAACCTTTGTAAAGGTATCGACTTCATCGATGAGCAGGGACAATAAAGCGTGCCCTGCCTCATGATAAGCGGTCATTTCTTTTTCTTTTTTGGAAGTCACATGGCTCTTCTTTTCAGGCCCCATGGTCACGCGTTCAACCGCGGCGAGCATTTCATCCATGCCGACTTTTTCCTTATTACGGCGGGCCGCAAGCAGGGCTGCTTCGTTACAAACATTGGCCAGGTCTGCCCCGGAAAAATAAACGGTCATCTGGGCAATGCGCCTTAAATTCACTTCCTCGCCTAATTTAATATGTTTGACATGGACCTTCAAAATACCTTCACGGCCGTTGATATCCGGCAAGCCTACCATGATCTGGCGGTCAAAACGCCCGGGGCGCGTCAGCGCCGAGTCCAGGGTGTCTGGACGATTGGTGGCGGCGATCAAGATCAAGCCGGTGACCGTATTAAAACCATCCATTTCAACAAGAAGCGCATTAAGGGTCTGTTCGCGCTCATCATTACCGCCGCCGATGCCGGCAAAGCGCTGGCGGCCTACCGCGTCAATTTCATCAATAAAAATAATACCGCCCTTGCCGGAAACCTTGGCGGCTTTGCGGCCCTGCTCAAAAAGATCACGCACGCGCGAGGCACCCACACCCACAAACATCTCAACGAAATCCGATCCGCTTAAAGAAAAAAACGGTACTCCTGCCTCACCGGCAACAGCCTTGGCCAATAAAGTTTTTCCGGTGCCCGGAGGCCCTATCAGCAAAACACCTTTGGGGATCTTGCCGCCAAGCCGCTCGAATTTCTTGGGGTCTTTCAAAAATTCAATGACTTCCTGCAATTCTTCCTTGGCTTCATCCACACCGGCCACATCCGCAAAAGTCACCTTACCGGGGCCTGAAACCTGGGCGCGTGACTTGCCGAAAGCAAAGATCTTATTGCCCATTTGCGAACCGCGGTAAGACACAAACCAGATAAGCGCGAATATCCCTAAAAATGGTATTAATTGAAAAAACAACTGGCTCCAAAACAGTTCCGGGGGAACGACGCTGAAACTGGGGACATTGTCCCTGACCATTTTGATCAAATCATCGTCGTGCTGGGGGATATTGAGCCTAAAATCCAGGCCGTCGGCAAAGATGCCTTTTAAAGTATTGTCCGGGCCTTCCGTCAACTCCACAGACTTGATCTGGTGGGTTTGGGGGTTTTCTTTTAAAATGGCATAAAATTCGGAGTAGGTAAGCTCTTTCTCCGTCTTTAAATTTGACTTGTCCTGGACCGCCATCAAAAGAAGAAAAAGCCCTCCCATGATCACCCAAAACCAGACATTGCCATTGGGGTTGCGGGCGCCACGCGGCCCTTTTTTAGCGGGTAT
>Ga0206818_1139_pt1 | contig 13065 bp, 8 predicted proteins | sample Alteio_BWOrgCont_86_FD_152881 | JGI IMG/M metagenome (GOLD analysis project Ga0206818, IMG submission 152881) | Enriched cells from forest soil in Barre Woods Harvard Forest LTER site, Petersham, Massachusetts, United States -... | ecosystem: Environmental > Terrestrial > Soil > Temperate forest > O...
CGCTGATTTTGAATAATGTGGTAACGGTGGGGTTTGTTCTTCCGGCTTCTATTCTTGACATGCTTGATTTTTCAAAATCGCAGAGTACGGCAATTTCCTGTTGAGATATATTTTTAGCTTCTCTTATCTTACGTATCCTTTCGCCAACTCTTATTTTTATCTCTGCGCTATCCATTAAAGGAGTTATGTAAAACTGATGAGTTCTGCCGGTGTAGTTTTTAATTCCTTTGCGACAATAAAAAGCAACGTAAGTGAAGGGCTTGACTTGCCAAGCTCAATGCGGTTAATTGTACTTAGCTCTACATCGCAACGATTAGCCAATTCACTTTGAGATAATCCTTTTTGTAACCGTAAATCCCTGATGCGTGAGCCGACCTTTGTCAATAATACACTATCCCTATGTTTGATTGGCTTGCTCACCAAACAAAGGGAGTAGGTTTAAGTAACATTATATTAGGCGTGTACGCTTAATTATTGTAAAATGTTATGTTTTTCAACTTAAACGATATATATTTGAATCTTCAAAATAGCCAAAAAATTTATTTTATGCTTAGAATTATTAATGCTACATGGGGTTATAAAGGGTATTTCATAGATGTAGCCGATATCTTACGCAAAAAAATTGACTCGAAATTCAATTTGAAAATTAATTTAGATAAAGCAACATTGGGGGATCCCTGTTTATTTGTTAAAGAGTTAAATGTTGTTTATGATTATGGTGGTACTAAACATCAAATTTTAGTGCAGGAACACCATGATGGTACAAGAACACTTAAAATAAATAGAGGAATTGCAACTACTAACACTCGCCCTCAGCGTTTATTGAAAATAAGCGGATTGGTATAACCCCAAAAAGCAATCAATGTAAAATTTAATTTTTGTATGAAAAAGCAAATACTCATTTTTTTGTTTGGAATAACCAGTATTGCTGGAATTGCACAGACAACTCCATCTTATGTTGATACTACTGGTTTAATAGGCTGGTGGCCTTTTACCGGGAATGCTATTGACAGCAGTGGACATGGAAACAATGGAACTGTATATGGTGCCACACTGACAACTGACAGATTTGGTAATGCTAACTGTGCATACAATTTTAACGGCAGTAGTTCATATATTTCTACTACAAACATTGTTTTAAAAGACACGTTTTCAATTTCGGTTTGGGTTTATCCAATAACAAACGGTCCAGGAGCATTTGTCTCTAAATATGATAACGTAAGTTCAAGTGTTGAATTTATGTACAACAACAATCCGCATAGTACAGGTGTAGGTTTAGATTCAGGTATTTATGCTGAAGTTGGAGATGCGGCTACTGTGAATAACGATGTTTTCGCAAATTATAAATTAACTCTTAACAAATGGAACCATTGTGTTGTTACTGTTAGTAATGGCAATGCAGATATTTATGTTAATGATACTTTAGTTTATAGCAGAACCGGACTTAACCCAACAAATATAAATAGTGATATTCTTCAATTCGGTAAATCTGTCTGGGGTGGTAATTTTGTCAATGGTAAATTAGATGACATTGGGATATGGAGCCGAGCTTTGACATCTTGTGAAATCGCCAGATTATATCATGCCTCAAACGTTGTAGTTAGTGCTGGTACAATAACAGGTTCTTCAACTGTAACAATTGGTTATCCACTTACCTTATCAGATACAGCAACCGGAGGGACTTGGAGCAGCAGTAATACTGCCATTGCAACGGTTGGCTCAACAGGTATAGTTACAGGATTAACAACAGGGATTGATACAATAAAATATACCGTTACTAATTCTTGTGGTAGCGCTATTGCAAACAAAGTAGTTACCGTTAATCCAACAACAGCAACATTGCCATGCTATGTTCCATCATCTGGTCTTATTGCATGGTACCCATTCTCAGGAAATACCGTTGATAGCAGTGGTAACGGCAATAATGGGATAAACTATGGAGCTACTTTAACAACAGATAGGTTTGGTCATGCTAATAGTGCATATGATTTTAATGGTAGTTCTTATATTGCAACAGCATCAATAACTAACGCCCCTTTGGGTCATTCGCCTAGATCATTTTCATTATGGTTTAGATCCAATGTTATTTCAAGCCCTAACAATCGTGATATATTTGGATGGGGATCAGCTCCAGGTGGAATAAATGGAGAAAGATTTTGGTTTACACTAAATTATGGGCTACCTTACTTCTGTGGTCAAGGCACTTACGACTTCTATGGAACTGGATTTATCGGCGATGGTAATTGGCATAATGTAGTTATTACTTATGATAGTGTAAATGTCAATATGTACATTGATGGAGTTTTTAATACAACTAATCCTCGATCATTAAATACGGTAAATTCACAGATAATTTTTGGTCAATCTCCAATGGGATTTGGCTCTGGTACAACATATTTAGATGGAGATTTGGACGATGTTGGCATCTGGAACCGAGCACTCTCCTCTTGTGAAATCTCACAATTATACAACGCATCGTGTACACCATTAACAGCAGGTACAATCACAGGCTCATCAACAATTTGCGCAGGCAGCAATACAACATTAACAGATACAACAACCAGCGGTACATGGTCATCAGCAAGCACAGGGGTTGTCACTGTTGGCTCAACGGGTTTTGTTACCGGAGTATCGGGTGGTACTGCTACAATCAGCTATACTACAACTAATGTTTGCGGTTCGGTTTCGGTGACAAAAACAGTAACTGTAAATCCTATACCTACGCTAACCAGTGTTTTATCGCCTGCAAGTATTTGCAGCGGTACATTATTCAGCTATGCTCCCGGCAGCGCGGTAACAGGTGTGACCTATGCGTGGAGCCGTGCTCTGATTCCCGGTATCTCAAATCCAGCAGGAACGGGTACAGGCAACGTAAACGAAACGCTTATTAATACAACTTCTGCACCTATTCCCGTTACCTATGTTTATACGCTTACGGCATCCGGTTGTACCAATACACAAAATGTAACCGTATCGGTAAACCCTACACCTATGCTTTCAGGTACACTAACGCCACCTGCTGTTTGCAGCGGAACATTGTTTACCTATACCCCAACAAGCCCTACAACCAGCGCAACCTTTGCGTGGAGCCGTGCTTTAATTTCCGGTATCTCAAATTTGGCGGGAACAGGTACAGGGAATATAAACGAAACGCTTATCAATACAACTTCTGCTCCAATTGCTGTTACATACGTTTATGCGTTATCCGCAAATGGCTGTGTGAATTTACAAAATGTAACCGTAACAGTTAATCCGTTACCTGATGCAGGCTCCATATCTGGCGCATCAAGCGTATGCGTTGGTTCGAGTATCACATTGATTGATGGCGTTGCAGGCGGGCTATGGAGCGCAAGTAATGGCAATGCGATTGTAGGCCCGACTGGCTCGTTATTGGGTATGGTAATGGGAGCGGATACAATAGTTTATACCGTTACCAATACCTGCGGCACTGTGTCGGCAACAAAAACGATTACTATAAACCCGTTACCCAATGCCGGGGGTATTACCGGAGCCGCAAGTGTATGTGTTGGTTCGGGCGCTTCATTATCAGATACCATAACAGGGGGGCTTTGGAGCGCAAGCAATAGTAACGCAACAGTAGGCTTGGCAGGCTCACTATCGGGGGTAACGGCAGGAATGGATACTATCCGTTATGCGGTAACCAACACCTGCGGCACGGCCATTGCAACAAAAATAATAACTGTAAACCCGTTACCGGCTATAGGAACAATTACAGGCCCGGCAAGCGTATGTACCGGTTCGGGCATAACGCTGACGGATGGCATTGCAAGTGGTATATGGAATGCGAGCAATGGTAATGCAACAGTAGTTTCGACAGGATCACTATCGAGCATGGTAACAGGGGTGGTTGCAGGCGTTGATACAATCAGGTATGTTGTAACCAATACCTGCGGCACGGCTATTGCCACAAAAACAATTATAATCAATCCATTGCCATCGGCAGGCAGCATATCAGGCCCGCCAGGTGTTTGCGTAGCAGCAACTGCGCTATTAACCGATGCCGCAACAGGTGGGGTATGGAGCAGCAGTAACGCCACTGCTACTGCTGGCTCACTATCGGGTGGCATTACCGGCGTGTCGGCAGGTATGGATACTATCCGCTATACCGTTACCAATGTCTGTGGCACTGCTATGGCAGCCAGGGCAATTACCATTAATCCGTTGCCTGTAGCCGGTATCATTACAGGCGCAACGAGTGTGTGCGAGGGAGCTGCGATTACTTTAACAGACACAACCACAAGTGGTACATGGAGCAGCAGCAACGCAACAGCTACGGTAGGCCCGGCAAGCTCATTATCGGCAATAGTTACGGGATTGTCTGCCGGGACAGATACCATAAAATACAGCGTTACCAATACCTGCGGTACGGCGACAGTAAGTAAAATAATTATCATCAACCCATTGCCTTTTGCCGGCGTTATTACCGGCCCGCCAAGCGTATGCACAGGGGCAACGATCATCTTATCTGACCCGGTCAGCGGTGGTGTTTATAGCAGCGCAAATGGTTCAGCGTTTGTTTCGGGAAGTGTGGTTACCGGTGTATCCATAGGTATGGATACATTGTATTATATAGTGAGCAATAGTTGTGGCACTGCCGTTGCCATGATGACGATAACGGTAAATCCATCTCCTGTAGCAGGGGTGATAACAGGACTTGATACGGTATGTATGATGCGCACAATTATGCTTACAGATATGGTTACAGGCGGTGTGTGGAGCAGCAGTAACGGTTCGGCAACGGTAAGTTCGGCTGGCTTACTGTCGGAATTGGTTACGGGTGTATATCCGAATACAGATACTATTATCTATACGGTTACCAATATTTGCGGTTCAGCAAGCGTTATGCGGCCTATAACTATTCTTCAAACAGGCGCATGTGCGGCAGATGTAAATATGGTTTCCAACCCGGTAAATGCAGCACTGAAAGTATATCCTAATCCGAACGACGGGACTTTTACCATGAACCTGTTATCTGATATTGATGAAGCAGTACAGGTTACCGTTACAAATATTATCGGACAGAAGGTAAATGAGTTTACCACTACTACCAATAAAACCATTGATATAAAACTTGATAAGGCTTCAGGTATATATACCTTATCGGCAACAACGGAGCATGGGAATTATGTGGTGAAGGTTGTGGTTGAATAGTGGCATTATCTTACGTAGTGTGGAGCGGTGTATTACCTGATTGGCGAGAGTTAACCACCCCAGTTGAATGAGGCAGTTCCGCCTCATTCAACATCCCCTCCTAAAAACAGGAGGGGAGTGTGTTGCGCAGCTCTGCACGAGAAAAAATTGTCGCAGTTCCTTGATTGGGCGGATTGCAAGGGTTCGGGAGATTTCTCCACTACGCAGCTAACGCTCATACCTATACGCTTCGTTGCGAAATGACGGTCTTTGATTGGGCTTTGTCCAAGAGGTTGCATAGGACAGGCACAGTAGTGATTTGTTGTACAAGTGTGCCATAGCCACCGGAGCGCAATAGCAGCAATAAAGCCGGAAAACAAAATACCTCCTTGCGGAGGCATTTTGTTTGTGGTGTGTTTATCGTTACTAACTCTGTAGCCCTTTCCCGTGGCAGGCTTTATATTTTTTGCCGCTGCCGCAGGGGCAGGGGTCGTTTCGGCCTATTTTCGGGCCTGATTGTACGGGTGTGCGTTTTACGGGGGCGGGTTCCGGTGTTTCGGTATAGTAGTCTTCTTCATCGGCGGCGTAGTCTTGTCCCCGCGCGTCTATCTGGGCTTTATTTACGCGCATCCTGCTCATGTCGGTAGGTGGTTCGGGGCGCCTTGCCACCACAGGCGGTGTTTCCTGCATGGGTATGCCCGCGCGCAAAAGGAACGAAATAATATCTCTGTTGGTCTCCGTCATCATTTGCTTGAAGAGGTTGAAGGCTTCAAACTTATAGATGAGCAGCGGGTCTTTCTGCTCGTAAGAGGCCATGCGCACAGACTGGCGCAGGTCATCCATAGCGCGCAGGTGGTTTTTCCAGGCGTCGTCAATCATGCCGAGGGTAATATTTTTTTCGAGCGACATGAGGACGGGATGAGCTTCCTGCGCCACGGCTTCCTGTAGCTGCACATATACCTGCATACCCCTTATGCCATCGGTAAAGGGTACCACGATATTGTCTATGCGGTCGCCATTATCTTTAAGGATCTGCGACAGGGTAGGGAGCATCTGCTCGCGAATGGCATTGCCTTTGCGGGTATAAAAGTCTTTAACCTGGTGGTATAGGTGCTCGCCGATCACATTAGCGTCAGCCTTTGCGAGGTCTTCGGCGCTCATTTCCAGGTCTATAACGAGGTGCTTCATCACCTCCAGCTTAAAGGCTTCCACATCACGGTTTGCGGCAAACTGGTCGGCAATGGCGGCACAGACGGAGAATATGGCATTATCAAGGTCTATTGCCAGGCGCTCACCAAACAATGCGTGCCTGCGGCGTTTGTAGATCACGTCGCGTTGAGCATTCATCACATCATCGTATTCGAGCAGATTTTTACGCATCCCGAAATTGTTCTCTTCCACTTTGCGTTGCGCGCGTTCTATGGATTTGGAGATCATGCTGTGCTGCAATACTTCCCCGTCCTTATGGCCCATTTTATCCATAAGTGCGGCTATACGCTCAGAACCAAAGAGGCGCATCAAATCATCTTCGAGTGATACAAAGAACTGTGAACTGCCGGGATCGCCCTGGCGGCCTGCGCGGCCACGCAACTGGCGGTCAACCCGGCGGCTTTCGTGGCGTTCGGTACCAATGATAGCCAATCCACCTGCTTCTTTTACACCGGCTCCTAATTTAATATCAGTACCACGCCCTGCCATGTTGGTGGCAATGGTAATAGCTCCTGCAAGTCCCGCTTCCGCCACTATCTGCGCTTCCCGTGCATGTTGCTTGGCGTTGAGTACATTGTGGGGTATCTTTTTCTGCTGCAGCATACGGCTGAGGAGTTCAGATACTTCCACGGATGTAGTACCCACCAGCACCGGGCGGCCTATGGCGCGGAGGGCTTCTATCTCGTCAATAGCGGCCTTATATTTTTCGCGCTTGGTCTTATATACCAGGTCCTGCTGGTCTCTCCGGGTTACCGGGAGATTGGTAGGAATGGTAACCACGTCGAGTTTGTAAATCTGCCAGAACTCGCCTGCTTCCGTTTCCGCAGTACCGGTCATACCCGCGAGCTTGTGGAACATACGGAAGTAGTTTTGCAGGGTCACCGTAGCGAAGGTTTGCGTGGCGGCTTCCACCTGTACATTTTCTTTTGCTTCAATAGCCTGGTGCAGGCCATCGCTGTAACGGCGGCCATCAAGGATACGGCCTGTCTGCTCATCCACTATTTTCACCTTGCCTTCCATTACCACATATTCCACGTCTTTATCAAAGAGGGTATATGCTTTAAGCAATTGCTGCACCGAGTGGATACGGTCTGCTTTAATGGCATAGTCTTGTATCAGTGCGTCTTTGCGCTGTGCTTTTACATCAGGCGTGGCGTCTAATTTTTCAATCTCGGCAAGCTCACTGCCAATATCGGGAAGGATAAAGAAATTAGGGTCTTCACCTGCTCCAGTAATCAGCGCGATACCTTTTTCGGTAAGGTCAACGCTGTTATTTTTTTCATCAATGGCAAAGTACAACTCCACATCCACCTTGGGCATGTTTCGGTTTTGCTCGCCTATATAATAGTTCTCCGCCTTTTGTAATAATTGTTTATTTCCTTCTTCGCTGAGGAATTTTATCAGCGCGCTGTTCTTTGGGAGGCCACGGTAAGCGCGGTATAAATGCAACCCCCCGGTATCTTTATCGGCCTTACCATCGGCTATCAGTTTTTTAGCCTCGGTAAGGCTTTGGTTGGCTATTCTGCGCTGGGCTTCCAGTAATTTTTCTATTCTTGGTTTCAGGATGTGGAATTGCTGCTCATCGCCCTTGGGTATAGGCCCTGAAATAATAAGCGGGGTACGGGCGTCGTCAATCAAAACGCTGTCCACCTCGTCCACCATTGCATAGTGGTGTTTGCGCTGCACCATTTCGGAAGGGTGATGCACCATGTTGTCGCGGAGGTAGTCGAAACCAAACTCGTTGTTAGTGCCATAAGTAATATCGGCGAGGTAAGCCTGGCGGCGTTCGTGCGAGTTAGGTTCATGCTTGTCTATGCAATCAGTGGTAAGCCCCAGCCATTCAAACAGGGGGCCGTTCCATTCCTGGTCGCGGCGGGCGAGGTAATCGTTTACAGTAACTATATGCACCCCTTCGCCTGCAAGCGCGTTCAGGTAAGCCGGCAAGGTAGATACGAGTGTTTTACCTTCACCGGTGGCCATTTCCGCTATTTTACCGTCATGCAGCACTATTCCGCCTATAAGCTGCACATCGTAGTGCAGCATATTCCAGGTTACCTGTATGCCTGCGGCGTCCCAGGTGTTTTTGTAAATGGATTTGTCGCCTTCTATACGGATGTGATTCTTTACAGTCGCAAGATCCCTGTCCAAGTCGGTAGCAGTGGCAACAATTTCTTCATTTTCTTTAAAGCGGCGGGCAGTTTCTTTCACTACCGCGAAGGCTTCGGGCAGGATGGAGCGCAGGGCTTCTTCGATCAGTTCATCGCGCTTTTTCACCAGCTTGTCCACTTCATTATAAATGGCTTCGCGGGATTGGATGTCTTCCGAATCACCCACTTCCGATTCTGCTTTTTTATCAGCTATTTGCCGGTCAATATCGGCTAAATGCTCCTTTATACGGCTGCGGAACTCCTGCGTTTTATCGCGAAGCTGGTCATTGGATAATGACTGCCACTGGGCATAGTAACGGTTAATTTCCGCTACGGTGGGGTTTAGTTGTTTTACGTCTTTTTCAGATTTACTGCCGCCAAATATTTTAGAAAGAAAACCGATCATTTTAGTAGAGAGTCGTTAGTAGTTAGTAAATAGTAGTTAGTAAATAGCCGGGAGTAATTTAGCAGAGTGTTCTGTGGAACGCTCATTTTTAAATATACTATCGCTATAATGCCTTATAATGTATCAAAAGCCGTGCAATTTTTTCACAACTGACAGGATGACGCAAAAGGGGTGCAAAGTTACGCCAAATGAAGGATTTTAGCAAGAATAAGCCATATCGCAAACAATCAATAAATAACCTGCCGATAAAATAAAGTTATAGGAACAGTAGTATTTTTAGAACAATTGTTTATTTTTATATCAAATTGAAAACTTTTTACAGGAAATTTCTGCTGAATAACCACATTTTTATTTGGCATAAGACTTGCTTGTATTGTTGTTAACAGGTATTAATTGGCATTATAAGAAAAGGAGTTTATTCGTGATGAATAGCTCAAACAGTCCGGTATTTATCAAGCGTCTTTGTTTCACTCCAAACACAAAAGCAATTATTATGAAGCATACCCTTTACTCCATTATTTTCCTGCTTACGCTGACCATTGGTATCTTTTCGTGTACAAAAGCATCGTGGTATATTACCAATACGCCTGCTTCCGCGCAAACTGAAATGTCTGCCACTATTACCAAATCGCCATTGCACTCTATAAATTCTTCATTCCAAACAATTAATGTCTCATGTATTTCATCTTACCCAGGAGTTGGGGAACTGCAACTTGAAGGATTCAATTCGGATAAGGGCGGAAATCCTTTCAAAACAATATCTATCTCTTTTACCATTTTAAATTATACGGGGCCTTCAGCTACACCCTATATGATTGATAACATAAACGTTTTTGGGGAAATTGATACTAACGGTGTGAAGGAATCAACATCTGTGGCTTATGGTTCAATAACTATAGGCCAGTTAGTAGCGCCGCAATTGTATGGAACCTTCTCGTTTACCTGCTCTGACAGCACAACAGTAAGCGGAGGCTCCTTTGTATATCAATAAATATATTTTAAATAAATGTCCTGCCTGGCAAGTGTTATGGCAGAAATGAGCATGCCGGCAGACAGAAATATTCGTACATTTTTGAAAAGAAATAAAAGGGTATGGCGGGATAAGTATTAAGCATTATCTTTAGCAAAAAAATAAAAGAGTAAAAACCTTGCCGAATGCAGGTTTGAGTGTGAAAAAGGCGGCAGGTTATAGTAATAATAAAAAAATTTAGTGTAATAATTTGCAAGGCAACAGAATTTTTATGTATTTTGGGTGCAATTTTGAAAAAGAGAACAAACATGAAACGAACCATCATTGTAGTTACAACTGTATTGGCAGGGATATTATTTGGTAATAAAAGCTTCGCGCAAGACGACCTTGTGCGTGTTTTTCGCTGGTTTATTCCAGAAGACCAACAATATGTAACAGTAGCCGACGGAGAATACCAGGACGGGCAATTAATAAACTGGGGCTGGACAGACAAAACCCTGATGTTTTATGAGTACCGTACACCTGGGCCAGGACGTGTAGCCGTATATGGCTGGTCGAACCCGGTAAGCCGTGCGCACATCAGCGTATGCGAAGATGAATTTACTGATGACCAGATGCTGAAAAACGGCTATACCCAGAAACACCTGCAGTATTATGCACTTACACGCCGCGGCCCGAATACAGTTTGTGTATATCGCTGGTTGCTCAGTAAGCGCCACTCGTGGATAACCATACCGGAAGATACCGATACGGATGTGTACCTGAAGAAAGGCTACCACCACAAAACTTACCAGTATTACGGGGTTTACAGAAGTGTGGACGCTCCTATTTACGATCAGTTGTAGTAGTCGTAAGTCTATAGTAGTCGTAAGTCGTAAGTCTGCGATTATGTTCCTGGATAAAATTTTTAAAAAACCGCTTCGTATTGAAGCGGTTTTTTTATACCTGTTTGTGAGCAAAACCTATTTCGATGGTGCATTGTTTCGATGGGTGATCCCATCGCTGACATATGCCGCCCTTGCAGGGCTGGCCCGTATTCTCAGTCAGCGTATTTACTATTTACACTTATTTCGTTAAGGTTCCTTATGTTTGTTGGTTCAATCATCATTTATGAGTAATCACAAAAAACTTTGCCTGCTGTTGGTATGCTTTGCGCTGGCTGCTTTACAATCATGGGCGCAAAAAAAACAATTCACCATTGCGGAGGCAACAAATGGTATGTCAACCACGCTTGCGCCTAAAGGCGTTAAGAATCCATCGTGGCAGCCGGGTACTGATAATCTATGGCAGGTGGATAAAACAGATGACAAAGAAAGGGATGGCTGGAAGGTAAGCAGTTTTTCAAACAATGATGTAGCTGTACACGATGTATATCAAGGCATCTCGTATCCCGAAGAAGTTACCACTATTCCTGTAATAAAATGGTGGGATAAAGACAATGTCTGGTTTGTGAAGGATAAAGATGTGATCCGGGGTACCCTTTCAGGAAATATATTCACCTGGAGTATGTGGGTTTCTTTACCGGAAAAGGCGGAACACATAACCGTTGACAAAAGCAGGAAGATCGCATACACCGTTGACAATAATTTATTCCTGAAAGAAAGAGACAAAGTCACGGTACAGGTAACTACGGAAACAAATAAAGATATTGTTTGCGGGCAATCGGTACACCGCGATGAATTTGGTATTGACGGGGGGATATTCTTCTCACCAAAAGGAAATTATCTCGCCTACTACCGCATGGACCAGAGCATGGTGAAAGACTACCCGGTAATAAAATGGGACGTTACTCCGGCCAAGGTTGAAAATGTGAAGTATCCGATGGCCGGCGGCAACTCGCATGAAGTTACCTTGTGCGTGTATGACCCCGCAACAGCCAAAACGGTTTCTATGCAAACAGGAACTACAGAGAAAGACCATTACCTTACTTCCGTAACCTGGAGTCCTGATGAGAAATATATTTTCATAGCTATCCTGAACCGCGACCAGAACCATCTTTGGCTGAATAAATATGACGCCAAAACAGGCGCGAAGGTGAAGACGCTGTTTGAAGAAACAAACCCGAAGTATGTTCACCCCATGCACGCATTGACCTTTATACCGGGGCAAAATAATGAGTTTATCTGGTGGAGTGAACGCGATGGTTATGACCACCTTTACCTGTATAATACGGAAGGCAAACTTATTCGTAAGCTCACAAAAGGAAAGTGGGTGGTGAATGAAATAGCCGGAATCAATACAGCGTCAAAGAAAGTGATCATTACGGCGTCGAAAGAGTCGCCATTGGAGAAGCATATTTATTCGGTAGGGATAAACAATGGAAAGACAGAACGGATAGATGAGGGCGCGGGTATGCACTCGGCCCTGTGCAGCGAGGATGGCCGGTATGTACTGGATGTATATAGCGGCGCCGGCATACCTAAGAACAGCTACGTAAGGGCTACCGACGGTACCTATTCTCACGAACTGATAAAGGCAGCCGACCCTCTTGCAGGTTACGACCGCCCGCAGGTGAGGAATGTAACCATTACAGCCGCCGACGGGATTACGCCGCTTTACGGTAAAATGATACTGCCAACCAACTTTGACAGCACAAAGAAGTACCCGGTCATCGTTTACCTGTACAACGGGCCTAATGTGCAGTTGATACACAATTCATTCCCGGAGAGCGGCAACCTGTGGTATGAATATATGGCCCAGCATGGCTACATTGTCTTCACTATGGATGGCCGGGGTAGCTGGAACCGTGGACTTGATTTTGAACAGGCCACTTTCCGCAGGCTGGGCGATGTGGAAATGGCAGACCAGCTAAAGGGCGTGGACTACCTGAAGTCATTACCTTATGTGGACAGTAAACGGATGGGCATACATGGCTGGAGCTATGGCGGGTTTATGACCACATCGCTGATGCTGAAACATCCGGGGGTATTCGCCTGCGCGGTAGCAGGCGGGCCGGTGATGGACTGGAAAATGTATGAAGTAATGTACACCGAGCGCTACATGGACCGACCCCAGGATAACCCAGAAGGATATGAGAACGCCAACCTGCTGGATAAGGTGAAAAACCTGCAAGGGAAGCTACTGCTGATACACGGCACACAGGATGCTACGGTGGTATGGCAGCACAGCATAGATTTTATAAAAAAATGCGTGGATGAAGGCGTGCAGGTGGACTATTTTGT
>Ga0206818_1140_pt1 | contig 13065 bp, 11 predicted proteins | sample Alteio_BWOrgCont_86_FD_152881 | JGI IMG/M metagenome (GOLD analysis project Ga0206818, IMG submission 152881) | Enriched cells from forest soil in Barre Woods Harvard Forest LTER site, Petersham, Massachusetts, United States -... | ecosystem: Environmental > Terrestrial > Soil > Temperate forest >...
GGAGCGCCGGGTCAGGACGCTTGAAATCTCGAATGATGCGGTGGCGCTGTACGGTCGTGCCCGCATGGTAGGCATTGGATAGTTTTGTGGATGTAGCTTTTTCCTTCGGCACCGCCGCCGCAACCGCATCCACCGTCAACGCTCCGGTAGCGAGAGTTATACCACTACAAAGAAGGAGATCTCGTCTGTCCATGGTTCCCTCGCAATCTCGGTTGACGCAGCGCTATATTTTGTGCCCGCCCATTCCTAGAAGTTGTACGTGCCTCTGACCCCAAACGTCCGCAGTTGCGGGAAAAGTACATTTATATCGCGCGGCCGGACTGCACCTGGATCCTCCTGGACATCAACGTTATTTTCTATAGTTAGATAGGCCTTGTTGTTGAACGCATTATTCATGAAGGCCTCTATCCGGTACCGATTTGACTCTACACCAAGCTTTAGATTTACAATTTTCTGCGGCTGGGTTTCGGCAATGTTCGCAGCAGAATCCCACATCCCGCTCTTGAAGGTAAAGTCGGCCCGAGTGAACCAGCTGAGGACCGTGCTTGAGCCAAATGGGCGGCGGTATTCTGCACTCGCGGTGCCGCTATACTTTGAATAACGCGACAGTTCTTTGCCTTGGACGAGAAAATTGCCGGTTTGCGAGCCGCAAACGGCGCAGTAGTAGTCCCTGATATCGCTGGCGGCGATCGCGCCGGCTGCAGTGAGGGTCAGATCCTGCGTAGCCTTAACCGCTAATTCGGTCTCAACTCCGTTGAGTAGCGTCTCGCCAATGTTTGTGGAAGCGCCGATGGTCGTGGCGTTTCCTGTTGGCTGCCCTTGTGCATTCAGCTGATTCACGGAGAGGTTCTGAGAGACAATTTGATTCGACCAGATTGCATGATATGCCGCAACCTGGACCTGAGCGCGATTGTCCCAGAACTGCCCCTTCGCCCCAATCTCATAGTTATCCAGCACTTCCGGTTTGACAACGACGCTCGCCCCGAAAGTGCTCTCTAGATAACTGACCTGAGCCGCGGGAAGGCTGAGGAAAGAAGTGTTGAACACGCCGGGATTCACACCGCGAGAGTAGCTGGCATAGGCCTGCAAATCCGGCGTGAACTGATAGCGGACGATCGCGCGTGGCAGGAAGTTCTTATAGGTGCCTTGGACCTGCAGCGTTATGGGCCCGTTCAACGGTCCGCGGAGATAGGCACCCACCTGGTCGATCTGGTACCGCCCTTCGAAGCTAACCGTGAGTGCCTTAGTTACGTCGTATGACAGGCTCCCCCAAACGCCATAGGTGTTCGTACGGGATGGATTACCGCCAATCTGATTCGACGGCCCGGCTGGAAGAATCGCGCTGCTGGATGTTGCAGTATTTGTGTACTCATAGTTTCCGCCGATTAACCACCGTAGACGCGTTTTTCCATCAGACTGCAAACGCAACTCGGTACCACGGTCCTGCAGAAGGTATTCGAAAAGGTACAGCGAATTGAGGGTGGGATAGGTATTTGGAACCGTTGGGTAATCGGGGTTTGGAATGTTATTCGAGTTTTGCAGATCCAGATCGGTGATGGTGGCCATCTTGTTGCTGTCCATACCGCTCAGCGACGTAAGAGTCGCTCCCAATGCCGGTATGTCGATGTCGATCGACAAGTGCTGGTGGTATGCCTCGTTCTTTAGCCCTCCCTGCCTAAGTCCCAGATCATCTCCGAACAGATTGTTCATTATTCCAAGTGAATTGTGGATTGCCACATTGACGAACATCTGATCGACGAGAACGTTTTGTCCCAAACGGGACGGCGAAACAGTGGGCAGCCTTCCACAAATGAAATTAAACGTCCCCGCAGGTGCAGCGCCAGCGTTACAATTATAGTCGGCGGGGGTGAATGCACCGACAGCCGACGGCCCGTCTTCATTCTCCCAATATTGTCCGTAGTATTTCACTCTCAGGAAGTCGGTCGGCGTTGCCAGCAAAGTCGCGTTCACGCTCCTAGTGGACTGATCGCCGAGCCGCGTAGTGGGATCTGCAGTATTAATGTAGTCGCCATCGCGAGTGTAGAATCGGGGCGAAATGCGCACAAATAGTTTGTCTTCGACGATCGGTCCCTCGATCATCAGGCGCGCGTCGTACCAGTTGCGTATGCCCGCAAGTAAATCGACGCGACCATTGAAATCGTTGCCGGGGTCTTTTGTCACGATATCGATTGCACCGGCAAAGGCCTCGCGCCCAAAGGCCGTGCTCTGCGGCCCCTTGATTACTTCCACACGATCAACGTCATCGATACCTTCAACGAAACCACCCGCTATGTAGGCCCCGTCCACAAAGACAGACGCAGTTTGATTCGACGAAGGATTCATACCTCGAATAATGATCGTTTGTGATGAGCGGTCGACTCGTGACCCCCCTTGATTCGTGAATGTCACCGCCGGTGTGTAATTCGCGATATCCGCAATACTCTTGATGTCGCGGTCTTGAATATCTGCGGCAGAGAAGGCGGTGATCGTCACCGGCGCCTCAAGGAGAAACTCCGACTGCTTGCGGGCAGTAACGACGATATTCTCTAGGCCGCCTTCGTCCGCAGTCTGCTGCGCGCGACTCACAACTGGAACTAAGGAACCTCCGCTCGCAGCTATGCAAAACGCTACTAACGCGGTCGTGGAACACATGGTCCGTTTTGAATTTCTGTAGTTCACTAGGATTCCCCTCCTGATAGAGACATCCCCGCTCATACGCCTTGCCACTAAGGCAGGTCATCAGCAAAAGCATCATCGCCGAGGCATCTTTTTACATACGTGAATGTGAAATAGACGTACGGGCCCGTACAATCTGCGAGGATGATGTGCTTTCCATAACAAAAGCCATTGCTATGGACGCTAGAGTTTCGAGTCCTCTATATCCAAAATGCCGGCGACTTCGCCTGCTAAGTGATAGGTCCAGTGGACGAAATCTAGGGCGCGCATGTGGTGAGGTCGTATTGGACTCCGCAGCCTCCGACATAAAACGGTGTGGAGACCTTCAGAAAGCTCGTTGGCAGGATTTAGTCTGCATGGGTAGGCCGTCGCCGGAAGCTAAATCTGTATCCCAGCTGGGGTGACCACAATAACAATTCGCCGAAGCAGGCCGTCGACTATTGCGAGACGGTGATGAAAGACATGGACGGCGAATGGCTCACCAGAGACTTCTTACGCCTGTTCATCGCGCCCGTCACGATGCGTTACTTATGCGGCCCTGCGGTGAGATGTACTGGGCGACGGCAATGGCAAATAGGGGCGAAAGGGAGAGGCGCTGGAACCTATGATCGCTCATCGCATGATCCAGGAGCCTTATGTCAGTGAAAAGTGATCTAAAAGCTGCGGTTCCCGATCGATTCAAATTCCCACGACCGTGCGGACCGGTATACGCATTGCCGGATGGCAATCTATTCGGACGAAGACGATCGCGAAGTGCCGGCGAGTTGGGAAACAGGCGCCGCGCGAAAAGAATCTGCGACTACCGATCACTCTAGCCCCGTTGCTTGCATCTCTACGTCGTAGTCCGTTGGATGATGTATGGCTCCCGATACCCATTCTTACTGACTGACTGACCGTACTTATCCATGCGGAGTGCCGCCTTGCGGGCCTTCGCGTCAATGCCGTGATAGCGGGCGAGATTGAGACCGAGAATCTTTGCCTTTTGCTCGTCGGTAATCTTCCACTTCGCGCCCTTGGGAGCCTGATAGTCGAAGAAGTTGTTTACGATCCAGTACGCGTGCTGATTTGGCGACGTGGATGCGTAGATCATGCGTTCAACGTCCAGCTTCCGCATGAAGACTTCCATCATCCGGTCGAACCCTTCCTTATCGTAAACGGCAAAAAGCATGGGACCTTCCATCACCGCCGTCACGTTTTCATGCTTCCTCATGAGCTCGACAGTGTCGTCCAGCAAATGTTCTCCAGCGTGTACGACGTGAAACGTAATGTCCGGGAAGGCCTCGGCAGCCTTATGAAGATCATTAATCCCCAGTGCTGGTGTCTTGCCATCTACGTAACCGGACACCTTATGAACCGCGATGTGTTTCATCCCCTTTCCAAGAATATATTCGAACACCGGGAAGGCGAGTTTGGCGTCATCCATAAACCAGCCTTCTGACTGCATGGTTTCGCTGTTAATTCGCGTCGGATAAAACTTGATTCCGTCGCAGCCCTGGCGCACCACCTGGTCGATTTTAGCCTTAGTTGCCGGAAAGGTATCGAACATGTCGACCGCGCCGTACCATAGGACTCGTTCCGGGTACTTCCCCTTCATATATGCGCCCTTTTCGTTCGAGACGAGCCCGTCCCAATACGACGCATATATCGGCACCGAGTGCATGGTGATCATGTCGGTCGGACTCTCGAGGAACATCACGTCCATGACCTCTTCCGTCTGCCAATCGCGATTGTATTGATCAGGCGTCATCCGATACCGCTCGGGCGTACTGTCGGCATGGTATTTATAACTCACATCTAGTCCCGTGAGTGCCGCGCGCTTGATCCGATGATTCCAATCGGCGTGGTTGTAGCAGTGCGCCACGCCGTCCAGCACGAACATGCGTTCCGCCATGGGGTGTGGTTTTGGATTCCACTCCGATAATCCCAGTGAGATTGCAGGCCTGATTCCTTCCATTGTCGCCGCAGCGGCGCCGGCGGCGACGGCTCCCAAAGTCAGAAGTCTGCGACGCGTCACTATGCTTTCATCGGTCATTTGTCTCTCCTCTGATTGTATCTTCTATGCCCTCTAGGTACGCTTCAGTCGTACCGTATAAGGGGATTTAGGTCTGGCATTCGCTCGGTCTGTTGCGGACGAAGCCAAACATTGCAGCTTTGTCCGCATAAAGCGCTCGCGCCTTCGGCGTCAGGCGCGACTCGGTCCAAATAGGGTACGTTTCTGGGACGACTTTGACGGAGGTTACGCCGGGAAGTGTGGGCGCCAGATCTTCAAGAGCGTGCACGATCTTGTAGGCGAAGACGCAACTCGTGTCGGTAAATGTGATGCCGACTTCCAGCCGGTCGCAGATGACGTCGACGCGATTGATAAGCCCAAGGTCAACAATGCTGAGATCGTGTCCCGCCAGGAGGTGGCATGGATCCTTGATCTCATTTAGAGCATTCCAAACCGCCGCCGCCAGTGGATCCTCTGGAGTCTCGAAGGTGAGATCCGAATGGCTTGGCGGCGATATCGAGTGCATCGTTATTCGCTCCTCAGACGGTCTTCTCTACAATCGCCGCAACCATAATCAGAGCCAAGGCAGAAACTCCAGACAAAGCGGCTACAATCGGCCCTTTCTTCATGTACGTGAAATCCACGGCCATCTGATTATTGATAGCCTGGGGGCGGGATAAGCCCTGGTCCTCCCTCGCCTTTTCCCCGAATAGTAGACGACAGTCCCCATTACAAGCGAGTGGCGCGAAATCGGATGGTGCCAGATTGTTTCGTGAGGTCATTCTTGATGGCCTATCTTGGCAAGGCGGGCTTGTGCGCCCTGTTCTGATCGCGCCCGCGAGAAAAGGGCTGCACTGCTTCGGACATAATCCGTACTCGTTCATGTCGCGATTCGGGAACCCCATGGTGCCTGCACCTCAGATTTTCAGAATGTGAAGATCGCTACACCCAGCGGCCCGTTGGGTCGCGCCCGGCCCAAGAAACTCAATATAATCAGGCAATAAAAATTCAGAGCGGGACAACATGCAACAACCTGCTCAAGATTCCACGCTTTGCTTTCGCCAGTGCTGACGATGCGAAGATGAGCATCCAGCACACACGGAGAGTTCATGACTGGTCATATCGACATTGTTTGCAATGTGTACACTCCGGAAGTTCTGCAGAGATACCGCGCCGATCAGAGCACACACTTCAAAGACCAAATTCGTATGCAATTGGAGATGCGGGGGGAGTCACAATAGAAGACTACTTGCGAAAAATGGACCGCGCCGGGATCGAGAGATCCCTTTTGATCGCCGCCCGATGCGGAGATTTGCGTGTCGCGGGATCTTGGGAAGTTCCCTACGAAGTCGTTGCGAAGATTTGCGAGCAATATCCAGATCGCTTCTCCGGCCCCCGAGCGTCGTGGCGGCGATCATGCAAGCGGAGAGTGCGGCCTCGCTAGCGAGATTCTTCGCATTATTGGCTAATACCTTACGATTTCCCAGTATCGTAGAGGACCCGCCGCTTTCTGCACCATTGAATAGACAGCTGGTCTCGGGCAACCCGATGTGGGGATTCCATTTTGTGCTGCGTCAAATAGAACTGATACACGCGCGGGTCGCCCGACTGCTGCGCCATAAGAGAGAGCGGAGCGCTAGAGCAGCGTCAATCAGCCCGGGCACGTGGTCAACAATCCAGTAGGGCAAAATTTAGAGGCATAAGGGCTGGATAGGAACCAAGAAAGCCAACGCAAAACAGCTCAGGGTGCGCGGAGAGGCCCCTGTACGGTGAGCACCGCTACGGCGGGGAAGCAATAAGCAACCTCCCAGTCAGAAAACGGCTATTCGATTTTACCGTCAATTTCATAACCATGAAACCTTCCGCCCCTTCATTTCTTCCGAGCTTGCCGAAATCGTTGCAAATAATGTCTTTGGCAGCGCGCACGCCGAGCATGGGAGTAGTAGTGGAAAGCTTTCGCGAAATTCAGAACGTTCGCCCATTGACTGTGACGAGCGGCTTGCGTGCTGCCATGCTGCGTGCACCACTCAAGATCGCGCTTCGTCACGAGGAGAAAACCCGTACCTATAGAGACCTCTTGCAGCGAATCGACAAAGTCGCTGACATTACACTGGGCGATCTCCAACTACGTCCAGGACAGCACGCCCTCATTGTTGCCCGCAATTGTATCGAATACGTCGAGCTAGTCTGCGGATTGGGAGAAGCTGGGCTAACCGTTGGAACTATTACGTCTCGCATTACAATTCCTGAACTGGAGGCAATTTGCGACGACGCGGAGGCGCGCGTCGTATTTACAGACGCTGTTACGGATCCAATTGCACGTAAGGCAAAATTCCGGACGGTCGAACGGGTCATCATGATTGGTGACCAATACGAAAGCTGGCTCGGCAAGCCCGTGGCGCCATCGGAACGGCCGAGCATCAAAGAAACCGATTCTTGGGTAATGGGCTATACCTCAGGTACGACGGGGGATCCTAAAGGAGCCCTCCTATCGCACCGCTCGCGCGTGCTACTGATTCTCGCTTCCGCGGCCGAGTTTGGGTGTTTTTCAGTCGACGACCGCTATCTGGCCATCACGCCGCCTAATCACGGCGGCGGCCTGCTCCGTATCATGGCTTCGCTTTTCTTCGGCGGCTATGCGGAGGTCGTCGACAAGTTCGATGCAGAGGCCATCTTACTAAAATTGACAGCAGGCCATTTTACTTCAACCGCCTTGGTACCCACTCACTTTCATTCCATCTTTTCTCTCGATCGGAAGCTACTGAACAAATATCGCCATTCCCACTCAAAGCGATCGTCTCTCACGGCGCTCCACTGACTCTGGAAGCGAAAAAAGCGGATTGTCTCGTACTTTAGTGTCAACGTACTGCACGAAACCTATGGCTCGACGGAGGCCGGCATCGTGACAAACATCCGCCCCAGAGATCAAATTCGAAAACAAGAATCGGTCGGCACGCCTTTTATAAATACGGAGATCAAGATACTCGACGATAATGGCGCGGAATGCCTGCCGGGACAAATTGGCGAATTGTTTAGTTGTTCGCCCTATCTGTTCAATGGGTACTGGAACAAACCCAAGGAAACCCTCGAAGGGTTTCGCGATGGCTGGGTGTCGGTCGGCGATCTCGCGAAACGTGATGAAGAAGGCTACGCCTATATCGTCGGACGTAAGAAGGACATGATTATTTCTGGCGGGATCAACACCTATCCCCGCGAGATAGAAGACATTCTGCTGTCGCATCCCGATATTGCTGACGCGGCGGTAGTTGGGGTTGCCGATGAGAAATGGGGTCAGCGCCTGAGGGCCGTCGTCGTCTGGGCCGGTCATCAAACAACGTCCCCGGGCGAAATCATCGCTTTCTTCCAGGAAAAGATCGCTTCCCATAAAATTCCAAAGGATATCGTGTTTGTTCCTGCGCTGCCTCGCAATGCCAATGGAAAGGTTGTGAAAACCGATCTTCAAGCGATGGGCGCGAAGGGATAGAAGCGACCTAGTCGCGCGGGCAAGCGTTGGGACTACTGTGGGCACGATTGCAAATGTGCGGTCCCCAAGCCGAAGATGGCAGAAGTGCGAACTTCCTGCCACAGACGCGAAAGTAAGACCACTGATAGCCGCTCAATAGGCTATGACCGAGCGTCTATGTTACATTACGGTATGTAGATACTTTCCGGACGCGTGAACCAGTTGTGAATGTGGTGAAAGTTAAATCCGCTCATCGCACTCTTGCCGTGCTTGAGCTCTTTCGACTCCGACGAAAGCCGATGAATGTGACTCAAATCGCTAAAGAACTCGGCTATCCACTATCCAGCACATCCATCCTACTGCGCATGATTGCAGGGGAGGGGTATCTAGCTCTGAACCGCTCGGACAAATCATATTTGCCTACAACAAGAGTTACGGCGCTAGGCGAGTGGATTCATGAATCTCCCGTTCTGAATCCGGACATGGTCTCCATAGCGAAATCATTGCACCGTGATTTGGGGCTAACTGTGACGTTATCTATACCGATCGGGCATGAAATGGAATTCATATACATGCTCGCGAATAAAAAACTCCGGCGAAATGTCGTCGTTGGCACTCGGCTCCCCATCTGCGAGTCGACCGTTGGATATGCATGGCTAATTACGCGGAGCGCACTTGAAGTTCAGCGCGTTGTCGAAGGGCATAACAATATTGCGGCAAAATCGCACAAGGTCGCGCCAGGCCGACTAATGGCCCGCATCCAAGAATTCAAACGTCGCGACTATGCGGCTGCGCCCTCCCCGCTATTTCCTGGTTCGGCGAATATCGCCATTCCAATTCGCGACACAATTCAGGAGCGGGTCTTGGTCTTCACTGTCACGGGAAACCCGCAGAATATCCTATCTCACGAGCAGCGCATGGTTTCGATCGTCCGTAAGCGTCTAGCGCCTTATATCGTGCCTTATTAGGGGGATATCACTTCCGAAGGGGTTCGCCCAGTGGCCCCTTGGCCCTTTTGGCAACGGCTCAGGTCCACGGATGTTATCGGATTGTCAGTATATCGGGCATCTGTTCGTACGGTTCTTTCGCGATACGATAGCACACGAGCGCGAGAGGAATGGAGACGGTACTCACCAATGCGATTGAGTAAGGTGCGGCTCCGTCGCCCTTAATCATAAAGTCCGTGAAGACGGCGATCATTGTGGACGCAATCGCAAAGCCCATGATGGATCCAGCGCAGCGCTACTGCTTGTCCATGCATTTCGTTCGGTGTGACTCTCAGCGGATTGGCATTCGATATTCCTATCCAGGCGTTCGTAAAAGCGAGCGCATGGCCACCAGAAACCGGAAGAAGGGTGTGCCGTCCATGCTCCTGCGCCAACTCCGTCGGTCAGTGTTCAGTACGCAAAGGAGCGCCACTCCTGGCTCGGAACAGCCTCAATGCGGTCGCTGTCGATACCCCGGACTACGAACTCTTCGATCTACCCGGTCATCCACCCACGGCCAAGAAATACGCGGATAATTTGGTAGCGGTGATCGATCATTAAAAAATTACGGAAGCCATCTTTGTCGGCCATCACACCGGCTCGACCATCGCCACCGCTTTACACCGCAGTCACGCGTGCTGATCGAATTAAGAACAAGCTTCATTAGAATACAGAGATCGTCGGCGATGGTAGCCCCTTCACAGCACGGTGCAAGGTTATCAAAGAATCTGCCATTACGGCTCAATCAAATTCCGCTACACGTACGTGAACTACTAATAGGGCTAGCATCAGTAATGGTCGGAGGTAGCTGATGAGGCCCATTAGAGTAAGGTCCAGCCCACGAATGGAGGCCAAGCGCAACTTAGTATCAGCGACACCAAATTGGTCAAGTAGCAGTGCGTAAAAAAAGCATTCCACGCCAGCAGCAAGTGATCTTGCCGCAACGGCTCGTCAGATTGGACTGACTTGCAATGTAGGAGACAGACGAATGAGCGCGCCGACCACTACCACCGTGCCAGCTGCCATCGATCCGTATCCCAGCCGAACGCTCGCGTGGTACGTCGTTGCCGTTTTCGTGCTGGCATACACATTCTCATACATTGATCGGACTATACTGACGCTCATGGTGGCACCGATCCGAGCGTCGCTACATGTTACCGACACCGGGATCAGTCTTCTGCATGGCCTCGCCTTTGCCATTTTCTATACCTTGCTCGGCATCCCGCTCGGCCGGTTGGCTGATCGGCATCACCGTGTGCGTCTGACAATGATCGGTATCTTCTTCTGGAGCCTGATGACGGCACTGTGCGGGCTCGCGCGGAGCTTCCTGCAAATGTTCTTGGCACGGGTTGGTGTCGGTATTGGCGAAGCAGTACTCTCGCCGTCAGTTTTTTCCATTCTGACTGATTATTTCCCGCCTCGGAAACTGCCGCTGGCGATGAGCGTCTATACCGCTGCGATCTATATCGGAGCTGGTATCGCTTTGATTGCCGGTGGGACGTTAATTGCGATCATACCGGCGATGGATCTGCCGATAATCGGGCACATGGAGCCATGGCAAGTCGTTTTCCTATGGGTCGGCCTCCCTGGCCTCTTCGTCGTTTCTCTGATGGGTACCGTGCGTGAGCCAAAGCGGCGCGGTTTATTGAAGACGAGCGGCACGGCAACAGACATGCCCATCGGCGCCGTCTTCCATTATCTTATTAATCGCCGTGGCGCATATTTCCTGATGATGGCCGGCTATGGCTGCTTAAGCCTGGCTTACAATGGCGTTAACGCTTGGATCCCGACCTATTTCATTCGCGTACACCACTGGTCGGCTCACACAGTAGGACTAAACTACGGCATCGTATTGGCGGTGGCTGGCACCTGCGGCATTGTCTGTGGCGGATTAATAGCAGGCCGGATGAAGGCTCGAGGTCATCACTCTGCTAATGTCGTTACAGGCGTGATCGCAGGCTTCATTATGTTGCCGTCGGGCGTGATCGCGCCGTTATTGAGCAGCGCCTACCTGTCGCTCGCGGTCTATGCAGTATTTGTATTCGGCGCGGCATGGCCGTTCGGAGCGGCAGCTGCGGCATTTCAGGAACTAACGCCCAATCAGATGCGCGGGCAAGTGACGGCGATCTATTTCTTCGTCCTTAATATCGCTGGCATTGGCATGGGACCGACATTAGTCGCTGTTCTCACCGATCGCTTGTTCAAGAATGACTCAGACATTTACCTGTCGAACGCGGTAGTGGCACTTATCACCACACCCATTGGAATTTTCCTACTTTGGCGAGCGCTCAAGCCGTATGAGCGTTACCTGCTCGTGTCCAATTTCACAAATTAGTAGAAAGACGGCCAATTTGACATTCAAACACCGATGAACGTTGCGGTGAACACGATGGACTGCGGTATCGCCACGCATTCGACATTCGGCCGCGCTATCACACGCGCTTAGGCCAGTGGCACCCGTGCCCATAGCCCAAGGACGCTACTTCTCGATTTAGCATCATCGACGCAATAATCTCACATTCCGTATGGTAAAATATAAGTCAGGCTACTGTCACAGCCTCGCTGAGAATTAGCTACAGCCTCGCCAACGCGATTGGAATCAGACCCGCTCAACGGCCATAGCCATACCTTGGCCAACACCAACGCAGAGAGTAATTAACGCGCGCGCGCTTCTAGACTCTTCAAGCATATGGATCGCAGTTAGAGTCAATCGCGCACCAGACGCGCCAAGAGGATGACCCAATGCAATGGCTCCCCCGTTCGGGTTTACTCTATGATCATCGTCCTCTAAGTCAAACGCCCTGGTAACTGCGAGACACTGAGCGGCAAATGCCTCGTTAACCTCAATGCACTCGAAATCCCGCATAGACAGATTACGGTCATGGAGCAACTTTTTAGTTGCCGGAATAGGCCCTATCCCCATGATCCGCGGAGGAACGCCCACTGTTGCACAACCTATGATTCTCGCGCGCGGATTTAGCGCGTATCGCCTGATCCCCTCGTCCGAAGCGAGAAGCAATGCAGCCGCTCCATCGTTGATTCCAGACGAATTGCCAGCGGTCACCGTGCCGTCCTCGCGAACGATTGGCGTGAGTTTCGCCAATCCTTCCAATGTCGTCTCGGGTCGCAGATGCTCGTCGCGAGCTACAGTTCTAACGTCTTTGCCGTCAATAACCCTAACCGAGACGATCTCGGCCGCGAAAAAGTCTCGTGCTTGCGCCGCAGCAGCGCGTTTTTGACTTCGGTATGAAAATGCGTCCTGGTCCGTGCGACTAATACCGCAATCACGCGCGACATTCTCGGCAGTCTCAGGCATAGACGCCGCCCCGTATTCTTGCTGCATACGTGGATTAACGAAACGCCATCCCATAGTTGTATCTTCGAATTTGAGACCGCGCGAGAAAGCCACCTCGGACTTGCCAAGAACGTAGGGCGCGCGACTCATGCCTTCCACGCCGCCGACGATAATTACGTGAGCTTGCTCCGCAAGGATTGCGCGTGCGCCATACCCGACAGCTTCTAGTCCCGAGGCACAAAGTCGGTTGACCGTCACACCAGGAACACTGGGCGGCATGCCGGACAGCAACGCCGCCATTCGCGCGACATTCCGATTGTCCTCACCCGCTTGATTGGCACAGCCCAGAACAACTTCATCGATCGCCGCCTTATCTAGCTGCGTATTTCGTTCCATAAGTGCTTGCAGTGGAATTGCGGCAAGGTCGTCCGTTCGAATCTTGGCGAGCGATCCCCCATAACGGCCCATCGGCGTTCGAATAAAATCACAGACATAAACTGCGCTCAAGCGAGGTCTGCCATCGCGAACTTGGCACCCGTCTTCGCTTTTACCTCTTCGATATCAGTACCCGGGGCTAACTCCAGTAGCGTGAGCCCTTTCCGCCCTCGCTCAAGCCGGAAGACACACAAATCGGTAATCACCAAATCGATGCAAT
>Ga0206818_1141_pt1 | contig 13058 bp, 10 predicted proteins | sample Alteio_BWOrgCont_86_FD_152881 | JGI IMG/M metagenome (GOLD analysis project Ga0206818, IMG submission 152881) | Enriched cells from forest soil in Barre Woods Harvard Forest LTER site, Petersham, Massachusetts, United States -... | ecosystem: Environmental > Terrestrial > Soil > Temperate forest >...
ATATATTTTTTATTTAGTAAAAAAGTCATAATTTAGCCACCAAAATTTAATTAAATTTTATGAAGCAATTTAACACTGCAAAAAAATTATTGCTTGCGTCTCTTATTGGCGTAGCAAGTTCTGTAAATGGACAAACGATAACACACCCATTAGCTTTTGCCTCGACTGATCCAGGAGTTGACTCTCCCAATTGGTATAGGAATTATGTTGGTGTGCGGGTAGAAGTTGACGCACCTGCAAGCATTGCCGGAGATAAAACATCAACATCTGCTATTATAGGTACAGGTACTGACGATTGGCCAAATATTGTCTACACTAACCTATATGATCTGCCGATCGTTATGCCTCCTGCTTCGGATTCTTTTTTCGCCAGCGGATTGCCAGCGGGCTGTATGGCTGGTAAGATTGCTGTTGTATGGCGCGGCCCTATGACCGGAACCGGCGTTTATTTTGTTACCAAGGCGTACAATGCACAGCAGGCAGGCGCTGTTGCTATTGTTCTTATTAATGAGTACCCAGGCGCAGAACCTATTACTCCTGCATATGTATCTGGATACGGAACAGTTACCATTCCCGTTTATATGATCGGTAATGCCGATGGTATAGCCATCAGGAACCAGTATATGGCGGACACCAATTCTGTTAGGATGACTATTACGAATTGGGGACATGATCTGACTAATGACCTGGGTTTTGTTCCTGGTGGATATGCGCTATGGCATAATTATGCTATACCTTACGACCAGATTACTCCAATTAACCCGGAAGCGTATAAGGGTCTTGATGGTGCATTTATTGCAAATTATGGTACTAATGCTGCATATAATGTGACCTTATCAGACAGCCTGTTTTTCACACCTGATGGCAGCTCCACTGTTCAGATACATGCCGGCTCAGAAAATTTCCCTGGTCCATTTAATTCTATTGATTCCATATACGCAATATTTTCCAATACTGAATACAATGTCTATTCTTCCGATATACCTGCATCAACACCAGGCAGGTATGATCTTAAATACAACATTACATCAGATAGTACAGACCTGTATCCAGGGGATAATTCTGCAACATATTCTTTTTATACTACAGACAGTTTGTATTCTAAAGGATTGTATAATTTTACAGCTAATCAACCGTTTGTAAATTCATGGAGAGGCGGCGGTGCCGATTTCATATGGGGTCCGATGTATTATGTTGCTAAAGGTGGCGCATCTGTGTCAGACATCCAGTATTCTATAGCAGAAAATACAACAACAGCAGCAACCCCTCTTAGCGGCAACAGCAATGTATATATATTTAAGTGGGTTGATGGATTTATTGATAGTTCAAGTGGAACGCCAGTTGATTACCCGATGGATGGTATCGTACAGAACGGAGAGTTACAACTTGCGGCAATAGGCGATTATACTTACGGTTTATTGCCTTCCGATACATCTGAGGGTATCCTAAATCTTAGAGTAAATAATATTACCGATCCTTCCGGGCTTATCAGCCCTTATTATCTTATTCTTGATTCAAATAGCTGGTATTACTTTGCTGTTGATCCGGGGTCTAGTACAACATTGCCTTTATTTTTAGGTGTTGATAATGTTTTAAATCCGTACCCTCGTGTTTACGGACGCTATTACAACAATGGGATAATGGACTATTCCAATATTCAGAATGGTTTTGCAGAAAGCGCTATTTCAACATATGATATGTATGGTTGTTTGCCGCTTGCAGGTTCCCTCGTGGGAACAATTGATTCTGTAGATTCTTTTAATTATAGTAGCATGATTGGCTTAATTCCTTCTGTTGCGGTAGTGGTCAACAAAAACCCTCCGCGTCTTGCGGTTAATAATACCGTAAAACCATTTGCAGACGTTAATTTGTTTCCAAATCCCGCAAAGAACGAATTGAACGTTTCTCTTCAACTGCTACAGGTAACAAATTCTGTCACCTATACCGTTATAGACGGCCTCGGCAGGTTTGTATCGAAGGAAACACATAATAATGTAATGGTTGATAACTTTGCCATAAATACTACTGATTATCCCCCAGGCAACTATTACCTGATTATAAATATAACCGGGAAGGTGATGTCTGAGAAATTCACTATTGTGAAATAGCTTTTTAATATTGTTTCATTGAACGGCTGCCAGGTATTGGCAGCCGTTTTGTTTTGTACAATAACCCGTGTTTATAAAGAAGTAAAATCTCGTTTGTTCTATAACCTCATAGGATGATAAAACAAGTTAAAAGAAATACATCTTGAAGTATATTTTTTTATTTGGTAAAAAATAAATAAATTAGCTGCTTGATTTTAAATTTATTTTATGAAGCTATTTAACACTACAAAAAAATTATTGCTTGCTTCCCTGATAGGATTTGCATGTTCTGCTAACGGACAGCTTGTAGTTCGGCCATTAGCGTTTGGGGTTACCTATACCGGATCTCCAACAAATTGGTACAAGGATTATGTAGGCCAGCGCATAGACGTTGACGCGCCCGCAAGCATAGCAGGAGATAAATACGCGATCAGCGCTGTAATAGGTACTGCTGCCGGGGATTGGCCCAACATCATTGATACAGATCTTTATGACCTTCCGATTGTAATGCCCAATCCCTGGTCTGATTCCTGTTTTGAAACAGCAATGGTCCCCGGTTCTATGTATGGTAAGATAGCAGTTGTGTGGCGCGGGCCTTTATCATCCTCGGTTTCTCCGGTTACTTTCAGCCAGAAAGCCTGGTATGCCCAGCAAGCAGGCGCACTGGCAATAATTATTATCAACGAATATCCGGGAGCTGAACCATTTGCTCCGGGGTCAACCGCAGGTATTGGTGGCACGCTTACCATTCCTGTGTTCATGATCGGGAATTTAGATGGTATTGCAATTACCAACCAATACAAGCTGGATTCCAATTCTGTAAGGATGACAATTACAAATTGGGGGCATGGGTTGAATAACGACCTCGGTTTTGTTCCTAACGGGTATGCGCTCTGGCAAGACTACGCAATACCTGCCGACCAGATCACGTCAGGCATTAATCCAGCCGCATACAAGGGTTTGGATGGCTCGTTTATTGCCAACTATGGCGCTAATGACGCATGGGACGTGCAACTGACAGACAGCGTGTTCTTTACGCCAAATGGCGGGTCAACTGTTTATATGCGCGCAGGTTCTGAACTTCTTCCGGCAGCTTCAGGGGCGTTTACCGGAACTGCCAGCACTACCCCGGATTCCATTCTGGCTATGTTTTCAAATGCAGAATACGATCTGTATTCCTCTGATATTACAACCACATCGCCAGGAAGGTATGATATTAAATACAACATCACTTCTGACAGTACAGACCAATATCCCCAGGATAACAGCGTAACTTATTCCTTCTATACGACTGATAGTCTGTATTCTGAAGCTCGGTATGATTTCGTTAATAATGTACCTGACCCCATTGAATGGGAAAGTTTTGCCGGTGGTGCAGACTTTACTTACGGTCCTATGTTCTATGTTGCCAAAGGGGGATCTGCCGTATCCCGTATCCAGTATTCCATAGCAGAAAATACCACAGCGCCTGGCACACCTCTTTCCAGCCCCACCGGCGGAAGCAATGTGTATATATTCAAATGGGTTGATGGTTATTTTGATACCGTTATGGGTGTTGGCCATACAATGGACAGCATTGTTCAAACCGGAGAATTAATACTTGAAGCAATCGGCACTTATAACTATAGCCCATTATCCATAGTTCCTTCAGATACCTCAGAAGGGATTCTGAATCTTACGGTAAATGATATTTCAAGTCCGGATGGCTTAACTTCTCCCTATTATCTCATTTTAGATTCAAACAGCAGCTATTATTTTGCGGTTGATCCGCAATCTTCTACCTCAAACCCGACCTTTGTGGGTATAGACAAGATATTAAATCCATATCCTCGCATTTTTGGTCGTTTTTACAACAATCATTATTTACAATATTCTAATTTTGATAACCCCACATTTACCCCCATTGATGGATTTTCACTTGCTTCTCCGGGCGACACTAACTGTGCAGTCCTTCCGGCCACAATTACCCCTTATCTTGAAATGGTTGATTCTTTCAATTTTAACAGCGTGCGTGGTTTAATTCCTTCTGTTGCGGTTATTGTTAATAAAAACCCTCCGCGTGTTGCAGTAAATAATGTAAAGAAACCATTTGCCGATGTTGTGTTATATCCTATACCTGCAAATGACCAATTGAATGTTTCTCTTCAGTTGGACAACCAGGCATCCAGTAATGTAACCTATACAATATTAGATGGATTAGGCAGAGTTGTAAGCCGCGATGTACACTATAATGTACAGAGCGATAACTTTATTTATAATACCACAAACTTTGCTCCGGGCAGTTATTATTTAATAATTAATGCCCTGGGTAAAGTAATGTCTAAGAAATTCATTATTGCGAAGTAGATATTTAATATGTAATATTAAAACGGCTGCCCAAAATCTGGCAGCCGTTTTTTTGTTTAGCTACTTTAGTGGTGATATTTTATAGCAACCACTTGCTCGGCGATAGCATAAGATTTTGATTGTCAATTTATTGAATAGAAAATATAACTTACCGTTATCTTTATTGGTGAGAGTTTTTCCACAGCAGAGGAGGGTAGAAAGATATATAGCTCACGCGATTGTGTCATTTTCAAAGATGTTGTTTGCGATAAAGTTTTTAGATGGTTAGCGGGAAGCTAATTATAAATGAGTATGTTTCAAAAGGAATAACATTAATTGATCTTATAACCAATACCTAAGTCAATTCCAATAACACGGTTGTTGTTATTTGGAATGAAGTGAAAAGATTCACCGATCTCTATTTTGGTATTTATTTCAAAGGTTACGCCTTGTGTAAACAAAATGCTGATACATTTTGTGCCGGCCTGCGGCGAATAATTGTAACCGCCATCATTGTATATAGGAGCAGTCTGGCAAAAGGGTTTTATATTGTATTGCAGTCCTGCGCCAAAGAATGGATGCATAAGGCATTTTTCTGGTAGCAGGAAATAGTCAATGGATGCCGGTAAGGCGAACCCGTATGCTTTTTTGTATTTGGTGAATTTATTGCTGAAGCTGTTTATTTCATTAAATACCGGTGGAGGGAAGGAGATATATTTCAGGCTTGTCTCCAATTTAAAATGAGTATTAAGGCTTTTTCTTAAAACAAGTGAGTTGCTTATTCCGTAATGCACTTTGCTTTGCTTGCTATGAATGAGTGGTGACGAATTAAACAGCAATTCCCTTCCTGATGTAAAGCCTATGGTTATTTTATTTTTCTCTGTTTTCGTGTGTTTCACTTGCCCGAAGACAAAGCCCATAGGCAAAGCCAAAAGTAGAATAAGAGACAATATTTCCCTCAAATTTTTCATTGAATAATGTAAGTCGGCTTTGGTACAACAAAGTAACGGAATAATCTATAGATTATTGTTAAATTTTCAAGAAATATTTTTTGTTCCACGTGGAACAATGAGTTTTGTACCTCTTTTGTTCTTTCCTGATTGGCGCGAGTTGACCTCTCCCGTCCTTTCCAAAGGAGAGGAGAAGTAGAATGAGATACGTACCTTATGCGATTATTGTCATTTTCAAAGAGCAGTTCCTTAATTGCGGGGTTTAACTCACAATGACAGAAGTGCCATTAACCATACGACTATCTATACATTGTGTGCAGTATAAACGCGGGAGCATAACAAAATATTCGTACCTTTGCTTTATGTTTGCTGAATATGATGTTATAGTAGTAGGCGCTGGCCATGCCGGTTGTGAAGCTGCCGCTGCCGCCGCTAATATGGGTTCTAAAGTGCTGCTGGTGACCATGAATATGCAAACCATTGCACAAATGAGTTGTAACCCGGCCATGGGGGGCATTGCAAAAGGACAAATAGTACGGGAAATTGATGCCCTTGGGGGATATAGCGGTATTGTAAGCGACAAAAGCATGATTCAGTTCCGTATGCTCAATAAGTCGAAAGGTCCCGGTATGTGGAGTCCCCGCTCACAGAATGACCGTATGCTTTTCGCTACTACATGGCGGGAAATGCTTGAAAACACCCCGAATATTGATTTTTGGCAGGATATGGTAAGCGGATTGCTCGTTTCACGTGGAACAATCACAGGCGTTATTACCGGTATGGGGCAGGAAATAAGAGGAAAATGTGTGGTTTTGACCAATGGAACGTTCTTAAATGGGGTAATACATATTGGGGAGAAGCAATTTGGCGGAGGGAGAATAGGTGAGAAAGGCGCAACAGGGATAACAGAACAGCTTGTAGCATATGGATTTGAAAGTTCACGCCTGAAGACCGGCACCCCACCCCGGATAGATGGCAGGAGCCTGGATTATACAAAAATGGAAGTGCAGGAGGGGGATGAAGAGGTGGTTGGCTTTTCGTACCTGCCTGTAGAAAAGATAAAGCCAAAACAGCAGCGTTGCTGCTGGATCACCTACACAAACCCGGAAGTACATGAGTTGTTAAAGACCGGGTTTGAGCAATCGCCTATGTACCAGGGGCGTATAAAAGGCAGCGGACCGAGATATTGCCCCAGTATTGAAGATAAAATCAGCCGTTTTGCCGATAAAGACCGTCACCAGCTATTTGCAGAGCCGGAAGGATGGAACACGGTGGAGATATACGTAAATGGATTTAGCACCTCTTTGCCGGAAGAAGTGCAATATAAATCGCTGCAAATGGTGCCGGGATTTGAACATTGCAAGTTTTTCAGGCCCGGATATGCAATTGAATACGATTATTTTCCACCAACACAGCTTAAATTCACCCTGGAAACAAAATTGATCAGGAATCTTTTCTTTGCCGGGCAAATAAACGGTACAACTGGTTATGAAGAGGCCGCCTGCCAGGGATTAATGGCAGGCATAAATGCCAGCAGAGCCGCAAAGGATGAGGAGCCGGTGGTATTGCAGCGTAGCGATGCCTATATTGGCGTGCTTATTGACGACCTGATAAATAAGGGAACTGAAGAACCGTATCGTATGTTTACCAGCCGGGCCGAATACCGGACTCTGTTACGGCAGGATAACGCAGACCTGCGGCTAACTGGTTTGGGGCATAAGATAGGTTTGGCGTCTGATGAACGTCTATCCTTAATGAAAGAAAAGGAAGAAAAGGTAAACTGGTTGAAGAAGGAATTAGCCGACTTTTCTATTGATAGTGATATGGTTAGCCAACTGCTGCAGGATAATGGCTCTTCACAACTTTCTGAGAAAACGCGCGCTATAAAGCTACTGCTGCGTCCCGGTATTGGTTTGAAGGATATGATCGCTGCAATACCAGGCTTGAAAGAACGAATAGGGGATATGGATGAACTGGTATTGGAGCAGGCAGAAATACAAATAAAATATGATGTTTACATAGAAAAGGAGCAGGAATTAGTTACAAAGATGTCTGCACTGGAAGGATTAGCTATACCAGAGAGCTTTAATTATGACAAATTATCCGCAATTTCCACTGAAGCGCGGCAAAAACTGAATAAAATAAAACCCCGTACTTTGGGGCAGGCGAGCAGAATAAGCGGTGTAAACCCCAGCGATGTGCAGATATTAATGGTGTTTATGGGGAGATGATTTTTCTAAAGAAAGCAAAACATAGTAATAAAATTATTTCGTAAACAATTTACTTGTATGCAATAGTGTTATTTTTACGCTGAACGAATACTTTTTAGCAGTTGCAATTTTCTCCAGATTTTTATAGCAATATGGTTGACGCCGCCATCCTACATTATTGTAAATACCAGGAACGATGCCACCTGGAGGTACGCAATAAACTATATGAACTTGGTTTTACAAGCGGCGAGGTAGAACGACAATTGGCCGGCTTGGTGGAAACGGGTGTTTTGAATGAAGAACGGTTTGCGCGGGCATATGCCGGGGGGAAATTCAGGATGAAACAATGGGGGCGGGAGAAAATAAAGCAGCATCTGAAATTGAAAAAAGTCTCTGACTATTGCATAAGAAAAGCGCTGGCTGAAATTAATGGGGAAGAATACGAAAAAGTATTGAAAAAGCTCGCAGTAAAAAAAACAGAGGAACTTAAAGGAGATAAAAGTGTATGGTCGCGAAAGACAAAACTATACCGGTACCTGGTTCAAAAAGGATATGAAAGAGATTTGGTAATAACCCAAATAAAAGAGTGTATTAAAACTAAGGAATGATGACAAAATAACATCCGCCAACCTGACTTGTTCTTTTCCTTTTTTTCTGCGTTGTAATCCCGATAGCTATCGGGATAAATATCCTTGATATTTGCAGATTTTACGCCTTAAAAAAAAGAAAAATAACTGCGCCAACTTGCGAAAGTTTTTTTGTCATCATTCCTAAATAAAACCATATCTTTGCACAGCTAAATCGCTAACTATATGGTGCAGCAGGTAACGGAAGGCGTGAACATAAAAGTGGAAGTTTTTTACCAGCCAGGGCAATCCAATCCGTTGAATTCGGAATATTTGTTCGCGTACCGCATCACTATAGAAAACCTTACCGCCTATCCTGTGAAGCTGCTAAGCCGCCACTGGCATATAATAGACAGCAATGGCACACACCGGGAAGTAGAAGGAGACGGTGTTGTAGGACAGCAGCCGGTAATATCGCCGGGAGATAGTTACCAATACACATCGGCCGCAAACCTGCACAGCGATATTGGCAAAATGTACGGGACTTACCTTGTTGAAAACTTATTCAACAAAAGGAAAATAAAAGTTGCAATCCCGCAATTCCAATTAGTAGCTCCAGCCAAACTCAATTAGTTTTTTGTGTAATTTTTTTTGGTGATTTGAATAAAATGAAAAGCCACTGCAAAAGGCAGCGGCTCTTTGTAAATTCATTCCGTAAGGCTTATTTCCCTTTTTCTTCTTTCATATCCTTTTTATGGTCTTTTTTTCTTTCTTTTTCGTCTTTCTTTACAGATTTACGGTTGCTGCCATGATATTCTTTTTTTATCATTTTGGTTTCTTTTTTGTCCATTTTCTTTTCCTTTTTGTCCTCTTTAGGACCGTCCTGTGCAAAAGAAATTGTTGTTCCGAAAATGCCAATTGCAAAAAGCGCAAGCAAGATGTATCTTTTCATGTTTTTTGGTTTTAATAATAAAAGAATTATTTATTACCAATAACAACTAATAAAAACCGTGCCTGACAAAAAACACCTATCAATCTTCCAGCAGAAACTCAATGGTACGGGGATAATAAAAATGCTCCAGTTTATGTATGCGGGATGCTAACTGGCTGGCGATTTCATTTTCATGTATGGGGCATCTTGCCTGCATAATAATATTCCCGGCATCATAAACTTCATTTACAAAGTGTATGGTTATGCCAGATTCTTTTTCTTTTGCGGCAATTACCGCGTCATGCACATTATGCCCATACATACCTTTTCCTCCGTAGCCAGGTAACAGGGCGGGATGGATATTGATAATTTTACCCGGAAAGGCGTGGATAATGGCTGCGGGAATCTTCCACAAAAAACCGGCAAGGATGATGAGGGCTGGTTTACAATCACTCAATTGCTCAATGAGCAATGTTTCATTAAAGGTTTTCCTGTCAACGATAAGAAAAGATATTTCTTCTTTTTTGGCGATTTCCACTACACCGGCATCAGCGTTATTACTGACTATAAGCGACACTTTCGCCTTTCCGTTTTTTTTGAAATGTTCTATAATTGCATTGGCGTTTGTGCCTGCGCCCGAAGCGAATATTACAAGTGAGTGCATAAAAAATTATGGATTTGTTCCATTATTTAAGTCTGATAACTTTTGCCGCGCAAACTGCACATAGGTGCTGCCGGGATAATCTATTATAAGCTGTTCATAATAGTGTTTGGCCTGGTCGGGCTGGTGCAGGTCGTTGAGGTAAATATCGGCCATTTTATATACGGCGTCATCGCCAAGCACGTCCTGGCCATATTGCTCCTGTATATTTTTCAGGTAACCCAGCGCCTTATCATATTCGTGGTGTTTCCTGGCAATATCTGCGCGGAGCATCAGTATATCGTCATTGAGCGGATGTTTTGGAAATACCAGGTTTATGCTATCCAGGATAGCTTCTGCTTCTTTGTCTTTATTCTGAAACAATAAAAGACCCGCATTTGCGAAACGTTGCAAGGGTACTATATTACTGTCTTCCACATTCTCCGTGATCTGCACCGAAAGGTCAATTGCATCATTTGCTATGAGTTCGGAAGTGGCCGACTTGAGTACGCTTAACTGGCGCTGCGCCCAGTCGAAATCGCCACGGTAATAGGCGAGTTTCGCATTTCTGAACCGGGCATCCTCGCCTTCGGCATCCTGTTTAAAATCTTTATCCACTTGGCTGTAGGTAAGTGAGGCGTCCCATAGCTGGCCCGTAAGCACATAGTAATCGCCCATCTGCAATTTGAATGCGCCTGCCATATTGCGCCTGGTATCCGGCTCTGCGATAGCTTTTTGCAACACTTCAATAGCGCGTGGCACATTGTTGCCATATTGGGCAAGCAGCGAAGCGAAATCTGCGGCAGTTTGTGTGCAATAAGACTTAGGGAACTCGGTAAGGAAACTATCGTACTGTGTTACCAGTGCAGCTACCTCTTCGGGTTTATAAGCGGGGTTATTTTTTATCTGCGCAAAGGCTGCGTTCAGTTTTTCGCTTTTCGCTGCTAAATAGTATGGACCGTCTTTTCCTTTTGCTATAATATCATCGTATGCTTTGCCTGCCGTTTCATATTGTTTAGCAGCCACCGCAGACCTGGCGAGGTCTATAAGGCTTTTGCCGGTTTCTTTATTGCGTTCGTCCACTGCCTCTATCTGCATCAGCGCGCCATCCCAGTCATTTTTTTGCGTGTAGATCCAGGTAAGGAGTTGGGCGTAATAATCATTTCCGGGCTGGTCATTGATTTTTTTTAAGATAGCTTTTTGCGCCTGCTGCAATTTTATGGGGTCATTGCCGAGCAGTTCCAGCAAAAAAGATTTTACATTATCGGTGGTCATATACTGCCCCGGGCTGCCGGTGAGCAAAACATCAACCGCTTTATCAAGGCTGCCGCATTTGGCATACAATGTAGCGAGTGGCACTGCATATACAGCCCAGTTGCCGGTAACCTGTATTGTTTTTTCGATAGTGAGTATGGCGTAATCATCTCTTCCTGCCTCGCCGAAAGCCTTAACCAGTCGCTGTGTGACCATTTCGTCGCCATTCACCATCTTCAGCATCATTCCGAACTGCTCCCTTGCTTTATCATCGTTTCCTTCCGAGGCATAAACTGTTCCCAGGTCTATGTGTAAGTAAGGGTTTTCCCGGAGTGTCATTTGTTTTTCAACGAGCTTCTCCGCCTCTTTATATTTTTTCGCGGCAATAAGCGTGTGTAAATAATCGCTATAAACGGTATCTGGTGAAAGGCCGTATATTTCAGTATAAAGTGCGATGGCTTTATCGTAATTCTTATTCAATGCTTCTTCCCTTGCCTGGCTGGCAGTCTGGCAAAAAGCAGTATTGCCAATAATAAGGATTAACAGCCCCAGTATTCCATACTTCACAATGTTCATTACTTTTTTCATGCGGTATTATTAAGGAACGATAACAAAATAACTTCCACAACCTGACTTGTTCTTTTCCGTTTTTTTCTGCGTTGTAATCCCGATAGCTATCGGGATAAATATTCTTGATATTCGCAGATTTTACGCCTTGAAAAAAAGAAAAATAACTGCGCCATCTTGCGGAACTTATTTTGTTATCGTTCCTAACTCAAATGTAGGCTTTATTATTATTTTAAAATCCTATCAAAAACATAATTATTGGGATAGAAGGGGAAAAAGAGGGATTCAAGAGTTCCAATGCGCCGGGCGTGACTGTTTCCGTTAGCTGATAAAGGGATTTCAAAAATAACACTGACAAAATTCATGTCTTTATCATTCAAATATGGGATATTTTTTATTGCGGTTTTCACTCCTCCACACCATAAAGATTTAGCGCCGCATACCAGTCATTGTGCCAGCCTCTTTCCACCACCCGCTACACCACCACATCGCGCATATCCTGGAAATCAAAATGAGACAGGTCATACTCCCATAGCAAAACAGGATTGATCTGCGAATCAGAATGCTGTTTGTAGTTGTCAAAATACATAAGGGGAGTGTATGGCTTTGCTATCTATCCAAAGATACGAAAATATGGGCAATATACCTGTCGTTGCAAGATGATAGAAGGGAGATTTGCGAAATATGGGTCGTTTACCGGACATTCACATTGGCTATAAATTCTTTTGGAAAACCAATTCTATCAATTTTCTTTTTAGCGGCTTCGGCTTTTTTTATAAAAAAGGGTTCGTTGCTAAAATCTATGACCTCATCACTAACAATTCCTTTTGCAGGAAACATTTTTACTGTTTTGGGCTTTGCTATATGTTTGTTTTGCATTTTATGCCTCCTGATTCATTTTGCCAACTAAATTTCATTCATTCTGCTACTATTATTGCCCCGATACCAAACCCATTTTTTTTTCTTAAATAAATTAAAAGAAATTGACGAAAAGGTTGATTAAGGTCATTCTGTATATCCTCGAATTTTTTCACCCAGAAAGCCTGTTGTTGTTTGGGAGTTTTACCAATCAAAAGATCCCACCAGACATTCAAAATTTCTTCTCTCTTTCGCTTTAAATTTTCGTGGTTAAGATTCAAAATGTCAATTAAGGCTACAATTTGCATATGAACATTCCATTCCGAATCATTCTTATAAGCTTTTACATTAGCACTTATTGTTCCATCAGCTTCGGAAGAAAAGTATTTATAATTGCTTCCTGTAGGGCATGTAAAATCTTGATAGAAAATAATTGGAGGCAATAATAAATTCCCTCTTGCTTTTTCGCAGTATAATCTGTTTGAGCTATCTTTTGTAAAATTAGTGCAAACAGCAACCAGATTATGATAACAAGTAGAAAGAGGAACATTAAGACTATATGGAATTACATGTTCTATTGAAGAATTATTTGTGTTAATTTCCATCTGACAATATGCACATAATCCATTTTGTTCAGTTATTAAAAATTGCTTAGCTAAATGAGGAGATG
>Ga0206818_1025_pt1 | contig 13051 bp, 3 predicted proteins | sample Alteio_BWOrgCont_86_FD_152881 | JGI IMG/M metagenome (GOLD analysis project Ga0206818, IMG submission 152881) | Enriched cells from forest soil in Barre Woods Harvard Forest LTER site, Petersham, Massachusetts, United States -... | ecosystem: Environmental > Terrestrial > Soil > Temperate forest > O...
TGGAGATGATATTTATTGTACTATCACAAGCAACTATCATTGCCGTCTTTCCGGTACCGCAAGCAGCAATCATATAAGCATGGAGGTTGACTCGCCGGCTACACCTGTAGTTACTATCAGTGCGAATCCCGGATTAAATATAATTACAGGAGAGTCATTAACTTTATCGGCAACCATTTTATATGGAGGGCATTCGCCTTCTGTTCAATGGTATGTAAACAGCACAGCGGTACCCGGAGCTACCGGAACAACTTTCAATGCTGATAATTTTAATAACCTGGATGAGGTTACTTGCCAGGTAACTACTACGGGTGGCTGTCCGGGCATACAAGGGTCTGCTTCGGTTATTGTTCATGTCACAAACAATGTGGGTGTGCAGCAAATTTCATCTTCAGCAAGTGATATACAAGTAATACCGAATCCCAACACAGGCGTATTTACGATTAAAGGTACATTGGATGTAACTGCCGATGAAGAAGCGTCTTTGCAGATCACAGATATACTTGGACAGGTAGTATATAGCAGGAAAGTTCTTGCGCACAATGGCGTGATCAATGAGCAAATTCAGCTAAGTAATACTGTTGCTAACGGAATGTACTTACTGAGCCTGCATACTGCGGCTGAAAATAAAGTATTCCACGTAGTTATTGAGCAATAGTTGTGCAATGATTTTTTCCAAGCAGGAGTGTTTGATGAGAACTAAAGGGTGAATTGCTTTTAAAGCAATTCACCCTTTTCTGCTTTCAGAGCTATTTGATGATATGAAAGCTCCGTTTTGAAAAGTTGATAACAATTTCTTTAAATGCTTTTAACACGTCAATATTCTTGAGGTAACATTCCTATGCCACATTTGTACCGGGTAAATGCTGCTTTTTAGCTGGTTTGGAACTGGATATGCCGGGACTAAATATTATTTCATTAGCTCTGAATACAAACTATAACCAGCCAGAGTTTAATATAAAAACTATCGTTTAAAAATATTATTATGCCTGCTATAAAACTGGTCAGATCAATTCCTGTATTTTTTTTATTTACCCTGTTTATTTTTATTTCGTCTGTAAATGTTGCTTTTGCGCAATGTTCCGTAAGTTCGGCTCCATCTTTTTCCTGTTCCTGTGCCTATGAGTTTTTTACTTCTATCAGCGCTTCAGGAACAGGTGTTACCTCTACTATTTCCTTTTCGGGAACCAGTTGTTCTGGTACCACTTACTACAATGATTATTCTACCCAGGGTGTAACAGCGACAACGGGAAGCACGGTAAATATGACCGTCGCAAGGGCTTTGTCGAGTTATACCGGCACACTATATGTATTTATTGACTGGAATAATGATGGTACTTATGAGACTACAGAAATGGTTGGTTCTGCAGTTTCTTATTCTCCCGGTGTTTCCACTCATACTTATAGTTTTACCGTACCAACAAGTGGTGTAGCTATCGGGACGCATCTGCACATGCGTGTTTTTATATCCGAGCTGTCAAGTTCTTGTTCCAGTGGCACTACCAGCGCCCCATGTACCGGAACCTATGGTGAGGCGGCAGAATTTTATTTCCAGGCCAATTGCAGTTCGGTTCCATCAATTACTACTTCTCCGGCGTCAGGCAGCATTTGCAGCGGAGGGAGTGGGTTGTCTGTTACCGCATCCGGCGCCGGTACAGGTGGCGCTTATACCTGGTCGCCGGCCACAGGTTTATCTGCCACAACAGGTGCAACAGTTACCGCAACACCCACAGTTACAACTGTATATACCATAACGGGAACCACCAGTGCTGGATGCAGTAATTATGCGGTTGTACCTGTTACAGTCAACGCAACACCATCTTCAATTACAGGAACAACAGGCGTTTGCGTGGGGGCTACCACAACATTGACCGATGCGTCATCCGGCGGAGCCTGGAGCAGCGGCAGTTCAGGTGCAACGGTGGGTTCAACCGGAACAGTTACCGGTGTATCGGCAGGCTCTGTAGTGATTTCTTACACAATTGCCGGGTGCAGCGCAACAACCACTGTTACTGTTCATCCTACACCGTCCGTTACCGGAACTTTGAATGTGTGTGTTGGTTCCACAACACCATTAAGCGGAACTTCAACCGGCGGAACATGGACCAGTAGTAATTCAAATGCAACTGTTGGGTCTGGTTCAGGAATTGTAACCGGTGTTGCCGCAGGTACATCCATAATTACCTACACGCTGAGTACAGGTTGCATAGCAACCGTCACGATCACAATAAATTCATTGCCATCTTCTGTCACAGGTACAATGAATGTATGTGCCGGGTCAACGACTACTTTAAGTTCCCCTCCCGGAACCGGTACGTGGACGAGCAGTAATTCAAATGCAACAGTCGGCTCAGGCTCTGGAATTGTTACAGGGGTAACAGCGGGGACATCTGTTATTACTTATACAATTACCAACGGCTGTTTTAGTATTGCTACAGTTACAATAGAAAATGCGCCGGCTTCCATAACCGGGACCCTGAATGTTTGTATCGGGTCAACGACTACTGTAAGTTCTTCTCCCGGAACAGGTACGTGGAGCAGCAGCAATAGTAATGCAACTGTTGGCTCAGGTACAGGAATTGTAACCGGGATAACAGCCGGGACATCAATAATAACATATATGCTTGGCACAGGTTGTTACAAAACAGTAATGATAACGGTAAATCCCTTGCCGTCTTTAATTGCCGGCACGATGAATGTGTGTGCAGGCGCAACAAGGACATTAAGCGATACAGTAACCGGTGGCGCATGGAGCAGCAGTAACAGTAATGCAGCAATAGGTTCCGGGTCAGGAATAGTAACGGGCGTTACTTCCGGCGCTTCGGTTATCACTTATACGCTTGGCCCCGGATGCTTTGCTACTACTTCAATTACCATTAACCCGGCTCCGTCTTCTATTGCAGGCGTTACAGAAGTATGCGTTGGTTCTGCAACTACGATGTATGACGCAGGAGGTACCTGGAGCATCAGTAATTCTAATGCTGCAATTGGTTCATCTTCGGGGATAGTGACTGGAGTAACATCCGGTGCATCAATTATCAGTTACACACTTGGTACAGGCTGCTTTACAACGTATGTAATCACAGTAGATCCTTTACCGTCCATCATAACGGGTACTATGAATGTATGTGTGGGATTATCAAGAACTTTATCGGACACAGCAACCGGAGGAACCTGGAGCAGCAGCAATACCAATGCAGCAATCGGCTCGGCAACAGGAATAGTTACCGGTGCAACTGCCGGTACTTCTGTAATTACATACACACTTCCCACAGGTTGTATGATTACCACCAGTGTAACGGTTAACCCGCTCCCATCTTCCATTACAGGTACTATGAACGTTTGTGTTGGTTTAATCACTACATTGAGTAACGCCTCAACTCCCGGCACATGGAGCAGCAGTAATGCCAATGCAACAATTGGTTCGGGCAGCGGTACAGTAACCGGTGTTACTGCCGGAACATCCATAATCACTTATACATCAGGCACAGGTTGTTTTATAACCACCACTATAACGGTCAATCCGCTTCCGTCTTTGATTACCGGTACTATGAATGTTTGCGTAGGCTTAACAAGAACATTAAGCGACGCCTCATCTCCCGGTGCATGGAGCAGCAGTAATGCCAATGCAACAGTTGGTTCCGGCAGTGGGACAATAACCGGTGTTACTGCCGGAACATCCATCATTACTTATACACTTGGCACAGGATGTATTACCACAGCCACAGTTACAGTTGATCCTCTGGCATCTTTGATTACCGGCACTATGAATGTTTGTGCGGGCTTAACAAGAACATTAAGTGATACGGCAACCGGCGGAACCTGGAGCAGCAGTAATACTAATGTGTCAATCGGGTCAGGAACAGGGATAGCTATGGGTGTAACTGCGGGTACCTCTGTAATTACCTACACACTTGCCACAGGTTGTATTATGACAGGTACGGTAACCGTTAATCCGCTCCCATATCCGATAACAGGAACAATGAATGTTTGTGTCGGTTCAACCGCAACATTAACTGATACCTCATCCGGTGGCTCCTGGAGCATTAGTAATACTCATGCTACTATTGGCGCCACCAGCGGGGTCTTAACCGGGATCACAGCCGGGTTGTCCATTGTTACTTATACACTTGGCACGGGTTGTATTGAGACAACCGTTGTTACCATAAATTCCCTTCCATCTTCAATTACAGGGACCACGAATGTTTGTGTTGGGTTAACAACCACATTAAGCGATATATCAACCGGTGGCTCCTGGAGCAGCAGCAATTCAAATGCAACAATCGGGTCAGGTTCAGGAACGGTGACCGGTAACACCGCCGGTACATCCATAATTACTTACACACTAAGCACGGGTTGTATAGCAGAAACCACAGTTACTGTCGATCCATTACCTTCTTCCATTACCGGAACAATGAATGTATGTGTGGGATCAGCAACTACATTAGGTGATATATCCACCGGTGGTGTATGGAGCAGCAGCAATACGAATGCGGCAATCGGTTCTTCAGGAACTGTAACCGGTGTCTCGGCTGGTACTTCCGTAATTACTTACACTCTTGGTACAGGTTGTATGACTGTAACCACAATTACTGTTAACCCGTTACCTTCTTCAATTACCGGGACAATGAATGTTTGTGTGGGACTGATGACAACATTAAGCGACGTTTCCACACTCGGCGCCTGGAGCAGCAGCAACACGAATGCCTCAATAGGGTCGGGTAGTGGCAATGTAACAGGAGTAACGGCTGGTACTTCGATAATATCCTATTCGTTTGGCACCGGTTGTTATGTTACGGTCACGATGACCATAGATCCTTTACCATTATCAATTACAGGCGCTACTGTTGTTTGCGAGGGATCAACAGCAACATTAAGTGATCTGTCAACCGGCGGCGGAATATGGAGCAGCAGCAATACAAATGCGTCAATTGGGTCAGGTAGCGGGGTAGTTACAGGCGTTACCACAGGTATATCCTTTATCACTTACACGCTTGGCACGGGTTGTATCACAACAACTTTAATTACAGTGAACGCACTGCCATCACCCATATCGGGTACTATGAATGTTTGCATTGGTTCTGCAACAACTTTAAGCGATCCCGGCGGCGGGATATGGAGCAGTAGTAATGCAAATGCAACCGTTGGGTCGGCAACAGGAATAGTAAGCGGAGACACGGCAGGTACTTCAATAATAACCTATTCGCTTGGTACGGGATGTGCGGTTACCGCAACAATAACGGTTAATCCATTACCATTATCCATAACCGGCCCGGACTCTGTTTGTGCAGACGCTGCAATAAATTTACATGAACTTACATCTGGTGGCTCGTGGAGCAGTAGCAATTCCAATGTATCGGTAGGTTCCGGTTCAGGATCAGTGACCGGGATAACGGCAGGCGCTTCGGTAATAACTTATTTACTTGGCACAGGTTGTTATACAACAACTCTAATAACCATTAACCCGTTGCCGTTGCCAATAAGCGGGACTTACAGTGTTTGTCAAGGGTCTGCAACACTGTTATGGGATGGTACTACAGGCGGTATATGGAGTAGCAGCAATGCAAATGCGGCTATAGATCCGGGTACCGGAATAGTTACCGGTATCACGGGTGGAACATCAATTATTACTTACCTGCTTGGCACCGGTTGCTTTGCAATTTCACCGGTTACAATTGATCCGTTACCTTCCATTATTTCAGGAGATACGATTGTTTGTGCGGGGTCAACAACACATTTGACAGACGCTGGAGGAGGGGCATGGAGCAGCAGCGATACAACTATTGCATCCATTGACCCCGGAACAGGGATAGTTACAGGCATAACTGCCGGCGTTATGGTTATAACATATACTTTGCCTACGGGTTGCTTTACCACAACTAACCTGACAGTAAACCCATTGCCACCTGCAATCAGCGGTGTTACCCGTATTTGTATGGGATTGGCGGTAACACTCAGTGATGCTGGTGGCGGAACATGGGGAAGTAGTAATCCGGCGGTTGCGGCTGTTGGTTTATTAACCGGTGATGTAACAAGTGTGGGTACCGGGATTTCAACTATAACTTATACACTTGGCACCGGTTGCTTAACAACTGCCGGAGTAACTGTAAGTCCCGTGCCATCAGTAGTTACAGGAACGAATGAGATATGCGCCGGTTATGCTGTACATTTCAGCGACAGCGTATCGGGAGGTGTGTGGAGCAGCAGTAATGCGGCTATTGCCTCGGTCGGGTCAGTGTCCGGTATTATTTCCGGTATTTCTGGGGGCAGCGCGGCAATTATTTATTCTCTCGCTACGGGTTGCACTGCTTCTAAAACAATAACTGTTAATTCTTTGCCTTCTGCGATCGCCGGAGGCTCATCTGTTTGTATTGGTTCAACAACAGATCTCACCGATAGTGTGGCAGGTGGTACCTGGAGCAGCAGTAATGCCTACGCAACAATTGGTTCCGGGTCAGGTATCGTAACCGGGGTATCCGCAGGCACGTCAGTTATTACTTATACATTACCAACAGGCTGTTTTAATACTATTACGGTTACGGTTATTTCGCTTCCGTCGCCTATCTCCGGCGCAGCTTCCGTTTGTGCAGGCGCGGCCACTACATTAACTGACCCGGGAGGTGGCGCCTGGAGCAGCAGTAACGCAGATGTATCCATTGGTTCTTTATCCGGCATTGTCACGGGTATTACTGCGGGCATTTCTGTAATTACCTACATGGTTGGTACCGGCTGCATGGTAACTGCATCAATGACGGTAAATCCTTCACCGGGGCCAATTACAGGGATTACAATCATATGCCAGGGTTTAACAACACTGTTAAGCGACACAACTTCCGGTGGCGCATGGAGCAGTGGCAGTACACATGCCACAGCCGGATCTGGTACCGGGTTGGTAACAGGCGTATCAGCGGGAACATCAATTATTACCTATGCCTTCCCGGCTGGTTGCAGAGCTATTACTACGATCTCTGTTAACCCGTTACCTGCGGCTATTACCGGTACATTCAGCATATGTTCCGGTTCTGCAACGCTGTTAGGTGATATTACCGGTACGGGTACCTGGATCAGCGGCAATACAACTGTGGCAACTATTGATTCAGTTACAGGGCTTGCTACAGGTGTATCAGGGGGTACATCCATCATATCTTACTCGCTTGGTACAGGCTGTATGGTAACCAGGATGTTTACGGTAAATCCATCGCCTGCTATAACAGGCGCTACAGGTTTGTGTATTGGCTCCGCTATAACACTATCCAATACTTTTGGTGGCGGAACATGGAGCAGCAGTAATCCCCTTGTGGCTGCAATCAGCCCGGTAAGTGGCACAGTAACAGGTATTTCAGTTGGTACGTCGGTAATTACCTATGCGCTAAGTTCAGGTTGCCAGGCTACTATTACGGTAACCGTTAATTCATCACCTCCACCAGTCAGCGGTAGTGCAGCAGTATGTATAGGATCAGGAATTTCCTTAACTGACGCCGGTAGTGGCATATGGAGCAGCAGCGATACAGCCATTGCAACGGTTGGTTCCGGTACTGGTTTTGTTACAGGTATTGCATCCGGGGTGGTAACGATTTCTTTTTCTATTGGCACAGGCTGTACCGCTGTGAAACCGGTTACAGTTAACCCCTTACCGGCAGCTATTTCCGGGACCGGCAGCGTATGTGTAGGGTCAGCAGCATTATTCGGGGATACCATGCCTGGGGGTGTTTGGAGCATTAGCAGCACATTGGTAGCAACGGTAGGCAGTGGTACAGGCGTAGTTATTGGCATGTCAACCGGTTTGGCTGTACTAACTTATGAAACTGCCACTGGCTGCATGGCAAATAAAATAGTTACAATCAATCCTATACCAACTGCAATTACCGGAATAGCTGTTGTTTGCCAGGGGGCAACAACAACTTTAAACGATACTTCAACCGGCGGTATATGGAGTTGCGCGGGTACTGCAATTTCAGTATCAGGGGGCGGTATTGTCACAGGTATTGTCACAGGTGTTGCCGCCGTAACTTATACACTTGGAACCGGATGCAGAACCACCTATACCGTTACTGTTCAACCGCTGCCTGCTCCCATTAGCGGCGCTTCTGGAATATGTTTTGGCTCAACTGCTGTATTGAGCGATGTTTCCACACCAGGCACATGGAGCAGCAGTAATGCTTCGGTTGCTCCTGTCAGTTCGGTTACAGGGGTAGTTACAGCTGCATCTGATGGCATAGCCGTTATTACCTATACAAACTCTTCGGGTTGTTTTATAACCAAAACTATAACTATTGATCCGTTGCCGCCTGCAATAATCGGAGCGCCTCACGAGTGTGTCGGAACTGCTGAGTTTTTAAGTGATCCTGTAAGCGGTGGCACATGGAGCAGCGGATCGCCGGCTATAGCAGGTATCGGTTCAGCGTCCGGTATGGTTACCGGCTTGTCGGCAGGTACGGCAATAATTACCTATACCTCGCACATCGGTTGCAGCGTATCAACTGCCTTCACTGTGTTCCCGGTTCCATCTGCAATATCAGGACCTGCAAGTGTTTGTGAGGGAGGTGTTGCTGCTTTAATGGATACGCTTACCGGCGGGGTATGGAGTAGTAATGACACATCTCTTGCTACGGTAAGCCCGTATGCCGGGGTTGTAACAGGTATTGTGTCAGGAGCCATAATAATTTCATACACTATTCCTGCTACAGGTTGTCTCGCTGTCAAACCAATGACTATTAACCCGGCAGCATCTATTCTTGGCAACCCTGTTGTTTGCATGGGGTACCCTGCGATGTTTACTGATACAATTCCTGGAGGATCATGGCGTATCAGCGACACCTTAATAGCTGCCATCAGCGCTACGGGTATGCTTAACGGGGTATCAACGGGAACAGCCATTGTTACTTATACGTTTCCTTCCGGCTGCACATCAATTAAAACGGTAACAGTAAATCCTTCACCCGATACAATTTCAGGACTCACGCGTATCTGCATAGGCGGGTCCACTACCTTGAGCGACCTGACATTCGGGGGGGTATGGAGTAGTCCTGGTTCAGCCGGTATCGTAACCATAGGGTCTGCGGGCGTGGTTACGGGTGTTGGTGCAGGAACCGCAAATGTCAGTTATAGTATAGCTCCGGCAGGCTGCCCTGCAATAATCAGGGTAACGGTTATTCCGTTACCTGGCCCTGTCAGCGGTTCGCCAAATGTGTGTCTCGGCATACCGGACACATTGACGGACCACCCGGTTGGCGGGGTATGGAGCAGCAGCAATTTGCTGGTGACAACCATCGGTTCGGCAACGGGGGTTGTATCCGGCGTTGTTCCGGGCACAGCAATAATAGACTATTCATTGGGACCAACCTGTACGGTTTATTTGACTGTTACGGTACATCCGGCTCCTTCGGCGATCAGCGGCCCTACGTATGTGTGTGAGGGTCGTACCGCCGTTTTAAGCGATCCTGCAACCGGCGGCACATGGAGCAGTAGCAATGCAGCAATAGAAACTATCAGCACAACAGGTGTGGTGACTGGGATAACCGGAGGAATTGCCAATATAACTTATATGGTTCCGATCGGGCCAGGTATCAGTTGCCCTGCTATCTATGCCGTAGCGGTGGATACAGTTCCGCCAATTATAGACGCAGGTAACATCTGCGCCTACGGGACTACCCTCCACGTATCTGATTCTGCCCCGGGAGGGGCGTGGACGAGCGCGTTAGTGAGTATAACCCCCGCCGGGATTGTTACCAGCTATGCGGCAGGTGCTGCAACAATATATTATACCTTACCAAGTGGCTGCTATGCAACAGCTACGCTGACCGTTAACCCATTACCCGATCCAATAACAGTAACCGCCGGAACAATTCATACTTGTGCGGGTACAGCATTATCGCTTAGTGAATTGACAACGGGAGGAGTATGGAGCAGCAGCACTACAGCAGTCGCGACGGTAGGTACGTCCGGTCACATTACAACAGGAATTGCGGGAACAGCAACCATAAGCTACACACTGCCCACAGGATGTGCGCAACAGGTAACGGTAACTGTTGACGCCTTTCCATCCTCAGGCGTAATAACCGGCACAATGGATGTATGTGTGGGTGCTGCAATTACCTTAACAAATACTGCAACAGGCGGAACATGGAGCGCTGCCAATGCTACGGCAATTATTGGTTCGGCAGGCGCGCTATCGGGAATTGTTACCGGAGTTTCGGCAGGCACAGATACGATCAGGTATGCTGTTACGAATACTTGCGGCACGGCAACATCTGTAAAAACAATAACAATAAACCCATTACCAAACGCCGGAACAGTTACTGGCGCAGATAGTGTTTGCACAGGGGCAACTATTATCCTGTCTCCAACTCATACAGGCGGTGCATGGAGTGCAGTTAATGCAACTGCGTCTGTTATATCAGGACTTGTTACGGGAGTTTCCACAGGCAGCGATACGATTATTTACAGCATAACCAACTCCTGCGGAACAGCTTCAACAACGTTTACAATTGCCGTTCTCACATTGCCAATGGAAGGTACAATAACCGGGTTGCAAACCGTTTGCATAGGCTTGGCCGACACCCTTACCGGAGTACCTGCAGGCGGGGCATGGAGCAGCACAAATGCAAATGCTTCGGTAGGTTCAGGCGCACTATCAGCGATTATTACCGGCATATCAGCAGGCTTGGATACGGTAGGCTATGGTTTTACAAATAGCTGTGGTTCGGTTACCGCGTCTTATCCCGTAACTGTGATCTCATGCGATAGCATATCGCGGGTGAATACTCCTGTTATTTTTTCCAAAGGAAATATAATATTGGTTCCAAATCCTGCGCGGGAAGAGATAACAATAGAGAACCTGCCTGCCGGAGGATGTAAGGTAAACATTTATGATGTAGCTGGTAAAGAGATTTCATTAGGTGCGCTCAAAGTATCAGGCGATAACATTGTTGTTGACATAGCTAACCTTGTTAGCGGCATTTACGAAGTTGAAATAACAGATGCTTTTGGGATGAAGATGGTAAGGCGTCTTGTGAAGGAATAGCCTGTTAGTTATTAACTTCGCAACAGTTTAACAACAACGTGTTCTCTATCTTAAATAAATATTAAGTTTACAAACTGCGATTTTCAAAGCCATAAAACAATTAGTTTAGCCTAAATGTAAAACAATGGCTAAGAAGCTCAATGGCATTATCAAGTATAATATCATAGATGAAGGATGCCTGATTGGAATTTTCACCAATACACACATTGAGCAGATCTATCCCGAGATGGCAAAAAAAATTATCAACAGTGAAGGTTTGGCAGGAAAATATAACTGTGAATACCTTGCCCCGGATAAGATGCACGATTGTAAGTTGCATATTAAAGGAGATAAAAAAAATGAAAAAATATTTCGTTTTAAATGGTTTGATGGTTCTTCTGTAAAACCATTTAATGAAGGCATTGGAATGAAAATTGATGATAAAACAATTATTGTTTCCTATTGGGAAGTCTGATGCTTTTTTTGTCAACATTCCTAAACAAAGGCTTAATCATAAAGTAATACAACCATAATCTTTTATTGAATTAGCGCTGGGTGTTTCAGGGTACCTTCGTGTACTGATTTCCGGTCTGCTAAATCTTAAAAATTATGAAAAAAAGTCTGCTTTTCTTATCTCTGCTGGTGGTAATATTCCTGGATGCAAAGGCCGGTAATAAAATTAAATACTATTTCAATCAACCGGTTGATAATAGTGTGTCCACAGGGGTAAATGCTATTTATCTGAACACCTGCATTGCAGATACGCTGGCTGCCTATCTCGGCAGGGCTAAGTACACGCTTGATATTTGTGTGTATGACTATGAAAAAACCTACAGTTTTGATATTGCTACGGTTGATACGCTTTTTGCGCCTGCCGTAGCTGCTGCTATAGACAGCGCATATGCAAGAGGTGTTAGAGTGCGCTATATATATGAAGCAAGCAACGCCAATACAGGCCTGTCGCTGCTGGATACGCCCGGTATCCGCACCTTAGGCAGTCCGCAGGGGCCTGATTATACGATAATGCACAACAAATTTGTCGTCATTGACGGCAACTCATCCGACCCAAATGATGCAATAGTTTGGACCGGCTGCATGAATTGGTATTATGAGCAGTTCAACTGGGATTTTAACAATGTAGTTATCCTCCAGGACTCTGCCCTGGCACATGCCTACCTGGGCGAGTTCAATATGATGTGGGGGGATACCGGTATTGCACCAAACCTGGCAACTTCTAAATTCGGGCAATATAAAACCGACCTGGGGCGGCATTTTTTTACTATTGAAGGAAATACTGTTGAGTTATATTTCAGCCCGTCTGATGGTACTGACTCGCACATTCAATCTACAATTGCTACTGCAAATACCGATCTTTATTTTGGTATGTATGACTTTACAGAACATACCGACGCAAACATGATCGTATCGAAGTACAATAGCGGGGTTTATGTATCCGGTATTGATGATAGTTACAGCACCGGCTATTATGGCACTGACGTGTTTACACCTGACCTCGGGTCGCATTTCAAAATATATTCAGAAACGGATACCACCCTCTATCATAATAAATTCCTGATCGTTGACCCTTCAGATACCTGCTCCGATCCTATAGTATTGACAGGATCTCACAACTGGACAGTAAGCGCCAATACCATGAACGATGAAAACACCATAATCATTCATAACGATACTGCGGCAAATTTATTTTACCAGTATTTTAAAGCTACTTTCAATTCTTTGGGCGGAACATTGGCGCCGCAGACCGGATGCAAACCAGTAGTGACTAATACAGGTGTGATTGCAGATAATATTGTTGAAAACACGGTCAGGGTATATCCCAATCCCTCAACAGGGAGTATTGTTATCAGCTACCAGTTATCATCTCCCGAAAATGTGAGTATGGATATATACAATGTTGTAGGGCAAAAGGTAGTATCATTGATCAACGATTCGTCTCAACAACCAGGCAGCCATTCCTTAAATTATACGCTCGCTATACCTGGAATATATTTTGTAAGGGTACTTGCGGGAAATGAGAATTTTACAAAA
>Ga0206818_1142_pt1 | contig 13021 bp, 11 predicted proteins | sample Alteio_BWOrgCont_86_FD_152881 | JGI IMG/M metagenome (GOLD analysis project Ga0206818, IMG submission 152881) | Enriched cells from forest soil in Barre Woods Harvard Forest LTER site, Petersham, Massachusetts, United States -... | ecosystem: Environmental > Terrestrial > Soil > Temperate forest >...
TATACCAGGCAGCGGCGAAATGCTTTAATTTTACAGCTTATGGAAGATGATCTTTTATCAATCACGGTATGGCTGGCAGGGCGCAGTTACCGCCTGCGGATAAAGCCGGAGGAAGAATCGGCGGTGCGTAAGGCGGTGAAGCTGGCTGACGACAAAGTGGTGGAAATGAAACTGCACTATGCCGGTAAAGACGACCAGGATTTCATAGCCATGAGCCTGCTTACCTACGCCGCCGACAATGCTATTGAATCTTTCAACAACCCGCTGATGCAGGAAGAATTAAATAAGTTGTCGAAGAAGATAGATAAGGTGGTAGGGAAGGAGAAGGAAGGAGAAGGAATGGCAATAAAATAATTATTATCTGTTTTGCTCTCAATTTTTCATTTAATATTAGGTAACTTGCTTGAAATAACTTGTGATGAAAAGTTGTCTTAAATCCATTTCGTGTGCTTTTTTCATTATTACTTTTTCTTCTTTGGGCCATATCATGGCGAAAGGTGTTTCTCTGAACACTTCGGAAAAGCTATACTTTATTGAAAATAAAGGCCAGGTAAAAGACCAGTATTTCAACCCAAGACAAGACATACAATATTCAGTTCAGGCTCCGGGTATATCCATATTTATTGGGAATGGCCAAGTGCATTATCAATTCACAAAAAAACATATGAGATCGGTTGGCGAGCCGGCTCCTGATTTAAAATACCCTCTTGAAAAGGATCACAATAAAATGGCTAAAACACCGGAGAAAAATATCCAACCTTTCAATATAGAGAGTTACAGGATGGATGTAACATTAGCAGGTGCAAACAAGAATGCGGAAGTAATAGCAGAAGACAAACAGGCCTATTATGAAAACTACTACATACCTGGATGCGGTGCAAATGGAATAATGGCAGGCGCCTATAAAAAAATAACATATAAAAATGTGTATGAGGGCATAGATTGGGTAATTTACATTAATGGCAATGAACTGGAAAATGAGTTTGTGGTGAAGCCGGGCGCAAATCCATCCTGTATTAAATTGCAGTACGGTGGGCAGACTTCATTAAAGATAAATGAAGACGGCAGCGTAACAGCTACAACGCCAATGGGCATGATCCGGGAAAAAGCCCCTGTATGTTATAATGGCAATGGTAATAAAATACATTCAAAATTTAAGCTGCAAAACAATCTGTTAAGCTATGATGTAGATGAATATGAAGGCGCTTTGGTAATTGACCCGGTATTAGAGTGGGGAACCTATTATGGTGCGGATTCCAGCGCCACTTTTATGGGTGGAATAACTTTTGATGATGCAGGAGATATTTATGTATGCGGATCTACCGCCTGTGCAACTATTGGATCTATTGCCACTACCGGTAGCTATATGGCAACCTATGGCGGAGCTGGTAACGCATTTTTGGTCAAGTTCGATTCATCCGGCCATAGGTTATGGGGTACGTATTTCGGGGGCAATGGAGGTGATGTTGGTACCGATGTTGCCTACGACCATTCCGGTAATATTTACCTCACCGGTTTCACAAACAGTAATACCGGCATTGCTACTCCAGGCAGTTATTTACCCTTTTACGGCGGCGGTGGCGGAAGCGATACCGGTACGGATGGTTATCTAGCCAGGTTTACTACGGCAGGGGCCAGGATATGGGCTACCTATATTGGAGGGGGAGGAAATAATCTTAATGAAACTGTTTGCTGCGATACATCTGGTAATATATACGTAGGAGGCGTTACTGATGATTATACTTATATTGCAACGCCCGGAAGTTTCAAGCCGTATAAATCCGGTCCGTCCGGCTGGGCCTCTCATGGAAGAGATAACTTCCTGCAAAAATATGATTCTACCGGCTACCTGCATTGGGGTACCTACTACGGTGGCGCTGACGATGATTTTGGCGGCGCATGTGCCACAGACGGCAACAATGTTTACCTCTCCGGTTATACAGTTAGCCTGGACAGTAACAGCATAGCTACCCCATTCAGCTACCAACCGGTTCTGGCCGGCGCTTCGGATGCATTTTTAGCTAAGTTCGATTCAGGCGGTAACAGGCTGTGGGGAACCTATTATGGAGGAAGCGGCCCGGAAAATACAGGTGGTGTATTATGCAGCAATGGATATATATACTTATTGGGTGTTACTGAAAGCGATACCGGCATTGCATCTGCCGGTAGCTACCAGCCTGCAATAGGAGGTTCGTCAGATGCTTTCCTGGCAAAGTTTGACCCGGATTCAGGATATAGAGTCTGGGGTACTTATTTTGGCGGGCCTGGCGATGAAGAGACAAATAACAACACATTTTTTTCTGCTGACGATTCGGGGAATGTTTATATAACAGGATATACAAGCAGCGTTACCGGGATAGCCACAACCTGCGCGTTACAAACAACTAATGGAGGAGGGACATATGATGCTTTTCTCGCAAAATATACGAATGATGGTAATAAGTTATGGAGTACGTATTATGGAGGCAGCGGAACTGATGAGGGTTGGGCGTGTGTTGTGAACGGGAATGATATTTACCTTTGCGGCTACACAAATAGTCCTGATGGCATTGCTACACCCGGTAGCTTCCTGGATACCGGCGGCAGCGCTACCTTTTATTTCCAGGGCTTTCTGGCAAAATTAAGTACATGCAACTGCCCCATAGCAATAGCAGGAATAGATTCTGTATGCTATGATTCTGTAATAATGCTATCCGACTCCATGGCAGGCGGCGCCTGGAGCAGCGCCGATACAACTATCGCAACGGTAACCGGGGGATTAGTGCAGGCGAAACTGATTGGGATAGATACAATAATATACTCGGTTGCCAATACCTGCGCTAATGCAAACCCTGAAAAGGTGATCTATGTTACCAATGATTGCAATGAAGCTGTAATAAATATTGCCACTCCAGGCGGGGAAATTACTTTATTTCCTAACCCAACGGAGGAAAATATTACTATCACGGCATCTGTTACTATCAGGAATGTAGTGATCAGTAACCTTATCGGCCAGGAAGTGTACTCCGGTTCTTACAGTTCAGACAAGGTGGTTATATCTTTAGCCAAATTACCGCCAGGTATCTATATTGTCAGAGTCAATGATTCAAAGGTCTATAAAATTACCAAGGAACAATGAATTGATAAATTTGATTTCAATCCCTAATTCAAACTCCTGAAATCAACCGGTACTAATTTACTCACGCCTGCCTCCTGCATCGTCACGCCATAGATCACATCTACAGAAGCCATGGTTTGCTTGTTGTGGGTGACAATAATGAACTGCGAGTTATCGGAGAACTTACGTATCATCTGTGTGAATTTACCAACGTTGGCGTCATCAAGCGGCGCGTCCACCTCATCAAGTATGCAGAATGGCGCGGGCTTTAAAAGATAAATGGCAAAGAGGAACGCAGTAGAGGTTAGCGTTTTCTCACCACCTGATAATTGTGTGAGCGTGCTTGGCTTCTTGCCTTTGGGCTGCGCGTATATTTCTATATTGCTGTCTGCAAGGTTTTCAGGGTCGGTAAGGCGCAGGTCGCAATTGTCTTCGGAAGTAAATAAGGCTTTAAATACCTCCACAAAGTTTGTCCGTACAATATCAAACGTTTCCCTGAATTTGGCATTGGCGGTATTCTCCACTTCTTCAATAGTTGATAGCAGGGATTCTTTGGCATTCACCAGGTCGTCGCGCTGCTCAACTATAAAGTCATTGCGCACTTTCATTTCGGTATAGGCTTCTATGGCTGTCGGGTTTATTTCGCCCATATTCTCCAGCCGCTTCTTCATTTTTTCGGCGTCGGCGGTAAGCTCTTCTATACTTTGCTCACCGGTTCTGGGTTGGTCCAGTATCTCATCAAGCACTACTTTAAATTCTATAGCCAGCCTTTCGCTCATACCGGCTACCTGTACCTTCATAGTACTCAATTTATCCTTAATGCCGTTGAGTAAAGCCTCGGCATGTTCTTTTTCCCGGCGTTTCTGGTTCAGGTTGCTTTCCTGCGCACTTATATTATTTCGCATTTCGTAGTACGCCCTGTCTTTCTCATTTAGTATCCGTTCATCGCTTTCTTTTCTGCTCAACAGTTCGTATAGCTCATTGTCGCCGGTATGCAATAGTTTTTCGGTATCGGCAAGTTGCGTGTTTATCAAAGTAAGCTGTTCGCTGTTGGTTGCTATTTGTTTTTTAAGGTCGTTTAGCTGGTTGTTCCTGAATTGCAGCTCCTGTTTCACATTGTCGAGCTTGCTGTGCTGGCGTGTATAGGAAATATTCTGGTTGTTGTATTGTTGCGTGGCCTCATTGAATTTCGCTTCCACAGCCCTGAACCCCGCGTCTGCATCTTCAATGTTTTTCTGGAATGCCTTTAGCTCCCCGGTGATAGTACCAAGAGATTCACGGGTACCCTTTATGTCGTTATGGTTGGTATCTAACTGGTCCTGTATTTCTTTTAATCTTTTATCGCCATTCTGGTTCAACTGCTCAAAGTTCTCTATTTTATTGGCAAGGTTCACACTAAGGTTCTGGAGCCTGTTTATATCCTGCCGTGCCAGTTCTATTGCTTTATCGTTGAGCGCATTGTTAAATCCGGTTATCAGGGTTTGTGTATCGGCGATATATTGTTTCAGTTCGGCAGAGGAAGCGCTAAGTTCCTTTATTTCTTTGGCAAGGCGCTCTAAGTTTTTTGCACGGCCTATTTTATTCCCTTCAAATAAACCTATAGAGCCGCCACCCAGGGTATATTTACCCCGTATCATTTTACCGCTTTTGCTCACCAGTACATTGCCATTTTTCAATACCACTTCCGATATGTCGGCGTCATCATTGGTTAAATATACATGGCCAAGCAGATGATTTGCAAGTTCTGCATATTGTTCATCAACAGTAACTACGCTCAACGCAGTTATGGAACCCGCTGGCGCTTCCGAAACGGTTGGCTCATACTTGCTTAAATGGTCGAGTACAAAAAAGTTGGCCTTTCCTTTTTTATTGCGCTCCAACAGCGAAACGGCTTTTGCAGCCTCCCCCGTATCGGCAACAATATAAAAGTTCAGGTAATTATCAAGTACATTTTCCAGCGCGGTGCGGTATTCATTTTTCACCACGAACACATCAGAAAGCAGCGGGGCGTCGTTATTCCATTCTTTATTTTTCTTCAGGAATTTAATACTGTCGGGGTATCCTTCCAGGCTATCCACCAGCGATTTCAGCAGGTCGTGTTCATTCTTTCTGGCATCGAGTTTGCGGTTTTCTTCTACCAGTTTGGCGCGCAGGCCCTCCATTTGTTCCTGGCTCTGGAGAATTTTAGTCTTTACTTCTTCATGCTTTTTTACCAACTCCTGCTGTTCGGTTTGCCGGGCTGCCAGTTTTTCTTCGGTTTCTTTTTTTTCGGAGCCAAGTTGGGTTATCTGCCTGGCGCGTTGTGTCTTTTCCTCCAGCACCTGTTGCATACTGCGTTGCAGGTTCATTACGGAAGTATCGGCTATGGCTACTTTCTTTTCCGCTTCAAACTGGCTCCTTTGTTTCTGCTGAAACTCATTCCTCATTTTTTCAAGCGCTTGCTTTTTCTCGTCAAAAGCCTTTCGCTTTTCATCCACTGAAGTACGGAGTGTTTCCAGTTCCTGCTTTATTTTTTCGAGTCCGGCGGTTTCTTCAGTTATTTGTTTTTCTGAAAATGCAATTGATTCCTCCAGCTTCTGCGACTGCCCACCTGCTCCCGATAAAAAATCGCGCAATGTTTTTTCGCGTTCTTTCAGGTGTTCCAGTTTTTGCGCGGCAAGTTTTTTATCACTTTCCAACTGGCGCACACGGTTTACCAGTTCGTTAAATTGCTTCTGCAGCCCGTTCAGTTCCTGTTCTTTGTCTATGAGCCTTACTTTTTGCTGCTCTACCGATGCCTCTTCCGTTGCTACAATTGCTTCAAGCTGCGTTTTGCGGTCGGTTTCCGCATTGTGTTGTTCGTTGAGGGTTTTGTATTGTTCGTTGAAATGCTCTAACGATGCTTTGGCAAGCTCTATGCTCACCACTTTATATTCCGCCTTTATGTTGAAATAACGTTCCGCTTTTTTTGCCTGGCTTTCTAATGTGCGGAGGTTGTTACCTATTTCAAACAAAAGGTCTTCAATACGGGCTATATCCAGTTCGGTAGCTTCCAGTTTCGACTTTGCTTCTTTCTTCCGGGTCTTGTAAATAGATATGCCTGCAGCCTGCTCCAGCATACGTCTGCGTGCGCCGTCTTTGTCTTTAATAATATCGTCCACCATGCCCAGTTCTATAATGGCGTAGGAGTCGTTGCTGACGCCGGTATCAAGGAACAGGTTGTGGATGTCTTTAAGGCGGCAGCTTACATCATTGAGGCGGTATTCGCTTTCGCCGTTTTTATAAAACTTGCGGGTAATGGTAACCGTGGTAAACTCGGTAGGCAGCAGGTTGCGGGTATTCTCGAAAGTAAGCGATACCTCTGCCATGCCCGATGCAGAGCGGGTACGCGAGCCATTGAAGATAAGGTCGTCGAGATTATCAGAGCGCAAAGCCTTGATCTTATGCTCACCGATAACCCAGCGGATGGCATCCACTATATTCGACTTGCCACAACCATTCGGGCCTACAATGCCCGTTATGGGGTTGTCCAGTATTATATGGGTTTTGTCTGCAAAAGACTTAAACCCTTTAATTTCCAACGACTTTAATTTCAAAACACAAATATTTAGAGGGAGGACAAAGATAACAGAAAAACAAAAAAAAGGGAAAGTAAAAAAGACTATATGTTTGGTTTTTTACTTGTGTGGAAAACAGAGACAATGCGGATGTTGTTTCCTCTTACATAAAACAGTACCAGGTAAGGAAACTTTTTTGTTAAACAACCCCTGATATTATCCCTGCGAAAACTGTAAGCCAATGGATTAGATTGAATGGCCTTGAAAGACAGGTCAACTGCTTCAATAAAATTGTATCCTAATCCTGGCCTTTGCTCCTCGTACCAATGATATGCAGACTGTATATGGTTTTCAGCTTTCAGGGAAACAACAAAATTATAGGCCATTTTATTTTTTTGAAATTATCCGCGCTCTTGCTTCTTCCCAGGATGAATATTCCATAAGCCCTTTGCTATCCAGTTCCATGCATTCATCTAATATAGCTTCCTGCTCCGGTGTGAGGAACGAAGAGGGTTTCCCATTTTCTTCATCAGCCACCAGAATTTTATAAACTTTCTTAACTACGTTTTCATCGGCATGACCTATTTTTTGCACTACCGTTTTGCGTAATTCTTTTAATTCTGCAATGCTCATATACGCGCTCTTTATACAAAGATATTCAAGAAATTTTGAAACGGGAAATTGAAAGGATAGGAATAATGAGTGAATTTCAAAAAGATGTATATTCACTGTACTCAAAAAGTCAAATTTAGATTTGCCAAAATATATTTCGCTAATTTTTCCGCACCGGGAGTATTATGGAAATGAATTTCATTTTGAAACATTGGCCAGCTACCAGAATTATTACGAATCAAATAAACTATTTCCCCTTCAATTGCTTCAAGGATTTCTTTATGGCTATCATTATACTCCTCTGCAAAAACAGCAATGCTAACTATTAACTCTGTGTCTTTATTTCTATCAGTAAAAAATTGATGTCTATAGATAGCATTGCGGCTATCATTTAATCTTTTTATTATGGACCTTTTTGTTTCGCCAACGTAAACCACTTTCTTACCTTTACTAATAATATAAATTTTCCCTCTATCTTTTTTAAAGGCTTTGCCAATAGATTTATCCAATGAAAATTTTACCTTATCGCCAGTTTCAGTAATTTTAAGTTTAAGTCGTTCAAAAGTAGGCTCTCTCATAATATTTAATGTCTGTTATTCTGGATATTACCAAAGAAGAGGATCCATAAGCCGTTTTGCAATCCTAATCGCTAATGCATAAATTTAAGGATAGCCAACAGTATTCCGGTACAGGCTATAATAGTACCAACAGTCCATTTAAGATTTTCGCGAAAACCGCGTTCCAAATCTATTTTCAGGTTAAGAATATCTTCTTTCAAAAGGACTAAATCTACCCTGGTAGCAAGTGTTTCCTTTCTATTTTCAAACTCGTTCCTCACCTCTTGTTTAATACCTTCCACAACAGTTTGTGCTTCGTTTTCGCCAAGTTTATATTTCAGCACATTGTAAAGAGTAATTTCCGAAACAACCATGAATCAAAATTAATGTAAAGATAATGCAAAATAGCTAATTAATAAAGTTTCACCTTCACATCTTCAGCTTATGCTTTACCACAAATACGTTATACTCTGCCCGTTTTTATTTCTTCAACTACAGCCGGGTCTAAGAGGGTGGAGGTGTCGCCGATATTAGCCATTTCGCCTTCAGCAATTTTACGCAGGATACGGCGCATGATCTTACCGCTCCTGGTCTTGGGCAACCCGGTTACAAACTGTATCTTATCGGGGCGGGCTATGGGGCCAATGACGCGGGTAACGGTCTGGATAATATCTGCCTGCATCAGCGGTATATTGTCAGGCTTTTTATCGAGAATTACATATGCGTAAATGCCTTGTCCTTTCAGGTCGTGCGGGTAGCCTACCACGGCGCTTTCCAGCACCCCGGTGTGCATATTTATGGCGTTTTCCACTTCTGCGGTGCCTATGCGGTGTCCGCTGACATTCAGCACATCGTCCACCCGGCCGGTAATGCGGTAGAAGCCCTGTTCATCGCGGTAGCAGCCATCGCCTGTAAAATACATACCAGGATAGGTAGCAAAATAGTTCAACCGGCAGCGTTCATGGTCGCCATAAGTGGTACGGATTATTGAGGGCCACGGAAAACGGATACACAGATTGCCACTAACATTATTCCCGGTAATTTCTTTCCCCTGCTCATCAACCAATACCGGCTGAATGCCGGGCAGCGGTAGTGTGGCGTAGCTTGGTTTGGCGGGTGTAATGCCTGCCATATTGGAAATAAGAATGCCGCCGGTCTCCGTTTGCCACCAGGTATCCACAATGGGGCAGCGTTTTTTACCGATATGCTCATCATACCAGTGCCACGCTTCTTCATTGATAGGCTCCCCAACGGTTCCTAATACTTTCAGGCTGTCTAAATTTTTTCCTTCTAATGGTTTCAATCCGTATGCCATGAGGCTGCGAATGGCTGTTGGCGCGGTGTAGAGAGTATTGACTTTGTGCTTGTCCACAATATCCCAAAGCCTGCCGGCATCGGGCCATGTTGGTAGTCCTTCAAACATCAGGGAAGTACCGCCCGCGCAGAGTACGCTATACACAATATAAGTATGGCCGGTAATCCATCCTATATCCGCAGTGCAGAAATGAACGTCGCCGGGCCGGTACTGGAATACATTTACAAAAGACCAGGCAGTATAAACCATGTAGCCGCCGCAGGTATGTACCACTCCCTTTGGCTTTCCGGTAGAGCCGGAGGTATAGAGAATGAACAACGGGTCTTCGGCATCCATTTCTTCGGCCTGTATAACAGGATTGCTAAGCTCCTCAACTTTTTGTATTTCATCGTGCCACCACACGTCCCGGTCATTTATCATGCTCACCGGCGTTTGTGTTCGCATATATACGATCACTTTTTTTACAAAAGGGCAGGATGTCAAAGCATCATCAATGATGCTTTTTAGCGGAATGTCTTTGCCACCCCGGTAAGCGCCATCGCAGGTAATTATAAATTCAGCCTGAGCATCCTGCAACCTGTCAGAGATACTTTGTGCGCTGAACCCGCCGAATATAACGGAGTGTATAGCGCCTATGCGCGCGCAGGCAAGCATAGCAACCGGCAACTGTGGCACCATGCCCATATATATACAAACCCGGTCGCCTTTTTTTACACCATTATTCCTGAGTACATTGGCAAACTGGTTTACCCTGAAATGGAGTTGCCGGTACGTAATGACCTGGTGTGTTTCTTCTTTTCCATTCGGTTCCCAGATGATCGCGGGTTGGTCGCCCAGTCTATCTAAATGCCGGTCTATGCAATTTTCGGTGATGTTGAGCTTGCCGTTCAGAAACCATTTTACATCCGGCTTTTGAAAATCCCATTGCAGCGCCTTATCCCATTTTTTGCGCCATAAAAAATGCTCCGCAATATCATTCCAGAATTGTTCGGGTTGAGCTATGCTTTTGGCATAAGCAATGTTGTATTCTTCGATGGATTTTATTTGGAACGGAAAATTCATAAAAGTAATAATGAAAAGTAAAAACCAAAATGAAGATAAGGAAAAATCATGTGCTTTTCAAAGTGGGGTCAACGGCTTTTGTGGCGCGTATGGCAGGGTACCAGGATGTTAAAAGCCCTACTGCCATAATCGTAACTATATCCAAAAAAATATCCCGGAACTGGATTTCCACCGGGAAAGCGTCAACAAGGAAAGAACCACCCATTTTTATAATGCCGAACCGAAGCTGGATAAGGCATATAATACAACCCAGGAGTATGCCCGCTATGCCGCCTGCCAGCGACCATAGCATTCCCTCCAGCAGGAATATTTTCCTGATCGTGGAAGGCAGAGCGCCCATAGCCTTGAGTATGGCTATGTCTTTTTGCTTTTCCAGCACCAGCATAGACAGCGCGCCAACCATATTGAAGGAAGCAATGAGCAGTACCAATAGCAATATGGCATACACCGCCCATTTTTCGGCGCCCATCACCATAAACAAGGTTTTGTTTTGCTCGTAGCGGGTTTCTACTGCAAATGCCTTGCCCAGCATCTGTTCCAATTGCTTCTTAATATCTTTTATTGCCACCGGGTCTGCGCTTATTTCTATAGACGAATACTTGCCTTTCTGATGAAACAATTCCTGTACGAGGGATAAGGGCGCCAGCACATATTTATCATCAAATTCATCACCTATCTTGAAAACCCCCGCAGGGTGCAGCCTTAAAGATTCAAAAGCCGACAACGGGTTTGCATTAGGATCCGTCACTTCGGGGTTGCCATAATTGAGTACGATATAAGACATAGTATTTACATCCGCTCCCAATTCGTTCATGGTGCGCAGCCCGGCTATAGCGGTATATGGGCTGCCGGCAGACACCGAATCATCGCCCTCAATAATATACGGCCTTATATCATTTACCTTAAAATAGCCGTTTTCAATGCCTTTCAGGGTGATCACTTTCTGCTGGTCGCGGTTTACGGCAAAAACATTGTCTTCAATAACAGGGGTAATATTGCTTACGCCGGGAATTTGTTTTATTGCAGTAAACCGGGTATCGGCCATAGGGAAGAATTTTCCCCTTACCACTGATATTTTTATATCGGGATAAAACGATTTGTAGAGGTCTTTTACTACGGATTCGAGGCCATTAAAAACAGAAAAAATAATGATCATGGCCCCGCTGCTTACCGCTATCGCCACCATACTTATGCGCGACAGTATAGGAACGGCATTAGCCGACCGCTTGCCGCGCAGGTACCTAAGCGCCAATTGCCAGATCAGTGTTTTATCCATAGTAAACTCCCCCTTTAGGGGTTAGGGGTTTTGCGTTCTTCGCTGATCTTTTTAAACAACTCTTCCATTTTAAAAACATGGTCCAGCGTATCATCGGTGAAAAATTCAAGCTCTGGTACGCGGCGCAGTTGGTTCTTTATTCTTTGCCCAAGCAGTTTGCGCCACTCCCAGGTACGTTCTTTTATTTTATGCAGCAGGGCATGGGGGTCTTTAACCTGGAAAAAGCTCAGGTACACGCGGGCTTCAAGCAGATCGGGGGTTATCATTACTTTGGATATGGATACCATGCCCCCGTCAACAATGTTCATCCCTTCGCGCTGGAAGATGTCGCTCAATTCTTCCATCAGTAGTTTGCCTACCTGTTTTTGCCTTTTATTTTCTTCCATAATGGTGAGATTACCGGATAAAGTTAACACTAAATTGCCCAATGGTATTCTCAGGAGTAGAACTTTCAGACTTAATATCCGGCTATTTCTTTGACTATATAGATTTAAAACGTAAATTTGGTTTTATGAAGAGCCGTTACCTGGTTTGGTTATTGCTATTGTTCTTTTGTTCCTGCAACAAAAGCATACCTACGCCTACCAACCAGTTTGAGCCATTTTCATTCACAACACAGTACGATTCCATATTCACTTGCTACGCCAACAGCCAGTACGATCTTGTTTTTAACGTGCAGGTACTTAGCGGCAATATTGACACCAATCCTATCAGCTATTCGATTACCGGGCTGCCCGTAAATATTACCGCCTTACCCACTTCACAAACGGTAGGATATGTGCTGGGAGGAGCATTCACACTTAATATCGGGAATGTACCTGTAGGGAGCGACACGGCTGATCTTATCATATCCAGCGCAGTTAATGGTACGCAAACACACAAACTGGTACTGAATATCATCCCTCCATTTGACTATAGCCCAAAACTGGCAGGCGCCTACAATAACGCATACGACTACTGCCAGCCTTCAGGTAATTTTTATAATTACTCCTCGGTTGTCAGTACCGTAACGGATACTCCTTATGAAATAAAAATAACCAACATTAAAAATTTAGGCCCCGGCTTTGTGGTACGGGCATTGGTCTCAAATGTAATCACCATCCCCCTGCAAACCATAGGCGCATACACCATATCCGGTTCGGGGACATTCACCCACGATAATCCGCCCTACGACAGCCTGTACCAAATGGCAATTAATGATACCATTATCAATGGAACCGATGTGGAGCATTGCATTCTTCATATACAGCATTAACCCCTATTCCATCTTCTTCAATAACACATTCGCTGTAGCCACTATCCCCTCTTCCCTGCCAATAAAACTTAACTGTTCGGTAGTGGTAGCCTTTATAGAAACGTCTGCCACGGAAACATTCAGTATGCCTGCAATGGCTGTTCTCATATCATCCACATACTTCCTGATCTTGGGAGCTTGCAGCAAAATGGTACTGTCTATATTCACAAGCGTATAGCCTGCCTCGCAAACCAACTGGTACGACCTTTGCAATAATACCTTGCTGTCTATCCCTTTGTATGCCGCGTCTGTATCCGGGAAATGCTGGCCTA
>Ga0206818_1146_pt1 | contig 12361 bp, 9 predicted proteins | sample Alteio_BWOrgCont_86_FD_152881 | JGI IMG/M metagenome (GOLD analysis project Ga0206818, IMG submission 152881) | Enriched cells from forest soil in Barre Woods Harvard Forest LTER site, Petersham, Massachusetts, United States -... | ecosystem: Environmental > Terrestrial > Soil > Temperate forest > O...
TGATGAAGCCGCGCCATTTTTCCTGATGGTAAGGCTGTCTGCGGCTGTTTTCGCTTCTTTATACTGTTTTTTAATAGCCTGCTGTTTCTCCCCGTAACCCTTCAGGAAATCTACGTACTCCTGGAAGTCTTCATTTTGCGGGGAGTTTTTAAATTTTACCCCTTCCGGCAGTTTGGCAATATCTACGTTAATCGTAAAATCATCGCCATTATCCAGCAGAAATTCTATGTAGGTCTTCTTATCCCCAAGCAGCATCATGTAAATGCCCCCGATAAAAGCAGAATCATTACTGTTGAACACAGCAACACCATTTTTAAAGCGCGCGGAATCCCGCTTATAAATAGTAGGCAAGGCCTTTCCATAGTAATGAGCCAAGTACACTACCGAGTCTTTTACGCCGGGGATCTTTAATTGTATCTTGTATCCCCGGTGAGCAATAGACTGTTGTACCATACCCATTAGCAGCATGGCAATAAATAAAACTCTATTCATACCCAATATTACATTAATTCCCGTCAAATGCCGGAAATAAAACCTTGCCTGATTTTTTAGGAAGCCAAAAATAAAGCATAAAGTTGGTGTATCCCAATCCCTTACAGCCTAATTTATATTATAACAAAATTTTTACAGCTAATATGCGGTAACAAGGTGGCAACGGCTCAAAAAATTCTGTCATTTCGCCTGCACATTTTTTCCGCCAACATTTAAAAAAATGAACGCAATCATTTACCTTTGCAATTCTATAAAGAAGTTCTCATGGCTCACGATACACAACACGGACAACCAAAAGAAGTTAAGTCCATAATATCTTTCAAAAATTCTTTCTGGCTGGTGGTCATTATTGTCGGGCTGTTTATAGCCGCGCTCAACTTTGTGAAAGCCGAAAGCGGCGATGATGAAGGAAAGGGCGAGGCCACAGAAAAAACTGAAATGAAGGCAAACTCAGAGCCAGCCGGTGATTCAAAAGCGGAGAAGAAATCAGAAGCGTCCACACCGGCAGCCGCTACTGCAACTGATACAGCAAAGGCTGCTAAATAATTTCTAACCAGGCATCGAAATGCAGGCAAATGATGTGATCGTGGTAACGGGAGCCGCCGGTTTTATCGGCAGCTACCTTGCAGGTTATTTAAACCATCTTGGTTTCGACCGGCTGGTACTGGTTGATGATTTTTCCAATAGCCGGAAGTCTGCTAACCTCGCCGATAAAAAATACCTGCACAAAGTGCACCGCGAACAGTTTTTTGACTGGGCGCAAAATAATCCGGGTATTATAAACTATGTTTTCCATCTTGGCGCACGGACAGATACCACCGAGATGGACTACGCCATTCACAAAAAATGGAACCTTGATTATTCAAAACAAATATGGGAGCTATGCGCCGAAAATAATATTCCCTTAGTGTATGCCTCTTCTGCGGCCACTTATGGCAATGGTGAGCATGGCTACACAGACAGCCACGATATTGTTACCAGCCTGCACCCTCTTAACCCCTATGGCGTTTCTAAAAACCAATTTGATATTTGGGCGCTGGCGCAGGAAACCGCTCCGCCCTTCTGGGCAGGGCTTAAATTTTTTAATGTTTTTGGCCCCAATGAATATCATAAGGGAAGAATGGCTTCGGTAATTTTTCATGCCTTTAATCAAATAAAAGAAACCGGCAAGGCAAGGCTGTTCCACTCCCACAATCCCGCTTATAAAGATGGTGAGCAGATCCGCGATTTTATTTACGTAAAAGATGTAGCGGCTGTATGTGTATGGCTGATGCAAAATAAGCCGGCAAATGGCCTCTATAATACCGGCACAGGCAAGGCAAGAACGTTTAAGGACCTGGTAAAAGCTATCTTTGATACGCTCAGGATACCGGAACATATTGAGTACATAGACACCCCTATAGACATCCGCGATAAATACCAATACTTCACAGAAGCCAATATGGCCAAACTCCGCAAAGCCGGCTATATACCTCCATTCTATTCTCTTGAGGCCGGCATTAAAGAATATGTAAGCGATTTCCTGGAAAAGGGGAAATTCTTTTAGGAACGCAAATGTACCGTATTGCGAGACAGGTGTGCCACACCAGAAAAAGGTGTGACTTAACACGCGAGACAGGTGTGCCACACCAGAAAAAGGTGTGACTTAACACGCGAGACAGGTGTGCCACACCAGAAAAAGGTGTGGCACACCTGGTAGCATATAAAGCAAAAGGGGAACTATTATAGCTCCCCTTTTGCTTTATTCATTTAAGCGTTCACTTTATTGTTCAATAACTATATGGAACACTTTGCTATCTGATTGAGAACGAACGTTCAGCAGATACATGCCGTTAGCCAATGTATTTGCGAGCTGTACCCGGTCATTTATATTTCCGTTTTGTGTAGTTGTTTTTGCACTATACACAATATGGCCAAGCAGGTCGGTTACTTCAATCGTTACTTCTTCATCATTTGCATTGCCAAATGACCCGGAAACAGTAAATATTCCCTTGTTAGGATTCGGCACTACTATAACATTACTGCCATTAGATGATATTTGTGCCACTTCGGCAATATTCCGAACGGTAAGCAATACACCATGTGCTGCTGTTTCCCCGCCGCATTGCCCGGTAGCAGTAACTTCACAAACCACAGAATCCCCGTTAGCAAATTTATTGCTTACGAACACTGCATTCGTAGCTCCCAAAACAGGCTGGCCATCCAGGTACCACTGGTAGGTAGAAGGTACTGTTGCGGTTGCAACTAATGTATCGCGCTCACCAGGGTTAAGGGTAAGGCCCGGATGAGGAACAACGGTAACGCCAGGGTTAGGTATAGCCGTAACGCTAACGCTTACTGTGTCATTCATATTGTTCATACAAGACGTAGCCATATCGGTTGCGCCGATTGAATAGTTACCGGCGCTTGTTTGTAAGCCAAAATCAAGCAAGGTGCCGGTACCTGGCATATTGGCGCCCGTAACCGCAACTCCACCAAAATACAATTGGTAACGAATATCGGTAGCTGATGTGCTGAGTGTAATATGAACGCCGCTACCACCTGCGCAATAACTACCGCCTCCGCCAACAGTATAGGCTGTTGGTACAGGTAGTACAGTAATGGAAGTAGCGCCGCTTCCCAACATATTATTGGTGCAACCGGTAGTTGGATTGGTGGCAACAACTGAATAGCTTCCGCCAACAGACTGCGGCCCGAAACTTATAGGACCGCCGGTACCGGTTAAAGAACCAAGCGCTGTAGCGCCATTAAATAACTGGTAAGTAATACCTGCGGTGGAACCATTAAGCCCAACATCAAGGCCTGTACTGTTTGCGCAGAATATACCACCGCCTGTTATAGAATCGGCAGTTGGCAACGGTAAAATAGTAATCGTTGGCATACCAGACATGGTAGTCTGGCAAATACCACCAGGACTGGCAATAACCATATAGGTACCCGGAGCAGCATACAGGCCAAAATCAAGTCCGCTTCCTGTTCCTGTCATTACACTGCCAACAGCTATACTATCATTGTATAACTGGTAAGTGATGCCATTATCGGTTGCGCCGAGGTTAATGTGGTAACCGGTACCACCCATGCAATAATTACCGCCGCCGGTAACAGTTTCAACAGTAGGTACCGGAGTAACTGCAACCAGAGCCGTACCTGTCATATTATTATTGCAACCGGTACCGTTTGTAGCAATTACCGCGTAAACCCCGGCTCCTGTCTGTAAACCAAAGTCAATTGAAGTTCCGGTTCCGGTCATTTCACCACCAGTAACCGGCAAACCGCCATAATATAACTGGTAACTAACGCCCGCATCGGAATTTAAAAGTGTTATATCCACTCCTGTGCCGCCGGCACAATAAGCACCGCCACTTGATACAGGGTAAGGGGCAGGTAATGGATTAAGGCCAACCATAGCGCTGCCTGTCATAGCGCTGGAACAGCCTGTAGTTGCGTTTACAGCCATAACTGTATAATTGCCTGCCGGTAGTAAACCAAAGTCAAGCGCTGATGCGGTAGCGCTGCCTGCAACATGCCCGCCATATGCAGCGCTTGCGTTATATAGCTGGTAATAATTACTTGCCTCTGAACCATCCAAACCAACATCAGCGCCGGCACCGCCGTAACAATAATTGCCACCGCCGGTTACGGAATGAACAGCAGGTAATGAATTAATACTTACAGTAGCTGTCCCGATCATATTGGAGGAACAACCTGTGACAGCGTCTGTGGCAGATATAGTATAAGCACCGGGATCTGTCTGGGCGCCAAAATCAATAGATGACCCGGAGCCGGAAACAACAGTGCCAATTGGCCCTACACCTGAATTATTTAACTGGTAATTGATCCCTATGTTAGAACCGCTTAAACTGATATGTACGCCTGTGCCAAGATCACAATAACTACCTCCACCCGAAATTGAATAAGTGTAAGGCAACGAATTAATTGAAATTGTGGCGCTGCCCGTCATCGTGGTAGTACAGCCGGTCACCGTATTGGTTCCGATGACTGTATAAGAACCTGCTACAGTATGCTTGCCAAAATCAAGGCTTGATCCGCTGCCAGTCATAAAGCCGCCGCTTACTGTCGCACCGGTTTTATATAACTGGTAATTGACGCCTGCATCAGAACCTGACAATGACACATCAATACCGGTACCACCCGCGCAGTAACTGGAACCCGCACCCGATACGGTATAAGCCGTAGGAGCGGTATTTGCAGACACCATAGCGGAACCAGACATATTGTTGGAGCAGGAAGTGATTACGTTAGTACCAACTACCGTATAAGAACCTGTACCCGCGTGAGGCCCATAGTTGAGGGCGGTACCGGAACCGGATATAAGGCCACCCGGCGTTACGGCAATCCCATCATAAAACAACTGGTAGTTGATGCCTGCGTTAGAACCGCTTAAAGTTATTGATGGGCCAGGATTACCAGGGCAATAACTGCCACCGCCGGTTACCACATATACAGAAGGAAGCGGCTCTGTGCCAACAGTAGCTGTGCCAGACATATTCTTGGTACAACCTGTAGCAGCGTCAACAGCGGTAACATTATATGTTCCGGGAGTTGTTTGCAAACCAAAATCCAACCCCGCGCTTGAACCGGGAACAGTAGCTATAGTACCACCGCCTGCAGATAAAAGGTAGTTGATGCCCGAATTTGAAAAATTAAGCCCAACATGAACGCCGACGCCACCGGTACAATAATTTCCACCGCCGGTAACAAAATAAACGACCGGCAAAGGATTGATACCTATTATAGAACTGCCAAGCATATTATTGGTACAGCCGGAAATAATACTTGTTGCAACAACAGTATATATACCTGCTGTTGTCTTTAATCCAAAGTCAAGAGGAGAACCGGTACCTGTAGTCGCCCCCCCCGATGGGTGTACCTCCAATAAACAACTGGTAATGGCTTGTTGGGTCTGACCCGCTTAAACTAACATCCACACCTGCGCCACCCGCACAATAATTATTACCGGCACTTAAATTATATGCCGCAGGCAATACATTTACAGATACATTAACGCTGGACGTCATATTGCTACTACAGGTTGTAGCAGTATTAAGGCCCGTTACCGTATAGGTTCCGGCCACCGATTGTGGTCCGAAATCAAGAGATGAACCGGTTCCGGATACAGGAGGCGCACCTGTGGGCACACCACCAACAGAAAGTGTATAACTGGCACCTGCATCAGAACCGGATAAATAAACATGAGGCGGAGGTGTTCCGGGGCAATAGCCGCCGCCGCCGGTTACGGTATATACGTTTGGTAATGGATTAACGCTCACTGTTACACTGCCGGACATATTGCTGGTGCAAGATGTTGTTGCATCGGTGGCGATTACCGTATATGTGCCGACAATAGTGGTAGCTCCAAAATCAAGCCCGGAGTTGGAACCGGGAACAGCAGGGCCAACTGATAACGCACCATTATATAATTGATAGTTGATGCCGGAATTAGAAAAACCTAAACCTATATGCGCCCCGCTGCTACCCACACAATAGCCTCCGCCACCAGATACTGAATATGCCGTAGGCAACGGGTTAACTACAAAAGTTTTAGTAACATTGCAACCTGTGCTGAGTGCATAAGTAATAGTTACAGACCCGGGTGCAATGGCTGTTACAAACCCTGCCGCAACAGTAGCCAATGAAGTATTATTACTGCTCCAGGTACCGCCTGTTGTGCTGTCGCCCAAAGTGGCAATAACCCCCGCGCAGGCACTCGTAGCGCCGGTTATAGGATTGGGTATTGAATTAACCAATACACTGGATGTTGTTAAACAACCGGTAGGTAATGTAAAAGTAACAGTTGCGGCGCCCGCGCCTGTACCTGTAACTACGCCGGAAGAAGCTCCTACTGCTGCAATACTTCCATTGCTTGAACTCCAGGTACCGGTACCGGTGTTTGTTAAATTTACTGATGAACCGGCACAAACCACTGCGCTGGAAGGACTGATCCCAGCAGGCAATGGATTTACAATAACCGGGGCAGTAGCATAACAGCCTGTGGACAATGTATAACTGATAGTAGTAGTGCCTGCGGCAACACCGCTGACAATGCCTGAAAAAAGGCTTACTGTTGCCACAGAAGAGTTACTGCTGCTCCAGGTACCACCCGAAGAAAGGTCGCTCAAAGTGGTTGTTGATGTTACTGCGCCGGCAGCGCAAACATTGGTAATGCCGGTTACGGCATTAGGTAAAGGATTGATTGTTAATGGCAGCGAAGTAGTGCAGCCATTGGAAGCCAAAGTAAAAGTAATAGTAGTTGAACCTGGTAAAATACCGGTAAGAATACCGGAAGAGACGCCAATTGTAGCGTTTGCGGGGCTGCTGCTGCTCCAGGTACCGGCGCCGGTGGCATCGGTTAAATTATTAGATAACCCTGCACATCCGTTACCTCCTATTGTACCGCCTATAGGGGCTGGAGCCAGGTTTACCGTTACTATTGCTGTGGCAAGAGCAGCGCAAGGGTTAGATACTGTATAAGTAATAACCGTAGTGCCTGGTACCAGACCCGAAACAACACCTGTAGATGGGTTAATCGTTGCTACAGAAGTATTGCTGCTGCTCCAGGTGCCCGAAGCAGCGGTAGGATTAGTAAGCGACAAGGTTGCGCCAGCGCATACAGGTACATTACCTACTATATTTCCGGTAGAATTGCATAATTGTGTAATTTTGACATAACCGGGTCCCGCATTATAAGCAGTAGTTGTAGTACCACCTACCACGCCTGCCCCTCCATAATAGGAAGAACCGCCGCCGCCGCCGCCATACCAGCCATCGCCGCCGCCATAATATCCGCCGCCGCCGCCGCCTAAATATCCCGTGTTTGTTCCACCGGCGCCATTAGCCTGGGTGCCATTGCTGGCTTGAGTACAATCCTCACCGGAAACACCGGCACCGGTTTGTGTGCCACCGGCGCCAGTAGTACAAGTGCTTTGATTGCCACCCTGCCAGCCCTGCCCCCCGGTAGTACCACCACCGTCGCCACCATTTTCATCGTAAGTGGGGCCATAGTTATACCCAGAACCGCCGCCGCCAGCTGCAACTAATATACGGTTTGAAAGCGCTGATCCTCCGGTGCGAATATCTGAAGAGCCACCACCGCCGGCGCCAAGTCCGTTACCTTGCCCGCCGCCGGCGCCACCAGATACTCCATTAGCGCCGCCGGCAGAACCGGCCGCAACATTACCTCCTACCCCACCCACATATATATATAATGTTTGCCCGGGAGTAACATTAAGCGTACACTGCACGCGCCCACCCTTTCCTCCAACGGAAATACCAGCAGGGTAACCACCACCCTGTGCTCCTGCCATATCAATTGCTAAGGCGGTGCCCGAAACATTGTAGGTGTAGGTGCCAACTGTATTATAGGTTGTAGTTTGAGCGAAGGCTCCAGGATTAATTCCTAATACGATAGCTATCAGGATAGTCAGTTTTGTAAGGTAGAGTGGTCTCATTTTGTAGCTGTTTAAAAAATGATTAAAATTTATTTTAAAAAAGAACATTGAAATTTTAACAGAATGGGTATTTATATTGCTCAAAATATTTGTTACGCAAAATAGTTAGTTTTTTATTTAAAAACAAAATTTTTTTTAGTTTTTTTATCACAGTCTGAATATTCATAATTTATATTGCTGGTAAGACGCCTGCATTTGTGCGCCGGCGCTTGTCGTTTCTGTAAGGCACAAAGTATCTTTCGTCCAAAGGCCGGGTCTGCGATCAGGCCAAAAACTGAAAATGAAATTAGCATAAGGTTTCTGTTTTGCAACTATAATGTGTAGTTTTGCCGGAAAGAGTTTTTAACAAATTTGTAGTTATCCGTATTGTATATTTGTGAACCCATGTAAATATATAATCGGGACCATCAAAAATAATTGTATTAATTTTTCGTTATTAAAAATTTAGCACGATTTTTGCTGCATGTTATTCCGAATCCAATATTATTAATGAAGCAAGAGATTTTATTAGATATTCCTGTAGCCAGGGCGCAAAGCCAGGTAATACCCCAAACGGATATGGCGAGTATCCGCTTTATGTTTAATGAAATGAACCGGCAGTTCCTTGACCACCAGCCGGCAAGTTATTATTATACTATCAAGCGTATTATGGACCTTGCTATTTCCGCCACTTTTATATTGCTTGTTATGTCGTGGCTGACGCCGTTAATAGCCCTGCTGATAAAACTGACGTCGAAAGGGCCTGTTTTTTTTATCCAGAAACGTACCGGTTATATGGGGGTCGAATTTAATTGTTTCAAATTCCGCACCATGTACCTCAATGATGAGGCGGATATAAAACAAGTATCCATTAATGATGAACGCATCACTAAGATCGGGAAATTTTTACGGCTGACGCATTTAGATGAAACCCCCCAGTTTTTCAATGTGATACTCGGAGACATGAGCGTAGTAGGCCCCAGGCCGCACATGCTTTACCACACCCGTTATTATTCCGAATGCATCCCTTATTACAATCTGCGGCTCGAAGTACATCCCGGCATGACCGGCATGGCGCAAATAAAGGATTATATAGGCGAGATAAGCGTGGAACGTGAATTGCGCAAACGCATACAATGGGATATTTACTACATGAAAAACCGCAGTGTACGGCTTGATATTAATATACTGCTGAGTACGGCAGGCTGCGTGATCCGTAAGATATTCAAGCCTTTTTTTAAGTAAGCATTCCTCGTTTTTGTCTATTGTTTACCATTCCATATAAATACCCTTAACTTTGAGGGTATTATTTTTGTCTGGAAATAAATAAACATACACTTATGCCAATGATCATCACTGCTACTGATTTTTCAGATGTAGCGAGAAACGCCATTAATTACGCCTGCGGCATCGCATCTCTCCAAAAGGCTGAAGTAGTCATCATCCATTCATTTGTGATACCGGTTATGTTCAGCGATATTCCTATGCCTACGTCTTTGATAACCGACGCGCAAAATGACTCGGAAGCGGAAATGAAGAAATTATTAACGGAACTTTCGCTAACCTTCCCTGATGTAGTAATGACCGGTAAGGTCTTTTATGGCGATACCATTGATACCATTGACCAGTTCACTTCAGAGAATAAGGAAACTTTCTTAGTAGTGATCGGGAACAACAATACCGGTGAGAGTAATTCATGGCCGGACAGCACGCTTACTGAAGCGCTCAAAATGCTGCAATATCCTGTTCTTGCAGTGCCGCCTGGAATTGCGTACAAGCAGGTAAGGAATATTTGTTTCGCTTTTGATAACAAGCATGAACGGAATGACGCTGCGCTGGAGCAATTAAAAAATATAGCGGTAGCTTTGCAGGCAGGGTTGCATGTACTCCATATAAATGCCAATGCGCCTGCTGAAAATGAAGAGGTTATTGATGAACACGCAAAGGACCTGCTATCGGGCGCAAACCCGGTTTATCATTTCGTAAATGATGCAGATGATGTGAATGACGCCATACAAACATTCATCAGCGACAATGAGATAGACTGGTTAGTAATGATACCAAGAAAGCATTCTTTTTTTGAAGGGTTATTTCATAAAAGCCATACGAAAACAATAGCCCATCATATTCACATACCCATTTTGGCTTTGCACGAAATAAAAGGATAACATCCAGGTATTACTTTTCCCTCCTTGATTTGATGAAGCGCTTTATGCCTTTACAGGCAAGCTCTATGGCTTTCCATTTCAGATAACCGCCAACGAACTCTTTGGCTATTGACGCCAGGATATTCTTTTCTTGTTTTTTCTCTTTACTATCTTTCTTCTCTTCCTTCGGCTTATCATTTTTTGCGGATATCCGCCGCAGTATCCATTTTATTACCTGGCTCACCAAAGGGTTGGAGACGGGCAGAAAATCAAGCAGGGAGCCTTCATTATCAGCTGCGCCTTTACCCTGTGCCTTATTTTTACCCAATATACTTTCCAGCGATAAAAAATCTTCTTTTTCCAACCGGCGGCTTTCTTTGAGCAGGAGTTTTCTTTCCCGCTCAAGGTCTTCTATATTGCGCAGCTTTTTGGGATACAGTCTCATTTTCAGGTTAATGCAATTGGGTGAAAAGGCAAACAAATTAATAGGTAATTACTAAACTTTATTTAGGTACTGAATAAACCCGAAGGGTTGGTATTATTATAGCATGATATTCCGAATTGTGGTCAAACCCTGAAAGGGTGGTATAGTTCGCTCATATAGTGTAAAATATGCCACCTTTCAGGGTTTGACTAACGTTTCTTATTCTTTCCTATAATAATACCAACCCTTCGGGTTTATACATTTTAATGAATTTGTTCTGAAATATGTATCAATATTTTTTGAAGAACAGCTATTCCGCTCAATCAAGATTTTTCGCCTCATCTTCTTCATCCCCCTTAGTCAATTCACGAATAATACCGCTTGCGAAAAACCGGGTAATCGGCCTTCGGCAGGCTACCGCTATCACCAATAACAAAAGGTATATACCTACTACGGCAAAAAACGAAGCAAGCCTGGATAGACCAAGCGCAATAAATATTTCGGCAAGGCCAAACCCGGTAAAAAGTATGATACAAAAAATGATGAGCAATGCTATAAAAGCAAACATAAAATAACTCAATAGACTGGCTGTGCGCCCTATAAAATTGAGTTTGAACAATTTTATATAGACGTCAATATATTGGGTTACCTTATCTTTTAACTGGCTCAAAATGCCCATCAGCGACCGGATTAAGAATGGTAAATCTCTTCTTCAAGATCAGCGCCTTTTTTGGCAAATTTACCCTTCAGGCTGTTCAGGCTTTTTTTGAGCTTGTCCATATCCGCTTCGCGGGTTTCCTTATCAGTAGCCAGCACATAGCCTATGGCGATGCCAGCGGCAGCGCCAATTAATAATGTAGCAACGGTATTACCTATCTTTGCCATACAGTTTGTTTTAAAAAAATTAATAAAGATCGTTCCGAATGAAACTCAAAAAATCATGCCAAAGGTAGGTAATTGTAAATGATTAATTGTTAATTGTTGATGATAAATGGCGATTGGCGCTCTATATTCTTTGCGATTCAGTTTTTTAATCCTCTGTTTCTGGCTATGTTTCTTCAATAGCCGGTAGCTGATAATACGAGCCATTTAAAATAAAAATCTCCCTTTCACTTGACTTTTAAATTTTTCCGCTATATGTTTGTTACACACTCTGATTTGAAAAAATGTTTTTAGCAAACAAAAAAGGTTTTTGTGTCCTTATTTTAGCAGCCACTGCTTTGCTTTCTATGGAAAGTAAGGCTCAAAAATTAGACACAGTCTCTACCTTTTCCATTACCACCTATATAGACGCTTATTATGCTTACTACACAGATTCTGTCGGGCCTGGGAATGCCCAGAAATTCCCAACGGTATCGCCCAGGAGCAATACGCCATCGCTTAATACAATGCAGGTATCCCTCAATTATTCAGATGAAAAAATAAGAGCTACCGGGGTATTGCATTTTGGCGATATTGCCAATACACTATGGCCGCATCCGTACAACAATATTATGGAAGCGCATATAGGCTTTAAAGTATATAGCAAGCTATGGATAGACGCCGGATTTTTCAGGTCGCACTTCGGAACAGAATTTCTTTTGCCGGTCGAAAACCTTACCAGTTCTGTTACGGTTGCTACTTCCTACGAACCGGTAATTGAAAGTGGCGTCCGCCTCAATTTCGACCCGACAAAAAAATTAGAGATCAACCTATTCCTGCTCAATGGCTACAATATGTTTGTGGATAATAACAACAAAAAGTCTTTTGGTATGGGCGTTACTTATGCCGTAGGAAACAATGGGAACATCGGCTATACCAACTATATTGGCGATGATTCCCCGCCCGGCAGTATAGCGCATGAACGCATT
>Ga0206818_1149_pt1 | contig 12044 bp, 8 predicted proteins | sample Alteio_BWOrgCont_86_FD_152881 | JGI IMG/M metagenome (GOLD analysis project Ga0206818, IMG submission 152881) | Enriched cells from forest soil in Barre Woods Harvard Forest LTER site, Petersham, Massachusetts, United States -... | ecosystem: Environmental > Terrestrial > Soil > Temperate forest > O...
CGCGCCGGCAAGGAAGCGGATAGATTGAGTGAAATGGTGCGGGCCACGGCAACGGTGTGCCGTAACGGCAAGTCTAAAGAAATCCCCATCAAACAGATCGTTCCCGGTGATATTGTCGACTTATTTGCCGGGGACATGATTCCCGCGGATATCAGGATCATCCAAGCCAAGGATTTATTTATCAATCAGGCGGCCCTGACCGGAGAATCCATGCCGGTGGAAAAAACACCGGCCAACAACAGCATTGCATTTATGGGATCAAGTGTTGTCAGCGGCACGGCTTTAGGGGTCGTTATTAAAACAGGTCTGGCCACTGATTTTGGTGAGATTTCCAAGCGCCTTGCTTCCATTGACCAGCCCACCAGCTTTGACCGCGGTATCAATAAATTTGTATGGTTGATGATCATAGCGATGGTAGGCCTGGTCATTTTTATATGCGTCGTTGACAGCTTCAAAGATAAATTTATGGACGCGCTTTTGTTCTCGTTGTCGGTGGCCATCGGCCTTACCCCGGAAATGCTTCCCATGCTCGTGACGATCAATTTGTCCAAAGGGGCCATCGCGATGTCCAAGAAGGAAGTCATCGTCAAGAGGCTTAATTCCATCCAGAATTTTGGGGCCATGGACGTACTCTGCACCGACAAGACAGGGACGCTGACATTGGACAGGATCGTCCTGGAGAAATATTGCGATGTGGTGAGAAAAGAAGACCAGGGCACCTTAAAACTGGCTTATCTCAATAGTTATTATCAAACAGGCCTTAAAAATATCCTGGATAAAGCGGTTTTGAAACATGAAAAGTTGGTCGTCAAGGAATATAAAAAGGTTGATGAGATGCCTTTTGATTTTTCCCGAAGGATTATGTCCGTGGTCGTGGACATAGAAGGTAAGCATAAGATCATTGCTAAAGGCGCCCCTGAAGAAATTATAAAAAGATGCAACAAGTATGAGCTGGACGGGGAGCAGGAGGACTTGGATCAAATAGTACTGGCGGATCTAAAGGAAGAATACGATTCCTTAAGCGCGGATGGTTTCAGGGTTTTGGCGGTAGCGTATAAAAACATGAGCGTTAATAAGGATGTTTATTCCAAGGATGATGAACGCGACCTTGTTTTAAAAGGGTATATTGCTTTTCTTGACCCCCCCAAACCGACAGCGAAGAAAACGATTGAAGTCTTAAGGAAATTAGGCATAGAGCTTAAAGTCTTGACCGGCGACAATGATTTGGTCGCCAAAAAGATTTGCAGCGATGTGGGGCTTGATGTCAAAGGGCTTTTGACCGGCGTCCAATTGGAAAAAATGACCGATATCCAGCTAAAGGAAATAGTCAAAACTACGACCGTTTTTGCCAGGCTCTCGCCTATACAAAAGGAGCGCGTCATCCACGCCTTGCATCAAAACGGCCATACTGTTGGTTTCCTGGGGGACGGTATTAATGACGCGCCGGCCCTGAAGGCGGCGGATGTGGGGATTTCCGTCAATAATGCCGTTGACATTGCCAAAGAGTCCGCGGACATTATCCTTTTGCAGAAAAATCTGATGGTGCTGCGCGACGGTGTTTTAGAGGGCAGGCGTGTCTTTGGCAATATTTTTAAATATATCAAGATGGGGGCAAGTTCAAACTTCGGGAATATGTTCAGCATGGCTGGTTCAAGCCTGATCCTGCCTTTTTTGCCCATGTTTCCGATCCAAATTATTTTGAATAATTTTCTTTATGATGCTTCTCAAGTGGCGATCCCTTCCGATGACGTTGATGAAGAGTATCTTTTAAAATCAAGGTCCTGGAACATTAATTACATTATGAAATTCATGATGTATTTTGGTCCCCTAAGCTCTGTATTTGATTATATGACTTGGGGGATCATGCTGTTTGTATACCATGCCAATCAAGCGACCTTTGCCACCTGCTGGTTTATTGAATCCATGTGTACCCAGCTTTTGGTCATCCATATTATCCGCACCGGTAAAATACCGTTTGTAGAAAGCTGGCCCAGCCCGTTTTTAATATTCACATCTATTTATATCACCTCCATAGCCTTGGTCCTTCCCTATACGCCGCTCGGGGCTTATTTTAAGTTTGTCATGCCTCCGGGGACATTTTTTATTTTCCTTGTTTTAATCGTAGGGATTTACCTATGGTCTGTGCAAGCTTTGAAAACATGGTTTGTTAAAAAGTATGGCTATGAATAACACCCCTATTTTATCCGTTAATACCCGCCGATTACCGTTTAAGCCATTTTAATACTTTTTTAATACCCTAAAGCCTTTTTTTAATTAGCTAAAATGAGTCATGATGCTAAACTTATTTCAATGGATTCCCGGACTGCACCCACTGAAGCCTGGGGCAGGTGCTGGAATGACAATAGGGGGATTATTCTATGATGGATATTATTTTTATCGGCACGACGATTTTCTTTGGGCTCATTTCTTGGGCATTTATTGTTTTGTGTTCAAAAGTATAAGGAAGGAGCATTTATGTTAGCTATTTACTGGATAGGCGGGATCACTTCATTTGCATTGTTTGTTTACCTTTTAATAGCTTTGCTTAAACCGGAGATATTCTAATGAGCCTCAATGATTTTATCCAAGCAGCTTTTTTTCTGGTGGCCGTGCTTTTAACGGTCAAACCGTTTGGCACCTACATGGCCCGTATATATGAAGGAAGCCCTGCTGGTCTAAACGTATGGCTGGCGCCTGTAGAAAGAGGGTTTTACCGGCTTTGCGGCGTAAAACCGGAAGAAGGCATGTCCTGGAAGACCTATGCCTTTGCCATGATTTTATTTAATATTTTGGGTGTGTTGGTGGTCTATGCCTTCCAGCGCCTTCAAGCTGCCTTGCCTTTAAATCCAATGGCCATGCCGGCGGTATCTCCGGATTCTTCCTTTAATACGGCAGTGAGCTTTGCAAGCAATACAAACTGGCAGGGCTATGGCGGTGAAAGCACCATGAGTTATTTGACCCAGATGTCGGCCCTGGTGGTACAGAATTTCGTTTCCGCGGCAACAGGGATGGCTATTTTGGTGGCCATCATCAGAGGGTTTATCCAAAAGCAGATGAATACGATCGGAAATTTTTGGGTGGATATGGTCAGGACTGTTCTTTATATCCTGATCCCTTTATCAATTGTATTTGCTTTGGCCTTGTCCTGGCAGGGGATACCGCAGACTTTCAGCAAAAGTGCAGCGGCAACATATCTGCAAACGGAAAAAGACAGTAATGGAAAACCAGTCACAGAACAGGACATTGCTTTAGGGCCTGTGGCTTCCCAGATATCCATTAAGCAATTAGGAAGCAATGGCGGCGGATTTTATAATGTTAATTCTGCCCATCCGTTTGAAAACCCGACTCCTTTGTCTAATTTCTTGGAAATGCTGGCTATTTTTCTAATCCCCATTGGCTTGTGCTACACCTTCGGCTATATGGTCCGTGACCGCCGGCAAGGATGGGCCATTATAGCGGCGATGTTTATTATTTTTCTTCCATGCCTGTGGTTTGGCATCCAGATTGAGCAGCAGGGTAACCCTTTGTTGGCTAAATTAGGGGTGGACCAAAGCGCAACTGCTTTTCAACCCGGCGGGAACATGGAAGGTAAAGAAGCCCGTTTTGGTATCGCTAATTCAGCCATTTGGGCGGTTACGACAACAGCCATTGCCAACGGATCAGTCAATTCCATGCATGACTCTTACATGCCTTTGTCCGGCATGATACCTTTATGGCTCATCCAAATAGGGGAAGTTGATTTTGGCGGGGTAGGCTGCGGGCTATATGGCATGCTCGGGTTTATCATCGTGGCTGTTTTTATAGCAGGCCTTATGATCGGCCGCACACCGGAATATTTGGGCAAAAAGATCGAGGCCTTTGAAATGAAAATGGCTTCTTTGGTCGCCGTCATCCCTCATTTATTTATATTGATACCAACGGCCATTGCCGTGCTGACAGTCGCGGGAAAAGCAGGCATCTCCAATCCCGGGCCGCATGGGTTTAGTGAAATTCTTTATGCATTCAGCTCAGCTGCAGGTAATAATGGAAGTGCTTTTGGCGGCATCAACGCGAACACTGTTTTTTATAATGTTATGACAGCGATTTCAATGCTTTTTGGGCGTTATTGGCTGGCGATCCCCATGTTGGCTATTGCCGGGTCCTTATCGGCCAAGAAAATTATCCCGACCACCCAAGGGACATTACCGACGCATACGCCGTTGTTTATTATCTTTTTGGTCATGGTGGTTTTGGTCATAGGAGCCCTGGTGTTCTTTCCAGCGTTGGCCCTAGGACCAATCGTAGAACATCTCATGTTAAAATAAAGTACTGCAGAGCAAGAAACAGGGAATACATTTAATGCTGGTTTCTAACTAAGGATCATTATGAAAAAAACATCTAATACAGTGACATCGTTATTTGAGCCGACGATATTATGGCCGGCTGTAATTGAATCATTTAAGAAACTGGATCCCCGGCATCAGATCAAAAATCCGGTGATGTTTGTGGTCTTGGTGGGCAGCGTATTGACCACAGGCTTATGGATCCAGGCATTAGGCGGCCACGGAGAGACTGGGGCCGGATTTATTTTAGCCATCTCATTATGGCTGTGGTTTACGATCGTATTTGCTAATTTCGCAGAGAGCATGGCTGAAGGCCGCGGCAAAGCCCAGGCCGAGAGTTTACGCAAAGCGCGCAAAGACACGCCGGCCAAGAAAATGTCCAAGCCGGCCTACGGCTCTCATTTTGAAAGCGTTTCGGCAACAATTTTACGCAAAGGGGATATTGTCCTCGTTGAACGCGGGGATTATGTTCCTATGGACGGGGAGGTCATTGAAGGGGTGGCGTCCGTTGATGAAAGTGCCATTACCGGAGAAAGTGCCCCTGTCATCCGTGAAAGCGGCGGCGACCGCTCCGCTGTCACCGGCGGGACCCGTGTGCTTTCCGATTGGCTGGTCGTGCGTATTACCGTCAACCCGGGAGAAACTTTCCTGGACCATATGATCGCCATGGTGGAAGGCGCCCGCCGCCAAAAAACACCCAATGAAATTGCACTGAGCATCTTACTGGTGGTCTTTACAATCATCTTTCTTTTGGTCGTGGTGACCCTTTTGCCGTTTTCCATTTTTAGTGTGGCGACGGCAGGAAAAGGGGTTGTTATTACCGTCACAGCGTTGGTTGCTTTATTGGTCTGTCTTATTCCGACGACGATCGGCGGTTTATTGCCGGCCATTGGGATCGCCGGTATGGACCGTATGATCCAGGCGAATGTTATTGCCACCTCCGGACGCGCTGTTGAAGCGGCAGGGGACGTGGATGTTTTGTTGCTCGATAAAACAGGGACTATCACACTGGGCAACCGCCAGGCCGTGGCTTTTTTCCCGACCAAGGGAGTCATTGCTGAGGTTTTGGCTGATGCCGCCCAACTATCTTCTTTATCTGATGAAACACCCGAAGGCCGCAGCATCGTTGTCTTGGCCAAGGAAAAATATGGTATCAGGGAGAGGCAAACCAAGGAGTTGGAGGCGAAGTTTATTCCTTTCAGTGCCCAAACCCGCATGAGCGGGGTGGATTTAGGGGCCAATCGTCAGATCAGGAAAGGTTCTGTTGATGCCATTGAAGGATATGTTAGAAAAGAGGGCGGTATTTTTCCCGATGATTTGAAATCCACGATTGAGACTATCTCCAAAGGCGGCGGCACGCCCCTGGTTGTGGCAGAAAATAAAAATGTCCTAGGAGTCATTCAATTAAAGGACATTGTCAAAGGCGGCATCAAAGAGCGTTTCGCGGAATTACGCCGCATGGGAATCAAGACTATCATGATCACCGGAGATAACCCTTTAACAGCCGCGGCCATTGCCGCGGAAGCCGGCATGGATGATTTCCTGGCCCAGGCGACACCTGAAACAAAATTAAAATTGATCCGTGACATGCAGACCGGCGGACGGCTGGTGGCCATGACCGGCGACGGGACCAACGACGCGCCTGCCTTGGCCCAAGCGGACGTGGCCGTGGCCATGAACACCGGGACACAGGCAGCCAAGGAAGCCGGAAACATGGTGGATTTGGATTCCAATCCGACAAAATTAATTGAGGTCGTGAAGATCGGCAAGCAATTGTTGATCACAAGGGGGTCTTTGACGACCTTTAGTATTGCCAATGACGTTTCCAAATATTTCGCGATCATTCCGGCAGCATTTGTAGGGACATATCCGGCGTTGGGAGCGTTAAATATCATGCATTTAAGCACGCCGCAAAGCGCGATCCTTTCTGCGGTCATTTTTAACGCACTGATCATCATCGTGCTTATTCCTTTATCTTTATTCGGCGTGCCGTACAGGCCAATGGCTGCCACCCGTCTTTTACGGGACAACTTGCTTATTTACGGGGTAGGGGGCATCATTGCCCCGTTTGTAGGGATTAAATTGATCGACATGATTTTAGCGGCATTACATTTGGTTTAAACGGAGGATATAAAATGTTATTCGCACAATTAAGACCAGCCATTGTTTCATTTATTTTATTTACGGTGCTCACAGGAGTTCTTTACCCGCTTTTAGTGACCGGGATCGCCCAAACGGCATTTCATAAACGGGCTGAAGGCTCTTTGATTGTTTCGGCAGACGGGAAAATATTGGGTTCATCGCTGATAGGCCAAAATTTCGATGACCCGAAATATTTTTGGGGCAGGATATCAGCGACGAGCCCTGCTTATAATGCTTCATCTTCTTCAGGTTCTAATTTAGGCCCTTCCAATCCTGCTTTATTGGATGAAGTTAAAGGGCGTATTTCAGCATTAAAAGCAGCTGATCCCGGCAATAATGATCCTATACCTGTGGATTTAGTGACTTCCTCAGGCAGCGGTTTAGACCCGCATATCAGCCTGGCAGCGGCCCGGTATCAGCTGGCCCGCGTGGCCCGTGTGCGCGGATTATCTGCGGATGCGGTCCAACAAATCATCGACCAAAACACCCAAGGCCGCTTATTAGGGATTTTGGGCGAACCTGTAGTGAATGTTTTGCAAGTCAACCTCGCCCTAGATCAGTATAAAAAATAATGTCATATGTGCCCAAAATATTCCCTGTTTTTTGCTTAGCAATCGGGTCAAAAAAAACTCGCAAAGGTTCTTGGGGCGAGTATGATATAAGGCATGGAAAGACCTGATCCGGATGCTATTTTAGCCAGAGTCAAAGCCGAAGATAATCACCGCGGCAAACTGAAGATTTTCTTCGGTATGGCGCCAGGTGTCGGCAAGACCTATGCCATGCTTCAGGAGGCGCGCCAGCGTCAGAATGAAGGCTTCAGGGTCTTGGTAGGTGTTGTCATGACCCATGGCCGGCCTGAGACCCAGGCCCTCCTGGAAGGCTTAGAGCAGATCCCCCAGAAGACAGTCAATTACCGCGGCATTAACCTAGAGGAAATGGACATTGATGAGATCCTCAAGCGCCGTCCCCAATTGGTTTTAGTCGATGAACTGGCCCATACCAACGCTCCCGGCAGCCGGCATCCTAAACGTTATCAGGATGTTTTAGAAATACTTTCCGCAGACATTGATGTTTTTACCACCCTGAATGTACAGCATGTGGACAGCCGCAGGGAAGATATCCTGGCAGTGACCCGTGTGGTGGTCGGAGAAACAGTCCCTGACACTATCCTTGATGAAGCTTCTGAAATCACCTTAGTTGACATATCCCCTCAAGCCTTGCATCAGCGTCTGGCAGAAGGCAAGGTCTACGTCCCTGACCAGGCCCGTGCCGCTACCACTAATTTTTTCAAAACTGAAAATTTGACCGCCCTTAGAGAAATGGCCCTGCGTCTGACAACGGCGCATGTAAACCGGAATTTACGTTCGCTCATGTCAGCCAAAGGCCTTTCAGGGCCTACCAGGAGCGGTGAACGTATTTTAGTTGCGGTGGGCATCACACCATTCTCGGAATCCCTGATCCGCATGACCCGCCGCTGGGCAGGGATGCTGGATGCGTCATGGATCGCTTTGCATGTGGAAGGCTCCGCGTCATTTTCTGAAGAGCATAAAGAACGTTTGATGAAGAATTTGGCCCTGGCCCGTCAACTGGGGGCTGAAATCATCCATCAAGTGGGGGATGATCTGGCCCAGGTGATCGTTGATGTGGCCAATAAAGAGAATGTCACCCAGATCATTGTCGGAAAATCCGTTGAGAAAAATTGGCAGCGGTTTTTGGGGATTCCCACCCTGGCGGACCGGCTGGTCGCTTTAAGCGGGCAGATTGACGTGCACATGGTGCGCATGTCATCGGCAGACAAGAATTTTCCTGATAAACCAAAAGCATTTTTATCGAAACTCAGGCCTCATGAATATGGTCTGGGTCTTTTGATGTTTGCCATCGCCACCGCCGCGAATTTATTTTTGGCGCCTTTGACAGGGTATCACCATACCGGTCTTATGTACCTTTTAACGGTGGTTTTAAGCGGATCATTTTTGGGGAGATCTGCGGCCTTTATGTTAGCTGCTTTGAGTGCCCTGGCATGGGATTTTCTGTTTATCCCGCCGCAGTATACCTTTGGTTTCAAAAGCAGCTACGACATGGGATTATTAGGGATGTTTTTTATCACAGCCCTGATGATGGGGTTTGTCACCTCCAAGCTGCGCCGCCAGAAAGAGGTCGAACAGAAACAGCGCTTGCGTTCGGAATCTTTATATGAGTTGACCCGCGCCCTGGCCCTTAGTACGGACATAGCACAGGCGATGCGGGTGGCCACGAGCCAGATCAATTTGCTTTGCCAATCCACCAGCTGTGTGCTGATGATCGATGAAAATGAACAGCCCCTTTTTGAGAATGCCATTGGGGATCAGATAGAAATGACGGACAATCAAAAAGGTTTGGTCCAGTGGGTCGTGGCCAACAAAAAAGCCGCGGGCCGTTTTTCAGACACCCTCTCGCAGCAGCCGCATATGTATTTGCCATTAATGTCGTCGGGACAGGTCAGGGCCGTGCTGGTGATCAATCTTTTAGACGAAAAACCTTTGGATTTGGCCCAAAGGACATTATTGGAATCATTTATGGCCTTGATGACGGTCATGCTGGAAAAAGACCAATTATTAAAAATTTCGCGTGAAGCCAAAATGAGGGAAGACACTCAGAATTTACAAAGCGCTTTGCTTGATAATTTATCGCATGAATTAAAGACACCGCTGACGATCATTTCCGGTTATTTGGATGCCCTGGTTTTATACCATCAATGGCCTAAAGATGCCATGGAGCTTTTGGAAGAATGCCGTTTGGCCTGCCTGCGATTGACCAGCGGGGTGGACGCGGTTTTGGACCTGACTAAGTTGGACACCGGTAATTTAAGCCCTAATTTTGCCTGGTGCGAGGTCAAGGACATCATTGCCCAGGCCCTTAAACAGGTTGTCACTCAAGCAGATGAAAAACGCATTCAACTGGATTGCCCCCAAGGGCCTTTGTATGTGAATGCGGATTTCTATATGATCACACAGTCCCTGAAAAATATTGTCCATAATGCTTTAGTGCATGGCCCGGAAGGCGGGGAGATTGATATTCATGTGCGCATCATGGACCGGAAGATCAGGATCAGCGTTATCGATCAAGGAGAAGGTATTCCTAAGGAGACCTTGGCCAAGATCTTTGATAAATTTTACCGGGGAGCAAAAACCAAAAAAGGCGGTTTGGGTCTGGGCCTTTCCATTGCCCGGCGTTTTGTGCAATTGAATGAAGGCGATGTGGAAGCGGAGAATTTGTCCCCTAAAGGCTTCATGGTCACAATAACCCTGCCGATGGCGGAAAAAGAATAAGATGTCCAAGGGCATTGTTCTTGTCATTGATGATGAGCCCCAAATCCAAAAGATGCTGGGAGTTATCCTCACGCATGCCGGTTACGAAGTAGCCGCTGCCACCAGCGGTGCCGCAGGACTGGCAGCACTCGTTTATAAAAAACCTCAGGCGGTACTTTTGGATATGGGCTTGCCGGACATGGAAGGCTTTGATGTGCTTTTACGCATCAGGGAATTCAGCGACGTGGCCGTCATCATGGTCTCTGTCCGCGGGCAGGAAGAAATCAAGGTCAAATGCCTGGAAAGCGGGGCAGATGATTATATCACCAAGCCGTTTTCCGCCTCTGAGTTGACGGCAAGGCTTTCAGCGGTATTGCGCCGAAAGACGACGCCGGGGATCGTTAATGAGATTTTTGATAATGCCGGCCTGCATGTTGGGTTTAATACACGCCAGGTGACCTTAAACGGACAGCCGCTCAAACTGACTTCCATTGAATATGGATTATTATCGTCGCTGATAAAAAATGCAGGGCGGGTTTTGACGATGCGCCAGATTTTAAGGGAAGTCTGGGGCACGGAAAACGAAGAAAAATCTAATTCAGCGCGTGTTTATTTAAATCATCTGCGTCAGAAAATCGAGGACGACCCGTCACATCCGAAGCGCATCATCAACGAACCCGGGATCGGGTACCGTTTTAATTTACTTTAATGCGTGCCATCAAGGGGATCAAGTTATGTTATTCTTTTTAATCCTGTTGTTCACAGCAATGGTCAATCCCGTATTTGCCCAATCATCTGATCCTTCTTTGAAGTCCACGGCTGTTGCTATTCCCGGCGGTGAGGGTGGGATTGGTTTTGATGATTTGGTTTTTTCGCCGCAATTGCATAAGGTGCTGGTCCCTGCCGGGCATACGGGAAAATTGTATTTGATCGATCCCGCTGACTCTTCGATGACAAGCATCGGCGGTTTTTCTTCGAGCGCTGTATTCCAAAAAGGGCATGATATAGGCACTACTTCTGCGGATGAAGGAGAGGGTTTTATATTTGCCGCAGATCACGGCAGCAATGAGCTCGTTGCGGTTGATTTAAAAACAGGGGCTGTTGCAGCTAGCGCAAATTTGGCAGGAGACGCTGATTATGTCCGCTATATGGGGGTTAATCATGAAGTTTGGGCCACGGAGCCGCATCATAAACAAATCGAAGTTTTTAGGTTTTCAGCGGGGGATCATCCGATATTAAAAGCGACCCTGCTTATTTCAGTTGCTAAAGGCCCGGAGTCTTTGATGATTGATCATCTTCGCGGGCGGGCGTATACGAATTTGGGCCCCAATGCCGCGGCCATTGATCTGGCATCACATACAGTTGTCGATGGCGGGAAAAATGCGGTGATTGGCGATTTCCCGTGAAAGCACGACTTCCATATTACCTGTGCCCTTAAATTCCTCAAAAATGACTTCATCCATGCGGCTGCCGGTTTCAACTAAAATCGTGGCCAAAATGGTCAGCGACCCGCCGTTTTCGATCTTGCGGGCGGCGCCGAAAATACGGCGCGGCACCTCCAGGGCGCGGGCATCAACCCCGCCGGAGATCGTGCGGCCGCTCGAACGCGTTTGCGCATTATGCACGCGGGAGAGCCTGGTCAGGGAATCAATGACAATCATGACATTCGCCCCTGCTGCCACATCGACAAAAGCTTTGCGCATCAATTGATCAGCGATCTCAATATGGTTCTCATAGCTTTGATCTGAAGATGAATAATGCACCTCACCGGGGATAGTCCTTTTAAACTCTGTTACCTCCTCAGGCCGCTCATCAATGAGCAGGCAATAGAGTTTTATTTGTGGAGTGCCCTTTGCCACAGCCTGGCAGATATGTTTCAAAAAGGTTGTTTTACCAGATCCGGGCGGCGCCACAATAAGCCCGCGCTGCCCCATGCCGATAGGGCAGATCAAATCCATGGCGCGCATGGTCAATTCCTGGCTGCCGGCTTCCAGATGGATCCGGGGAGAAGGATCAATCGGAGTGCCTGCCAAAAATTTTTTTTCAGCTTCATCCTGACGCCTGGGCGGTGATGGACGGGCGTGCTGGTGCTGTGACCGGTATGAATTATTGGGACGCATAATTATAATGTATCTTTGTAACGCAATAACTGCCCGCGGGGCGGGTCGCAGACCCAAATGTTATTTTGATCATCGCTGGCAACACAATGCGCTCTTTTATCTGCTGCGGCTTTACCCAACAAAGAAAGCTGGCCTTGAGGTGATACTCCTATAACGGAAAGGGTGGCATTCTT
>Ga0206818_1135_pt1 | contig 11869 bp, 13 predicted proteins | sample Alteio_BWOrgCont_86_FD_152881 | JGI IMG/M metagenome (GOLD analysis project Ga0206818, IMG submission 152881) | Enriched cells from forest soil in Barre Woods Harvard Forest LTER site, Petersham, Massachusetts, United States -... | ecosystem: Environmental > Terrestrial > Soil > Temperate forest >...
GCCGCGGCTTTTTTGGCACCGATGGTTTTTTTTGGACCAGGCAGGCTACCGACGGAAAATTGCTGTCAGGGGAAATGGTTGCGACAATGATCAGGTCTATTTTTTCTGCGGAAATTTTGGCGTCCCGAAGGGCGCTCTTGGCAGCTTTGGAAGCCAGCTCACTGGTTTTTTCATGGGAAGCGACCCGGCGCTCTTTAATGCCGGTGCGGCTGCGGATCCATTCATCGGAAGTCTCCACCATTTTCTCCAAATCAAAATTGGTGAGCTTCTTTGAAGGTAAATAAGCACCCTGGCCTAAAATGCCGACCTTAACCATTCGTAGCCATTTCTTCCTTGATCTTCTTAAGGACGTTGTGTTCGACCTGTTCCTTGGCGGCCCGGATGGCATTTTTAATGGCCTTGGGAGAAGAACGGCCATGGCTGATCAGCACCAGGCCATCAACGCCTAATAACGGCGCGCCGCCGTATTCGGAATAGTCGACACTTTTTTTAGCATCACTTAAACTGGATTTGAGCAATACAGCCCCTAAAATGGCGATGGGATTTTTCATGATTTCACGTTTGAGCAGTTTACCGACAGATTCCATCATCCCTTCGGCAACCTTCAGGGTGATATTGCCGACGTAGCCGTCACACACAATGCAGTCTGTCTTGCCCGCAAACACTTCATTGGCCTCAAGGTTCCCGACGAAACAGGGTTCTTTTTCTTCCAAAAGTTTATGCGCTTCCTGCTCAAGGCCGGTCCCCTTGCATTCTTCTTCGCCGATATTAAGCAGACCGATCGTGGGATTGGGCCTATTTAAAACTGACTGGGCGTAGACCTTGGCCATTTTGGCGTATTGGAGTATATGCTCAGGTTTGGCAGCCGTATTGGCGCCGACATCAATAACAAAGGTGAATTTCTTTAAGGAAGGGAAAATGCAGCCGATACCGGGACGGTCGACCCCTTTGATCATGCCTAAAATAAAGGTGGATGCCGCCACACAGGCACCGGTATTGCCGGCGCTGACAAAGGCATCATAGCCTTCTTTTTTAAGAAGGGCCATGCCGATGCTGATCGACGATTGTTTTTTTTGGCGTATGACGACCGTTGCCGCATCATCCATGGCCACGACCTCAGGCGCATGGACAATTTCGATCAGGTCTTTGGGGAACTGGTATTTCTTGAGCTCTTCTTCAATACGTTCCTTGATCCCCACCAGCGTGACGCACACCTTGTATTGCTTAACAGCGTCCACGGCCCCAGCCACTACATTCTGGGGAGCAAAATCACCACCCATGGCATCAACGACGATCTTCATGAAATACCCTCAGCAATTCAAAAAATGGGACTTATTTAGACTTAGCCATTTCGACGATCTGGGTACCTTTATAATAACCGCAGAAAGGACATACGCGATGGGAAAGTACTGGTTTAGTACATTGGGGACAGGCCCTCAGAGAAGCCACTGAGACCTTCCAATGGGTACGGCGCTTGCGGCCGCGTGTTTTAGAATGTTGTCTTTTTGGTAGAGGCATTGAATTTCTCCTTGATTATGCTTATTTACATTTACATTTTTCAACGTTTAAATTCGCCCCGCAACCGGGACAAATACCTTTGCAATCCTTGCTGCATAAGACCCGGGCAGGATTGGCCATGATTATTTCCTGGCGTATCTCTTCACCCAGATCAACATATTCGACGGTGGGCCCAAGCTCGAAATCAAATATATAAGAACGTTCTTCCTCTGACGACAATTCCTCCAGGCAGCGCGCGCACATGTAACCGAACCGGCCCTTGATGCGCGTGCTGGCAATGACGGTATTGTCAATTTTATCCAGGCGCGCCTTGACGCTCAGCAAAGACCTGATGTCCACCTCTTCATCGGACAAACCAATGCCTTCCTTAGGAATGCTTTGGTCAATGTCAAGCCCGTTGGAAGGTATGTCTCTGACCGCAATCTTTATCATCTCAGGCGTTCTTTTAATTTGCGCTCAACGACCTTAGGCACGAAAGAAGATATGTCCGCGTTCAAACCGGCAATCTCCTTCAAAATGCTCGACGAAACAAAGGACACATGCTCCGAGGGCATTAAAAAGACCGTTTCAATATCTTCCGCCAAACGGCGATTAGTCAGCGCAATTTGAAATTCATAATCAAAATCAGATGTCATGCGCAGGCCGCGGATGAGCACATTGATCTTTTTCTTACGCGCGTACTCAATGACCAGGGCGTCGAATGTTTCCACCGAAACATTTTTTATTCCCTTGGTGACTTCTTTAAGCAAGGCAACACGCTCTTTGATACTTAAAAGGGCTTTTTTGCCGGTATTATCCGCCACGGCCACGATCACGTGATCAAAAATACGCGCGGCCCGCTGGATCACGTCCAAATGGCCGTTGGTGACCGGATCAAAACTGCCGGGGTAAATAGCTCCCTGCCCTTTAATCATTATTTACAAGCCTTTGTAATAACGTCAGATAGGATGAACCGTAACGCCGCTGGGTAAGCAGGTCCAAGTTTTCCGGGATTTCAAGTTTTTCAGATACTTCACACTGCACACAGACCAAACTTTGAGGGTGTAATATATCACTTCGGGCAAGCAGTTTCAAGGTTTTTTTGGCCAAGTTCTGGCTGTAGGGAGGGTCAAAAAATACGATATCAAAGCGTTTTAGCTCCTCGGAAAGGCGCTTGACTGTGCTGAAGGCGTCCCCATGGACCAAAGAGAAAGGGCCGCCGAATTCAATACCCAAAATTTCCCCGTTTTCCCGGATTGTTTTGGCGTTGAGGTCATTGTGCTCTACCATAACCACCTCTTGGGCCCCCCTGGAAATAGCTTCCAGGCCAACTGCCCCGCTGCCGGCAAAGAGCTCTAAGAAGGTGATCCCCCTTAGGTCATGGCCCAATAGGTCAAAGATAGCTGCGCGCACAACGTTCTGTGTCGGCCTGATGCCGGCCGGCATGTAAAAATTACGCCCCTTATATTTGCCGCCTAGTATTTTCATATAATTAACCCGCCAATATTAAATCTAAATATTGTGGATACCTTTTCTTAATAGTTTCCTTGATTAGGTGATGCCCGCCTAATTGGGGATCGGATTTGGTCAAGATAATAGCATCTTCACGGGCTTTTTCCAAGACTTCGATTTGGGTGATGGGGTTGGACATCTTGAGCTCATTTAAGCCATGCTGGTGACGGCCGAAATAATGGCCGGGGCCTCTTATTTTTAAATCCTCTTCGGCGATCTTAAAACCGTCCGTTGTCTGGACAATGGCTTCTAAGCGAAGCTTGCCCTCCTGCGTTAAAGGATCGCCTAATAATACGCACATGGCATCTTGGCTGCCGCGCCCGATGCGTCCGCGCAGCTGATGCAATTGGCTGAGGCCAAAACGCTCGGCATGTTCAATGACCATAACGTTAGCGTTGGGGATATCAATGCCTACTTCGAGGATTGTTGTGGCGACCAGGATATCCAGTTCGTGTTTCTTGAATTGCTCCATGACCTCATCGCTTTCCTGGCGTTTCATTTGGCCGTGCACCAACCCTAAACGCAGGCCCTGGAATTCAAATTTTTGCAGATGGACAAACATGTCGCGGGCGGCTTTTAAATCTAATTTTTCGCTCTCATCGACCAAAGGATAAATGATATAAGCCTGGGTCCCTTTTTGGACCAGCTCCCTTACCTTTTGATAAACAGCCTGGGCCTTGGCCAGAGGAAAATGATAGGTTTTAATTGTCCCGCGGCCCGGAGGCATTTCGTTGATGACAGAGACGTCAAGATCGCCGTAAAGGGTCAAACATAAGGTCCGGGGAATGGGGGTGGCTGTCATGATTAAAATATCCGGGTTGCCCCCTTTATCCGTCAGTAAGGCGCGCTGATTGACGCCGAATTTGTGCTGCTCATCAATGACCACAAAACTCAGGTCTTTAAAGGCCACGGTTTCTTCCAATAAAGCGTGCGTGCCTATCATTAAATTGATCTCGCCTTCTTTAAGGCGCTTGTAGATGGCTTTCTTTTCTTTGGCAGGCGTGCTGCTGATAAGCAGCGCTGCCTTAATATCTTTGAACGTCCCTTGCCCTAACAATTTCCGGAAATTCAAGTAATGCTGTTGGGCCAGGATTTCCGTCGGGGCCATGATGGCGGCCTGTTTTTTATTGTTCCAGGCCAGCACTGCCCCCCAAAAAGCCACGACCGTCTTGCCGCTGCCCACATCCCCCTGGATCATGCGCAGCATGGGACGCTCCAGGGCCATGTCCTGGTTTATTTCTGTAATAGCACGGTTTTGGGCGCCCGTTAACTTAAAAGGAAATGAGTTTTTATACTGCTCAAGGACGCTGTTATCGACGTGATGGACAATCCCCTTTTTATGCACGATGCTAAAACGCCTTAAGATCACGCAAATCTGAAACAGGAAGAACTCTTCGAAGGCAATGCGGTCAATGGCTTTTTGCTGATGGACGGCATCAGAGGGAAAATGTATTTGTTTTATGCTTTGGGCAATGGGCCCAAGATGCCGTTTCTGACGGACCTCCTGCGGAATAATGTCCTGCAGCCGGGAAGCATGGAGGTTTAAACAATCATCGATTAATTTACGCAAATACCGCTGAGTAATGCCCTTTGTTAAAGGATAGACCGGCACGATCTGCCCCATGTTTAGACTGCGGTCTTCCGATTGGATGATTTCAAAATCAGGCACCACCATCTGCAGGCGTTTGCCGAAAATGTCCACCCGGCCATAGAGGACAACTTCTTGGGCCTCTTTGAAAATATTGGCCAGATACGGCTGATTAAACCAGACGCAGGTGATCCTTCCGCTTTTGTCGCTGATAGCGACCTCAACGGTGCGGTTTTTGGAATAGAAATTACGGCGGCAGGTCAGGACCTTGCCGCAGATCGTCCGGGTTTCTCCCACCCGGAGCATGGCAATGGGTGTAAATTGCGAACGGTCTTCGTAGCGGTGGGGAAATAAATACAGCAGGTCTTCGACGGTGTTGATGCCCAAATTAGCCAATAACTTGGCCTTGGCAGGCCCGACGCCTTTGATGAATTGGATGGGGATTTCACTTAGGGCTTGAGGCATTTGGTATCTTTTTTATTTCCCGGATATTCTTGTTTCCTTAATATAACTATCTTTAGTGATAACTTTCTTTCCTGTTTTTCTTTCAATTGATCTTCTAGCCTTTCCAGCAATTGAACCGCCTGTTTTGGCAACTTTTTTATTCTCATCAAAAGTTTTTGGTTCTTTGGCCTGTGAAATCTCAGTGGTACTTGCTTCTGCCAACATATTGAGAATCAATTCTAAATTAGTCATGTTATCCCGCAAATTTTCTTTGGTCAGCTCCTTAAAACTTTTATACTGTTTTGTTGTCATACCAGCCCACGCAAAGGCAATTTCATCAGTCAGTATGGCAAACTGATCTGATGATTTTACCCCGCGTTTGACCCATTCGTCAGTCAATATTTTACGGATCTCGATGCTCTTAAGCCGCATATTGACCCAGTCTTTAGAATAGCCTTTCTTCAAGTAACTTTGCATTGCCCGTTGGATAGCTAATTCAGGGTCAACGGATTCTTCAACGCGTTCATAACCAACCTGGGCTAACCATAATTTAAAAGGTTCGGCATTAGGTGAAGGGATTGACTGAATAATACGAAACATGGTTTCAGTATCAGCCATATCTGTTAAACGAAACTTCCCATCAGCGGCTGGTAATTTGAAACCGTTACATTTTGTAACGGTTTGATGGCCGCCCTCGTCAGTCAGACGTTTTTTAAGAACCCGCCAATAAACAGCAGGACTTTTACTTTCTGAAAGGGCTGTAACGACATCCACCACAGAAAAATACCATTTTTCCTGTTTTTCATCCCAAACCCTACGGATTTGTTTTCCTTTAAATATGGCTATTTGTTTTTGATTTTCAGACATGATCCCCCTCCTTGAAAGGTAACAACTGTTTACTTTTGCGCCTGGGGGAAACGCATTGATTTATAAAGGCATGCTTTGGGGGCAAGAAATGAGGAAACCCTCATTTCTCGATAGCTATATTTGTAACATAAATAATGAGATTATGCAAACCGAAACGGCAAACACCTTTATGAATTGGATGGGGATTTCGCTTAGCGCTTGGGACATTTAATGATTATATTACGCAGGCGGGGATTATTTAAATATATTCTCTACTTTGACGCCTTTGATGACCTGGCCGTGATTAAGGTCTTCTGTCAATAAAAGACCGCATCCGCCTTTTTGGGCTGAAACAACAACGAGGGCGTCCCAATAACTAATTTGGTCAAGAATACTGCAATCGATGGCTTCTTTAATTAAAGGAACATCGATATCAATAATTTCAAATTCGATCAAACTGTCGATTTGATTTCTTACATCTATAGCAGAAAGGTTTAATTTTTGGGTGGATATCACATAATACTCATGCAGAATTTGAGTTGAAATAACGCCGTTTCCCCTCTTAAAAATTTCCTTAATGACCGCCCTACTCTTATTTTGTTTTTCAGGATAAGCTTTATCGTTAGAATAAATCAATATATTAGTATCAATGAAAACCTTAGACATCGTAAGCATCTTCCCTTTTCCATTTTTTACCTTTAGAAGACGCATTGGCACGATCGGCTATAGCAAAAAATTCATCCCATGAGTTCTTTTTAGGTTTTTTAAAAGTTTTTTCTAAGAATTGCCTGATGAGGGCATTTAGGGAAGTATTGTTCTTTTTTGCGTAGTTTCTGGCTTCTTTGAGCACATTATCGGGGATGGACAGTGTTATATTGGACATGGCTTTAGCCTCCTTGATCCAATATTAACACATAATACGTGTATGTGCAAATAATATCGATTGCCTATTTTCCGAACAAAGATCGCATGTCCGCAGGCTGCATGTTGATGATGACTGGAATCACCTCAGGCATGCCTTCACGCTCAACACGCGCGATCAAAGCCGGGTCAACATCAACCTTCACCCCGCCGTTGGCGTCTTTCTCAATGTGCAGGGCAGCCCCCTGCTGGCTTAAGTCGATACCGCCGGTGGGTGTTGCCATTGCCAAGTCTGATGCGCGGATCAATTCAATTGTTGTTGAGGAACTGGTCTCCTTTTCGGCTGTAATAGTAATGTTGTCTATATTATTAGTAATTCTTCTTAGTTCATATGGAACAGGTGAAGGTGACGGAAGCTCCTGAACAATGCTTGCCCTCTTATTTTCTACTTTTTCTACTAAAGAAAAGCCTTCGGCTAACAACTCAGGTTGATGAATTCCATATAAAATTTTCAATGACCCAGCGGCAGATAACCCAATGATCACTGAAATTGGGCCTTGCCCTTTGTCGTACCATGTGACCGACAAACTCTTGGGGCCTGATTTAGGAAATTTTTGCAGTAATACATTTTTAGGAATGATGACAGCACCGGCGACAGCTTTTTTGATCACTTGAGGCAAGGTATCTATCATCGCCGCGTCTTTGCGTAGAAAGTCTTTTACTTCTTCAGGTACTAGTTTATTATTTGGGTCAATTGCAATTTGCCTGATCAAATCAAGTCTTGTGTAGCCATCATCTTGGGACTCTTTTTTAAGCATTCCCCAAGCGGTCTTAGGGTCTAAAAATTTATTTTTACCCAACACTGCCCCTTCCAGATTTTGTATGACAACTATTTTAAGTTCAGGAGACAAGGACAATGCTTTTAGATAAATCCCCTCTAAACCATGATACTCCCCTTTAACGGTCTTCGCCTCAAGAATTTTTAAGGCTGTATTTGCATCACCATTTCCCAGCAAAAAGGATTCACTAAAAGCGGCCTCAAGATCGGCAAAATCATGCTTTGAAAGAGCAACATTGCTCAAATAATTCTCTAAATTCTCAATACCTTTGCGGCCAATCATATGAAAACCAATATTCTTATGTAGAAGTGCGTGTATATAGCGATTTATCAAATCTTCTCTTAATTCTTGAGTTCGTTCAGCTATTTCTGTTTCAAAAGCACCATTATTCACAGATGTATTTAGCCTTGTATCGTTTTTGATATCCTGAAATAAAAAAGAGCCTACTGCCGCCGCAATGACATATAAAAGCACACCATAAACAACAACGCCGAGCCAAAAAGCACCAGCAGACTTTTCTGTCATTGCAAAATCCACCGTTGAATCATTTATCCTTGTCACATAGGCCTTGATTCCTAAAACCGCTAAATCAGGACCTATGCCAATGGCCAATCGACGCAAAGCATGCTCTAATACCGGAGTGGAAGCCATACGGAAACGGACCCCGTTTGCAAGCCGTGTAATAGTCATCGCCGCATCACTTACCTGTCCTTGAAACGCATCTAATTTTTCTTTAGCCTTCTCAAATCCTTCCTTTGCTAACAGATAATTAAAATAATAAAAAAATTTATCCTGATCCACCAACAGAAAAGCTCCTTCTGAACCATTTTTATACCTTATTCCAGAATCAAAGAGAGCAACCACTCGATCACCGTTTTTTAAATCTTTGGGATATCTTACTTTGTCCAATCCCATACCACTCTTTAAAAAATTGTTAAATGTAACAACTAATTTCTTCCCTTGACCTAACCGTTTTTCACTAATTGAACGGGTGTTAAATGTTATAGCCATTTGATCAAAAAGCTCTTGAATGCCTTGACTAGTTAAGCCATGCCTCACTAACCTGCCATCAGGGAATCTGTCTCCTGTCTCAATATCAAACCTGTCTTTATCCCTCTCAAGCCTCTGATTATATGTCAACATCGCCGCGTCAGCTTCTTTGATTAATATTGTAAGAAGCCCATCACCACCGGGTTCTTCAACAATAGTAATGATATGTTTCTTATGTTTTGTCTTAATCCCCAACATTGCCCATTTTATCCTTTTTACTATTTCTTTGAAATCAGGCTTATTAATGTCTATATTTAAAAAGTTATCAGGAGTCACATAGGCAACCTTAAGATTTGGAGTCCTTCGTCCTAAGGAACCATCCGGCAGGAGATATTGCAATTGCCTGTCTTCCCCTTCTCCCTCAAGCCTTACATTAGAATATTTTCCTTCTTCAATATCCTTTAACAAACCGTTATACCTTGCTATTAAGTCATTTTCTATTGTGTCGGAGTTTGTATCTGTTGTCGTGACCACATCCGGATGATCATATGAAAGGGCATAGGTCAGTTTAGGCAAGATTATTCTATCAATATTTTCTGGTCCATGGGGCAGTGACGACATTTGATTTATTAAATTCTGATATTGATCAAGGTCGCCGGAATTTGAAGAAATCTTTACTTGAATGCCATCAGGCAAATTTTCTATTCGATTCTTAATTTCCAAAAGTTGATCTATGCCTATGGAGTCTAAGCGAATTACATCTGAACTGCCCATTTGGAAACGGCCACTAAATTCTGCCTCAATCCATTTCAAGGCCTGCTGCTTTGTGCCCTCAAAAACCGTCGTCATCGCCGCGTCTGTTCTTTGTGCCTTCAATCGACTTATTTCATTCGCTAAAGCAGCTTTTCTTGCTCCAGATATTCCCGGTGAATTCTTAAAACGTTCAAGAGTGTTTATTTGATCGGATAGTGCCCCAAATAGACTTCTTTGAGGTTCAAAAAATCCATCATCCAGCCTCTCTCTTTCGTCTTGAGCAATCTCTTCACTTTGCGCATTTAATATAACTCTATGGTTCGGAGGAAGGTTGTGATACATTCTTTGAGCCATACGATCTTGATGGTTCCCCCAAAAATAAGTCTTTTCTGTATTTATCATCGCCGCGTCGGCATTACTGGCTAATGCAGCGGCATCTGCCGGTTGGGCAGCTACAGCCGTAACATCAACATAATGCGCAGCTGTTTGGGCCATATCGCCTGCAGCTTCCGCAGAAAGCTGCGCGGAATCGATTTCTAGTTTTCCCAGTTCATATCCGCCGGAAAAATACTTGCGCGGCAGGGTCTCTTGAGTCACAGGATCGATGTCTTCCTTAATATAGTTAAATACACCCTTCTTGTACGCTCTCAAATATTGCTGATAAATCGCCTCATTGGTCGCTAAATCATTCTGGTCTATGCCTTTGACCGTGCCTTTGTCGGTGTAGACGCGATTGAGCAGGGCCTGCTTTAAATTGCGCTTGAACCACACTGCCAATGCCTGGGCGTAGAAAATCTGGCGCAGGGTGGCGAAATTTTTGCCTTCGTTGATCTCTTTTTCGATTTCGGGGAGGATGATGGCGCGAATGATTTGGGAGCTGATTGTGTGCATGTTTAAAGATTGCTTCGTCGCTTCGGCTCCTCGCAATGACACAGAGGAAGGGCCCGTAATTATACCGTTGTGTTTCACTAACGACAAATAATCTTCTTCCAGCATGACCTTTAGATGGCCGCTGACTATAAAGGCGGTTTGATTGTGCTCATAGATGCCGACTCTTTGCGGGACGATCCATACCTTGTTAAAAGTGTTCACCGGAATTTCCGTGGTGCCGTACATGGCTTTGGCTTTAGCGTAAACCGTGTCCCAAAATGTTTTGCCTAAGGCTTTTTGAGGGTATATTAGGGAAGCGGTCAATTGCTTGAGCATGTAATCCTGGGCCAATAGATCACGGCCCATGGCTGTTTCGCCTAAGGATACAGGGACCATGCGGTCTTTTTCATAGGGGCTCAGGTTGACCCAAATGTCTTTGTCGGGAATAGTCAAGGCGGCAAAGAAATACTTGATCATGCGGTCTGATTCATCTTTGAGGACTTGCCTGGATAATTTAGACTGGCCCGGGTCTACAATAAAATCAAATAGAAATGGATTGTCACGATGCACGGTCAAGCCCCTGATCAAGGCCGGGTCAAAGCTCGGGCTGACTGAAACCATGGTGCCGGCAGCGGGCAGGTCCAGCACAGTCTGGGCGTAAAGATTTTGCGGTGGCGTTATTAAAGTAGAAACAAAGCTAATGGCAATCCAAGAGCAAAGAAAGCGGTGTAGGAACATCTTGTCTCCTTGTTTGATCATATTTAGTTAAAGGGTAACATCTCCTCAAGGAAAAAGCAAATTTCAAATGCCGGCTTATTCAGTTGTAATATACTGGTAAATAATAAGTTATGGATTATGGAAAAATTATTTACTTGGGATTTTAGATATAAACATCGGCAGTTAAGATATTTTGGCTGGCTGATACATTAAAATTTAAGACATCTTGGGGTTTGTTTTTTTGACCTGATCATAATAAAGTTTTATCTTTTGCAGACTATCCGGGCTTAAGGCGTCCTCGATCTCGTGCATCTTATCTTCATCATTTGAAGCGTCCTGGCCGGCTGCCAGTTTTTTAGCGTAGCCATCAACAGCCTGCCTGGCCGCTGAAAGAGAAGCCCGGTCATAATAATCCTGCAAGGCTGACTGGTCTTTATCCGGCACTTCTTTAATGGCCTCGTCCATGGCCATGTTGGGGCCGAGCGTGCTTTCATCTGTTAAAATGGCATTAAAGTATGCCTGAATGGCGTTCTCGGCTTTTTCAAGGGCGCTGTCTTGGGCGTAAACTGCATTGATGACGCTTAGGCTTAAGAAGCACACGCTCAATAAAATGGCAGGAAGTTTTTTCATCTTCCGTTAATCGTTCAATCCCTTTCCGTCGAGAATTTGCGGCATGTATTTTTCAACCCTTGCTTTTCTGGTATCGGATTGTTTGGCGGCAGAAAAGTAAAGCAGGTATCCCCTTTGACGTCCCGGGGTCAGCGCCTCAAAAGCCTTTTTTAAGGGAGGTGTTTTATCTAATTTAGCCTTAAATTCTTCAGGCATATTGAATTCTGAAGTCTTTTTCAATTTTATTTTTAAACCGGATTTTTCATTGGCGATGCTCTATTAAATAAAGCCCCCAGGTGGCAGGCTGAAATGAAGGCGTTGAGGAGCATCATCCTTGAATGCC
>Ga0206818_1153_pt1 | contig 11793 bp, 11 predicted proteins | sample Alteio_BWOrgCont_86_FD_152881 | JGI IMG/M metagenome (GOLD analysis project Ga0206818, IMG submission 152881) | Enriched cells from forest soil in Barre Woods Harvard Forest LTER site, Petersham, Massachusetts, United States -... | ecosystem: Environmental > Terrestrial > Soil > Temperate forest >...
CGCTTTTATAGAGCTTATCAAGATATACCTGCAAATAAGTAAGCTCTACGGTTGACTTATCAGCGCCAAGTTTCTCCAGCACTTTTGAAGGAAATTCGTCTGATACATGGATGTTGAAAATTCTTGCCGGCTCGGTTATCACACGCATTGCGTTTTTGCGTGTCATGCGTTCAATGCGTATCCGGTTATTAAAAAACTCGGGTATCTTATCTTCAAAACGGGCAAGATTCTCCAGGTATTCTCCGCGTATCACAAATATGAACCTGCAAGTAATATTAGCCTCTATGCAGGATTTAATATCATCGGTAAACTGCTCAATTTCTTCATCGCTGCCAAAAATGAACAGTTCTTCAAACTGGTCGAAGAGTACGAACATCGGCTTGAAATGGTCTAAGTAAATAGACTGGAAATCCTGGGGCAGATTATTTTTCTTTCTTAATGGAGTGATCGCTATGTTTTGTAAAGTCTTTTTTATAGATTCATTGATATTACTGCTGCGGCGAATGATAATAGGCATCCAGTCGGCGTCGTGGAATTTGCTGGCAAGCCCGCATTGTATCAAAGATGTTTTACCAGTGCCGCTGGAACCGTAAACAATAAGCAGGTTGCTTTCAAATATTTTATAGTAAAGCTCTTCAATTTCTTTTTCCCTGCCGAAGAATATGTCCTGGTCATCGCGGGTATATGAATCGAGAAACTTAAAAGGGGTATTTGCCATGTTTATGCTAATTCTTTTACGCCGGTTTGAAGAATAGTTGACATCATTTCATTGAACTGTAGTATGAGGTCGGGGTAACTGCTCAGTGAAGACAGGTCACATTTCCCGGTTACCTCGGTACCGACATAAAAAATCTTATCGTTCTGATATTTTGTGTACATAAAAATATCTTTCTTGATGCTGAATTTGTCTTTATTATCTATTATTTCCGTGCGGGTATCTATTATCAGTGGAGACAGGTTGAGAAATTCACTGGGCGATTTGAAGTCTTTTAAAATAAGCACGGCATTACTATCCACAAACAAATCAATTTTTACTTCGGTGGCTTTAAAGTCGGAATCAGAGCTATTAAGCAGATCGAAATAATGGTTGAACTTTGCGCTCTTGTGTTTTTGTTTCATTACATTGATCTGCCTTACGGTGACCAGCTTGTACCTGGCGAGGAATGAAATGGCAATAAGGATAGCTTTGAGTTTTTCTTCGTATTCTATACATCTCTTTTCAATTTCTTCCTGCGTAAGGTTTATCTGGTAATGCCCTATTTCATTGCGTTCCGGCACCCAGAAATCGAGGAGTTCAAAAAACTTCTTGTTGAATATCTCTTTCTTTTCGATGATGAAATGATCCGTATCATTCTGGGCGAACACTTTGCATACGCTCCTGATAAGCCAGGTGTAGTTGCCCAAAGTCAATACAGAGAAGCGGCTTTCAAACTGGGAAATAAAATCTTCGGGCAATTCAATATTGTTTTTCATTCTTTCTTCCCATAGTTGCGCCACCAATACAAATGATATGAATTGCACCGTGCGTTCGATGGTTTTAAAAAGCTGGTCGAGCCGGCCACGGTCCAGTTGCCGCATAGAGCCGGAGAACAGCCTGCGCAGCTCAACGCCGATAGGCCAAGGGAAATTTTTGATAACAAGATCGCCGAGTATCCTAAAGTCAAGCACGTCGTCATCGTCCTCTTCCGTGATCAGATATTTCTGCAAAGCAGGCTTGTATTCAGACATCTTTTTGAATACCGCCTGTATCAGCTCTTCATTCATAACACATTTAATTGCAGCTAAAGATAAAAATAGAAATCTACATTTTTATAAGTTTAAACAAAAAATTAAATAATTAGTAATTACACCAAATCAAATTTTGTTAATTGCAATACAATATAAACCAAAATTCTTTTTACCTTTCGCTGTTATATGGTTTGGGTAGTTCTAATTTGTAAATAATGGACCTTGTTGACTCATTTTCGCTGTTTTTGTACGCATTTAAGATGCAAAAAAACGACCTGGATACTCCCGATGGTATCTGGAAAAGGTCTTTGCTGGAACCGGAAAAAAATTTCTATTTCAACCATGTGCAAAGTTTTTTCATTAAAAACAATGCCGACGTAACAACAATAGCAGATGAATCGTGCTGTGTGCGGTATGAGTTGCATCGTGATAAGACAACAGAACGCCAAAAGGAAAAATTGTTATTGTTCAATCAACTTTTTTCGCGCACCGCGCAAACTATGCCCGGGGAAAATAAACAAGCTGTTCTATTCAAAGTTTTCACGGACAATTCCATCCTTAGCCCCGGCATTTTATATAACCCCCTTTCGGGCATTGCTATTCTTTCATTTGGATTTGCACTTTCAAAGGAATCGAATAATCTCCAAAACGTTACAGACCTTAATTACTTAGTGCGGGTTTTTGGCAGGTCGGATTCGGCCAGTTTCGCTGTATTGAAAAAAGAGCATCCGGCGGCCCGTGAGCAGGAGAATAAAATATCCCAGGAGCTACAGCAGTTCAATACCGGCAGAAAACAAAGCGAAGAAAGCCAATACCATTACTGGAACATACAAACGCTGATAAAAATATTATTACAGGATATTGCCGATGATGCCGTAACTATATTATCCCCGAACAGGCTCCAGTGTTTTACTTACCTGCAGGCAGATGAAAAACTTAATGAAAATGAGTTGCATATAGCGTCATTCCGGCTGAGAAGGATGTACAACAACCATTATTTTCCAGGCCCACATTTCCTGCACGGATCAGCAGAAACGGAGCAGACCTTTGAGCAGGTACATTTTGGCGCGTCAATAGAGGGGTGCGCAATGATCGTAAATGATAATAAGGAGGATATGCCTTCATTTCTGAGAAATTATGGAGTGGTGGTAAAGAACCGCTATATATGGTCGTATTTACTGGCATACTATCAAAGGCTTGCGCTTATTGAAATGAACGATGAATTATCTCACCTGTATGACGCTGGGCAACCGGAACTGGAAGAACTGCTGCGGGTATCGTCCAACCTTTCAAAAATAGAATTACGCGCATTATTCACACAGGTTTCTTATTTCAGCCAGCATAATGATTTCTATGATTTCTGTAAGCGAAACCTGAAACTGGGCGAGATGTATGGCGCTATAAAAGAAAAACTTGCCGGAGTAAGCAGGATAGTGCAGGAAGAGGTGGAAAAGGAAGAAAAAGTAAAAGAAAAAAAGCGCGAAAAGAAAGACAGGTTGCTGGAAGTGATGATCGCGGCGCTGTTGATACCCGAAATAATATTTGAGTTTCTGTCTATGCTGGAACATGTGTTCGAGATAAATTTCCCGATGGAGGAACACCATGTGTTTACCTATATTTTGTTTGCATTTGCTTCCATGCTGTTATTGACGCTAATTCCTTTTGCTTTTCGTATTTATAAGGAATACTACCAGGTAGCGCGTTCGTATATAAAGAAGCAGGAGATCAGTGATGATATTGGGCTTAAAAAGAAATACACGGATTAGCGGGTATGGAAGAACTTCAGAATATATATAGCCATTGACAAGTATAAGTGTCAGGAATTTTTATTTTTTCTTTGATGAATCACAAGGGTCAATAAGCTATGCGATAATCACTCCTTTTTTTATTAATTTTTCAATGTATCCTTCTTGAGATAACGGACAATTTACAAGGTCTGAAAAATCACTTTTATCTAATTTACATTGATTAGACATTTTACTGATCAGGTCATTACCTAAATCGTGTGTAATGCCGTGACTGATTTTTGTCCGAACATAAAACTTGCCTTTATAGTGAAATTCAAGAAAATTATGATCGCCGGGAGCATCAAGAAATCCTTTTTTCTTTAAATTCTTATATGCTTTATCGCTCTTAATTACCATGTTGTTATGTCTTTAACATAGTAATTGATAAACCGTTTAATACTGGTGAATCTATCTGAAAGATTTTCATCTGGCAATGAATTCAGACGTTGGTATAAATAATCAAATTCCTCGTTGAAATCTTTTTCGGCTTCATCCCCGGTTTTGCCAACAGCATAGATGTCCAATAGTTCATTTTTTATCACAAAATGATCTTCTTCTTTTTCAAAAAGGCATCTTAGCGGGTAGTTCAGGGTATATTTCCTGTTATTTATTTCAATTAATTCCGGGGCATACGAAAGAGCATGTTTACTTGCCCGAATATTTTTATTCTGCTTTTGCGGTGTTAAAAGTTCCTTGATCGTTTCTATTAATCCTTCATCCTGAACCTCATTAAATTGCTTGATCAATGCCTTCTTTTCTATTGCAATGTTCATGGCTTATTATTTATTTTTACTCAAAGTTATTGATATTAACAGGTAATAAAAAATAAGCAGCCATAAAAACGATTTGAATAGAGTAATCCAAAAAAATTTTGTGAAACCAAAAGGTTTCCTATATTTGCAACCGAAAGGTTTCATTTATGAGAAGAGATGTGTTCCAGGCGATAGCAGACCCTACCAGGAGAGAGATACTGAATATGACCGCGTACCGGTCGCTCAATGTTAATTCGGTGGCAGAGCATTTTGATGTAAGCCGGGCAGCTATTTATAAGCACATGAAAATACTTATAGAATGCGGGCTGATAGACGTGAAGCAGCAAGGCCGGGAACGGTATTGTGAGGCAAAGCTGGAAAAGCTGAATGAAGTATCGGATTGGGTGGGGCAGTACCGGAAGTTCTGGGAAACAAAACTTGATTCCCTTGAAATATATCTTGCAACGTTACAAGCAAAAACAAACACGGAAACTAAAACAGATTTACCCACTAAAAACAAAAAAAATGGCAGAAAAAAATCATCCCGGTAGCCAGGCTGCCGTTTCGGAAACGGCAGATCGCGAATTGTCCATTACGCGCTTGCTCAATGCGCCGGTAGAACTTGTATTTAAGGTATGGACAGATCCCGGACATATAACGCAATGGTGGGGGCCAACCGGCTTTACCAGTACCATCCATACTATGGATGTGCGGCAAAATGGCGTGTGGGATTTTATTATGCACGGCCCGGACGGGACCGATTATAAAAACACCAACGTTTTCGCAGATGTTGTAAAAAATGAACGGATTGTTTATGACCATGTAAACAGCCCCAAACATCGCGCAACCATAACTTTTACCGGACAGGGAGATAAGACACTCCTTTCCATGACGATGGTATTTGAGTCGGCACAGGAGCTTGAATTAGTTGATAAAAAATACGGGGCAGGCGAGGGACAAAAACAAACCATTGGCCGCCTGGAAGAATACCTGGGGTCATTTGATTGCTGATATTTGAAAAGCAGAAAGAAGATGTATATTTTGCCTGCAAATTTCACAATATAAAACACACAAAATGAAAAAAACTAAAGTTCTCTACTGGGTATTTACAGGGTTGATCTCTGCGCTAATGCTTTCTTCCTCCGTACCCAGTGTACTGCGTCTTCCGCAAGCCGTTGATTTTATGACTAAATTGGGTTATCCAGGTTATATTGTCCCGTTTCTTGGCGTAGCAAAGATACTTGGCGTAGCTGCTATTCTAATTCCCGGTTTTCCCCGGATCAAAGAATGGGCTTATGCCGGTTTATGTATAGACCTCGTGGGGGCTACCTATTCACTGATTGCTATTGGTACGCCGGTAACGCAGTGGATATTTATGTTGATCTGGATAATACTGCTGTTCGTTTCTTATGTTTATTATCATAAAAGACTTGCGGCAATTAAAAAAGGCAATTGATAAAAATTAATCAAAATGGAGCAGCAAAAAAAAGAGTTGACAATAACGCGCATAGTGAATGCGCCAAGAGAAGTTGTGTTCAAAGCATGGACAGATGCAAGCCAACTGGCCCAATGGTGGGGGCCTGCCGGATTTACTAATCCTGTTTGCGAAATAGATGCGCGGCCAGGGGGCGCTATACTCATTCACATGCAGGGGCCAGACGGAACTATCTACCCGATGACCGGTACTTTTGTTGAGGTAGTGGAACCGGAGCGCATTGTTTTTAAAAGCAGCGCTATGGATAAAGACTATCATCCTCTTTTCGAGGTGTTGAATACCATCTCCTTTTCTCAGGAGGGTGATAAGACACGGATCAATTTACAATTCACGGTTTCAAAAATAACACCGGAAGCTGCTCCATACCTGGCTGGCATGGATGAAGGCTGGAAACTGAGCCTGGACCGCTTCGATACATTTGCGGCCGAACCAATTATTATTGAGCGGACATTTAATGCTCCCATAACGCGATTGTGGGAAGCTATTTCTGACAGGGATGTGATGAAACAATGGTATTTTGACCTTGCGGAGTTTAAAACGGAACCGGGTTTTGAGTTTTCATTTGAAGGTGGAAAAGATAATAATATTTATGTCCATTTGTGTAAAGTGACTGAGGTAATACCGGGGAGGAAACTTACGTATAGCTGGAGATACAAAGGATATACAGGTAATTCGTTTGTAACGTTTGAATTGAATGATGAAGGTGAGAAAACCAGGTTAACACTGACCCATGTTGGGTTGGGTACCTTCCCTGCAAATAACCCTGATTTTGCAAAACACAATTTTGTGGAAGGGTGGACTTACATTATTGGAAAATCGTTGAGGGAATTTATAGAGAAGGCTTAGGATATTAGCGGCATGGTTATTATGGTGAGAGGTTACGTAATTACTTGGGTAATAAATAACATTTGCTGACAAGAAGTAAAAAGTTCAGCAAAGAGATTAAAGTTCGTCCTTGCGAGCCGCAGAAGTTGATTTTGGTGGGTATTTGATATGTTGTTGAGGCGGCGAAGCAATCTCACGAAATACAAAATATGGATTCCGTAAGATTGCTTCGCCGATCAGCATTGGAATATATATCAGCGGATGTTTCCGGCTCGCAAAGACGAGCGTACCTGGCAGTGATAAGTATTAAAAACTATTAAATACAGCACCATGAGAAAGTTAATAATCTTTATGATGGTATCTCTTGATGGCAGTTTTGAAGGGCCGGGCGGGGCGCTTGACTGGCATAATGTGGATGCGGAATTTAATGAGTTTGCAGCAGAGCAGTTGAACGCTGCTGAAACTCTTTTATTTGGCAGGGTTACTTATGAACTGATGGCAAATTACTGGCCCACGGATATGGCTATCACCGATGACCCGGTAATCGCTGAAATGATGAATACCAAACCCAAAATTGTTTTCTCAAGGACTTTGGAAAAGTCGGACTGGAGCAATGTGCGGCTGATAAAAGAAAATGTTGCTGAAGAAATTGCGCATTTAAAGCAACAACCCGGCAAAGACCTCCTCATTTTAGGAAGCTCGAACCTGGCGATAACACTAATAGAAGAAGGCCTGATTGATGAATTTCGCATCATGGTCAGTCCGGTGGTATTGGGTGGTGGAACACCTTTATTCAAAGGGCTGGATAACAGGTTGTATCTGAAACTGGAGCAGGCAAGAACGTTTAATTCGGGGAATGTTTTGCTTTATTACGCACCGGCAGAGAAAAGATAACATAATGCAATGTGGGTTTGCGGCACGAGGTATTTGCAATATCTTGTGCAAAAGTTGCAAAGGAACGATGGCAAAATAACTCATGCTACCTGACTTGTTCTTTTCCATTTTTGCTTCGTTGTAAAAGTCTTTAAATAGTTCACTATTCGCAGATTTTACGCCTTGCAAAAAAGAAAAATAACTTCGCCAATTTGCATGACTTATTTTGCCATCGTTCCTATTGACAATGGCTAAGAAACAAGGTAATATGCCAATACCAAAAACTCATTCAAAGCAGGTTCCTGAACAAAATGTTCCTGGAAAAATAAAAAGAAAATTTTCTTTGGTTCAGAAATTATGCCTGTTCCTTTTTGTTATATCGTGCCTTGTCTATGCCAATACCATGCTGAATGGCTACGCTTATGACGACCCGCTGATGATACAAAAAAATGTGTTTGTGCAGCAGGGTATCAAAGCCATACCTATGCTGCTGGCTACACCGCACCTGCGGGGCTTCTATGTTATCACCAACGACCTGTACCGGCCACTGTCATTGGTTATGTTCGCGATAGAATACCAGTTGTGGGGGCCAAACCCGGCTGCGGGGCATTTTTTCAATATCCTTTGCTACGGGCTGTGCGTGGTTTTTCTTTTTCTTTTTTTAGATAAATTGTTTGGCAGCAGCAGAACAATTACGGCTTTTATTGCCGCACTGCTGTTTGCCATACACCCCATACACACAGAGGTAGTGGCAAACATAAAAAGCAGGGATGAACTGCTCTGTTTCTTATTTGCTTTTTTGAGTCTGTACGTGTTCATGAATTATATGAAAGAAGGCAAAGCATGGCAATTGGCGGCGGGTTCTTTTGCATTACTGCTGGCTTATCTTTCAAAAGAAACGGTGATCTCTTTTATCGTTATTATTCCTTTCATCTTCTTTTTTTATTACGCTCCTCACAAGCGCAGGGCAGTCTTTATAACGGCAGGTATGCTGGTGGCTACGGGTATTTTTCTCTTTGCGAGGCACTATGTTTTAAGCAAGTATAATGCCGACCTACCCACCCCGGTTATTTTGATAAATAACTCATTGATCGGCGCACCGGGTATGGTTTCAAAGATTGCAACAGAGTTTGTGATACTCGGTAAATACCTGAAATTAATGGTTATTCCATTCCCGCTACTGAGCGATTATGCTTACAACAGTATCCCCTATGCCGGGCTTGGGAGTATTGGTTTCTGGCTTTCCTTTTGCGCTTATTGTTGCATTGGGTTTACCGGGTTGTACAGGTGGATAAGAAAGAAAAACGACCTGTGGGCATTCGGTATCATTTTTTATTTAACCACCATTTTTCTGTTTTCCAATATCCCTTTTCTTATATCGGGCGAGCTTGCAGAGCGGTTTGTATTTTTCGCATCAGTGGGTTTCTGCTTAGTGGCAGCGCTGGCTATAGAGCAATGGATAATAAAAGGAGCTGCACAGGATATAAGGGTATTCAAGAATAAGAAGTTACTGGCTGTGCTGATACCGGTAATATTCATATTCAGCAGCCTTACCGTTGCCCGCAATATGGATTGGGAGAGCAGCTATACCCTGTTCCGGCACGATGTTGCAAAATCTCCCAATGACAGCCGGCTTCATCATCATTTTTCGGTAGCAATTGATGTATTGACGCCATTGGAAACAGACTCGGTAAAGCGGCATGAACTGGAAGATGAAAGTTTATGGCACCTGAGAAAGGCACTGGAAATATACCCGGAGTACGAAGATGCGCTCACAGCCATAAGCCATGCTTACAGCAGCAGGCAGAGGTATGACTCTGCCGCACTGAGCCTGCAAAAGGCATTGGCAATAAACCCTAAGAACACTACGGCAATAAATGACCTGGGGTATGTTTATTTTAATTCGGGCAGATATACGCAAGCGTTAACTTATTTTAAAGAACTTGCAGGTATAGAAGTATCTCCTGCTGTTTTGTTCGCCTACTATAACCAGGCGCGTACCTTCACAAAACTTAAAGCGTATGACTCGGTAATTTTATATAGCAACAAAACACTGGCAATAGACAGTGTATTTGCAGACGCGCATTTTGAAATGGCGGAGGCTTTTTTGCAGGAGCAAAATTTTGATTCAGCAGAATACCATTATAAGCGATACGCGCTGCTGCTGCCCGCCAGCGCGAACGCAACAAACGGGCTGGGCTTGTTTTACTTCAACAGAAAGAGATATGATGAGGCGATAACACAGTTTAAGAAGGCATCGGAAATTGACCCGAAATTTATTAATGCCTATGCCAACATGGGGATTGCTTATTTTCTTACCAACCGGTACGAGGCAGCCATAGCAGTATTCAATAAAGAGCTTGCCCTTGACCCCCACAACGGGCAGGATATTCCTTATATGGCTATAGCGTATGAGCGAATGGGGAATATGGAACTGGCACAGAAATATGAAGCGATAGTGCAAAGGTTTGATCCCGGTTTCAAATTGCCGCCGCTTAGCGCTGCCTCGCCGGTGAAGTAATACCTAATTTGATCCAGGTGTGTTCCGGGGCGTCGGGGCAATCGAGGGTTACCGGAATGTTTTTGGTTTCAATTAGTGTACTGCAACTTCTGCACAGGTACTTATCATTGCCCACTTCAGCCAGTTCGGTCCAATAGTGGTCCGGGCCTTTAAAACAGCCTTCGCTATTGGGAATGGATTCCCTTCTTACGGTTACTTTACAGTGCTTGCACTGGAACCAGTATTTAGGCCGGTATATAGCTTCTTCCCCCGATACTTTTTTTGAAACTGCATTTCTGTTCGACAGGCCAGAACGCCATTGCAGTAACCTTTTTATGAGATAGAGAAAAATGAGTACGCCAACTATAAATAGGATAATATTGGTATCGCTCTTACTCAGCCCGAAAGTTGTTCCGGTATTGTTCATAGGCATACTGTTTTAGTCATCGTTCCGAAACATACAAAGTATTTTTAGAAAATTACAATGTAAGACGGAAAATATTCAGATGTTTTTATCCAATAGCCCCGACCTTCAGGTCGGGGAATGAGAGATAATATGGGTAGGCTTTAGCCGAAATATATAACAGGAGCAATACCCCACATGAGTGAATTTTGGCTAAAGCCAACGAGTTTTTTATTTAAACCCCGACCTGAAGGCCGTGTTGCCCTTTTACGGGATTTTGAAATGGGTACGATTTTTGGGTGGGCACAGCGGCTGTGGGGCTTTTCGTTGGCAAATAGGACAGCTTTATATGGATGTCCTGTTTGCCAACGGTTATCACATCCGTAATGACCTCAACGATAGTTCGTTTGTCCTCAAAGGTAAGATCATCCCAACGGCTGTACAAATCTTTTGCCTCATACAGTACGGTATCGCTTGAATAGTGCTGTATTTTAAGGTAGTCAACCTCCGCCTCCATCTCCGGCAACTGGTGGTCAATTTGCATAATCCGTTCCTCTAATGGTTTGAAATGCTCAACAAATGTTTCCCTGTTCCATTCTCCGGCAACGCGCATGTTGACCATTTCTTCCATTTTCTTTTTCAGTTTTTGCCGTTCTTCTCGAACAACAAAAAGCAATTTTTGCTTTTCTTGCAATTGCATGTCGAGTTTTTGCAAATATTCGGAAACGGACGTGTCGGTGAGCAAAAAGGCTTTGAGTTGGTCCTTGAAAATATCGTCAAGGTCGGCGGATGGTATTCTTGTTTTGCATTTTGTACAGGTATATGCCGGATTGTTGGTCTGGTGGTACACGTACATCTTCTTGTGGCAGGTTTGGCACTCTACGTACCCTGCTAACAGGGTCTTTGTCTGCGGGCCTACCCGTTTGCGCTTCTTTTCGATTTGGTCAAGTATGGTGTTGCACTCGTTCCACAATTCTTCCGATATGATGGCCGGACACTTTGTAATGACCCATTCTGATGTTGGTTTTAGGGTGTAGTTCTTCTTGCCGCCCATGCTGTCCGTCCGGTTGGCTATACGCTCTCCTTTGGCCATAGGGTCGCGCAGGAGGCGGCTAATGGTGGTATCGGTGAACATCTTGCCGGGGACGTTCTTGCTGCCCCGTGTGCGGTATCCCTGGTCGTTTAAGACCCTTGCTACCGTTTTCTTCCGTTTGTGTTTGAGGAATAGCTCATATACCAGCTTCCTGACTGGGGCAAACTGCTCGTCTATGGCTATCTCCTTCCCCTCCCATTTGTAGCCTAATGACGGCTGGCCGCCAATGTTCTTGCCAAGCTTTGCCCGGATGGGTATTGAGGCTACAATTCGTGATACGATTTCCTCCCGGTCCCACTGTGCCAGTGCAGCTATCATGGTATAGAACAGCCTGCCT
>Ga0206818_1144_pt2 | contig 11719 bp, 8 predicted proteins | sample Alteio_BWOrgCont_86_FD_152881 | JGI IMG/M metagenome (GOLD analysis project Ga0206818, IMG submission 152881) | Enriched cells from forest soil in Barre Woods Harvard Forest LTER site, Petersham, Massachusetts, United States -... | ecosystem: Environmental > Terrestrial > Soil > Temperate forest > O...
ATTCTTACACCGCCAAGTACCTGTAGCTTATTGTCAAAAAAACTAACCTTAGCCTGGGCGTAATAACCATATATTGCTTCACTCTCTTTATAGGTCAGCGCATTACCAGGCGTTCCTTCCGGATTTTCGAGATACAGCGAGGAATCTGCAATATTGGAAAGGCCGGTATAAGGAAGAGAACTGTTTTTAGGTTGCAGATTATACTCATTATAATAATTGAAACGGTCTTTAACCCGGTACATACCCCCACCTTTAAATTCAACATCCTTACCAAATATCGAAGGCGTGTAAGTAAGATTCACAAATCCCTGCATATCCTGGTCTGTTGTTTTTTCCCAGTCTTTTGTAATGCCATTCACTACCGGCTGGCTCTGTACAATATTCCCCAGAGTATCTTTTGATAACTGGCTGCCTGTAGAAAGCGAGGTCATATCCGGCACAACCCTTGTTGCTTTTGAAACGGCTCCTGTCCAGTCGAGTTTTAAATTATCAGCAAGCATATGCTTGCCTTTCAGGGTAACGTTGGCAATATTATCTCTGCGCAAAGCAGTACGGTCTTTAACATCAACCGACCCTAATCCCGGCCCATACCTGTTTACTCCGCTTAACGATGTATCTATCTCGTACCTGTCTTCCAATTGCGTTAACTGCACAAACATTCCGTAAAGCTCAACAGAGTTTTTATCATTGATCCGGTAATCAATGTTAGTGTGCAGCCCAATCCGGCTTTCCTGCGTGGAATAGGTTCTTAAATACAGGTCGTCAAATTCCGGGAAGTTGTTTACAGAAGGTTGTGAACCGGGTTTAAAGAAAATGTCATTTGTTTCTTTATAAGTATTCTGGTAACTGCCTGAAAACATGACGCCTAATTTCTTTTTAAAAAAACGGTTGCCGAGGCTAAGGCTATAGAGGCCATTCGGGGGAGCCTGTATATGGCTGATCGCAGAACTTCCGAATGGCAGGTCGGCGGGGGTAGCCTGGTAATTGCTGCCATGTAAAGTAGCGGGATCATTCATTACAATTGCGTTTTTATCAAAGCTGTTGTAATGTTCGTCAAACAGGTTTTGGTTATATCCCGTAGCTGCGGTAGCGTATATCAGCAGGTCATCGGGCGCTTTTTTCATTACCAGGTTGGTTACTCCGCCAATAGCATCCCCTTCCATATCAGGGGTGAGCGATTTAATTACTTCTATGCGGTCCAGCAATTCAGCCGGGAAAACATCCAATGGCACATACCTGGCCTTATCGTCCGGGCTGGCTATCTGCACACCATTCACTTCGGTATAATTATACCGCTTATCCATGCCACGTATAATGGCATACCTTGCTTCCCCGTTTGCGTCCCGCTCTACCTGCACACCCGATACACGCTGCAATACATTAGCCACAGTTACATCGGGCAGCAGTTCTATTGTGCGTGCCGACATTACATTCAGCAGATTATCACTGTTCTTTTCTATGTTTATTCCCTGTTCTTCGCTGCCATTTTTATATTTTGCCGTTACCTGCACTTCCGATAGTACATGAGATGATGGAATCAGCTTATTACTGATAGTTAATGTCTCGCCGTCTTTTACAGAAATATGCTCTTTATAGGTTTCAAATGAGGCGTACATAATTTCAAAATCGTATTCGCCTGCCGGCACATTTTTTATCTCGTAGCTGCCATCCAGGCCTGTAGCAGCGCCGTATTGCGTGCCATGCAGCATCACAACAGCGCCCACCAACGGCTCGCCGCTTTGTTTATCTGTTATACTTCCCTTAATAGTACCGGAATAACCTTTTACAGAAAATAAGAGCAGAAAAATTGGTAATAAAGCCCTGGTAACCAACCTCATTTTTTAGAATTTTGCTCAAAAGTATCAGTCTGGCAGGTACTTAGGAACACTAAAAAATTTGGTAACACAACCATAATCTTTGAGCAACAATAACATAATGTTTTGGTAACATACCGTTATGTAAGCGCATAAAAAAAGCGCCGGGTAAGGCGCCTTTTTTATTAAGATGGAAAATGTTTACTGTGCTGTTTTAGTCCCGGCTTCCTTCGCGGCTTTCGCTTTCTTTTCCAGCATCTCTATTACACTTGCTATATTGGAATGATCAAGCCTTTTACCCCTGATGATCTTCTTGTCATCAAGCAGGTAAATGGTGGGGGTGCTGTACACATCATATTTATTGTGGTAGTCGCTGGTATGGTCGGGGTCCCATGTGTTGGTCCATTCCTGCATATTGTTCTTTTTGACAAATGCGGCAATAGTGGTATCATCTGTTTCTGTGGCAACCGTGTACATCTTCACACCCTTACCTTTTAATACCGCTTTATACAACGAGTCCAGTTTCGGTATTTCGTGCTGGCAATGGCCGCAACTTGGAGAATAGAAAACCACAACAGTATATTTCCCTTTCAGATCCAGCATACTTTCATCTTTCCTGGTCATCACGTTGGGCAGTTTTATTTCAGGAGCCACGTTACCAATAACATTGGGAGCTATTTTCTGCGCTCGGTCCTCATACTTTGCAAGCTCTTCTGCCGAAAGCCAGAATGCGTCTCCCTTCATGTAATAGTTTTCCACGAGATACACGAATACCTCATCCATGCCCATTATCTTGCTGTTCTCGGCATTGCGGGTCAGCCACCAGAGGGTATAATGGAACATATCTTTTGTTCCTTTCGATTTTTTCAGCAGTTCGTCGCCTTCTTTTTCCACGCTGTCGGGCCACGGCACTACCAGTTTCTCAAAATATTCTTCTATGCGCGCGTCATAGATGGGTGTGTATATCAGGCGGTCGTCCCTGAAATTGAAACCATCCCAGTAATGGGCTTTATAATACCTGTAGGCATAGGTGGAATCCTTCGTTACGCCATCGGCAAAATAATGGGTGCCTTCCGGTATATCAGGCGTTTCCATAGCGTTAAATACCGTAGCGAGCAAAGTACCTGGATGCGTTTTCTCGTAATCGTGCCGGTAATCTGAAAGTTTTTTGGATTCAGCAATAGATTCTTTACGGATACGGTCTGTATCTTCGGTGGTCGTTGCTACCTTTATTTCTTCCTTCAGCTTATCCTGCTCCTTGCTATATCCTTTTAAATAATCAATATATTCTCCAAAGCGTTCATTCTCTGGCGAGTTTTTAAATTTAACCCCATCGGGCAATTTACCCTTTGTTGCCGTAATGCCGATATTATCGCCCTTATTGAGCAGAAATTCAAAATTGGTACGCGCTTTGTCCCCCAATAAAATAATGTAGATACCTCCTACAAAATCAGGGTCTTTACTGTCAAACACAGCCACTCCATTGTGGTCTAACATCACAGAGTCTGTGATAAAAATAGTAGGCCGGCCCTTCCCGTAATAGTGAACGAGGTAAGCCAGTGTGTCTTTAACGTCCGTCATTTTCAACTGGACGTGGTAGCCTTCGCCTGCGGCGGATAGTTTGGCCATGCTCACCAGGAGCAATGTGGCAATAAGTGTGATTTTTCTCATATGCTGTTAAAAGTTTGATCCCGCAAGTTGCGAGGTTAAAACTGAATTTTTTAGAACGCCAAAATTAAATCATAAATGTGGTGTTTGGCAATGGGTATAGCGTAAATTTGCAACTTATTATAAAAATAATAACAAAATTTTGACACGTAAAAAAAAGAAGTCCCCGCCGCTATTAAATATTAAAATAGAATCTTACGCTGCCGAAGGGAAAAGCATAGCAAAACTGGAAGACGGAAAGGTGCTGTTTGTGGACAATGCCATACCAGGAGACATTGCAGACATTCTTATCATAAAAGATAAAAAAAGCTGGGCGCAGGGCCGAATGATAAAATTAGTGGAACCCTCGCCGCAGCGGATAACTCCTTTTTGCCAGCACTTTGGTGTTTGCGGCGGCTGCAAATGGCAGATGCTCCCCTATGCCCAGCAGCTTATCTATAAGCAGCAGCAGGTAAGCGACCAACTGCTACGGATAGGCCACCTGGAGCTACCTGAAATGCAAACTATAATAGGCAGCCCGAACGACCGCTATTACCGGAACAAACTCGAATTTACTTTTTCCACGCACCGCTACCTGACCTTTGATGAAATAGCTGACCGCGATGAAAAATACACGCCGGTACCCGCGCTTGGCTTCCATGCCCCCGGCCTGTTTGATAAAGTGGTAGAGATACACACCTGCTACCTGCAACATGAACCCACCAACCTGCTGCTTACCGCCCTGCGAAATTACACCCAAGCCCACAACCTGCCCTACTACGACTATAAAGTGCAGTACGGCTGGCTGCGCAATGTGGTGATACGGGTAACCACTACCGGCGAGGTACTGATAAACCTGGTAATGCACCACGAGGATAAAGAAAACAGGGAAGGAGTGCTACAGCATATACTCCGGAATGTACCCGGTATCACATCCCTGAACTATACCATAAACCCCAAAATGAACGATACCATCTACGACCTGGAAGTGGTATGCTATCATGGCAAAAGCTATATAGAAGAAAAGCTGGAAGGCTACCGTTTTAAAATATCTCCTAAATCTTTTTTCCAGACCAATACCATACAGGCCGAAGCGTTATACCGGGTTACCCGCGAATTTGCCATGCTCACGGGAGTGGAAACATTGTATGACCTGTATTGTGGCACCGGCAGCATAGGTATCTTTTGTTCTGAAGCAGCAAAAAAAATAATTGGCATAGAAGTGATAGAAGAAGCCATAGCAGACGCTTATGAAAACGCCGCACTAAACGGATTGGATAATTGCAGCTTTTTTGCCGGTGATGTGGACAAGGTATGCACCGATGCTTTCTTTGAAGAACATGGCCGCCCCGATGTAATCATCACCGACCCACCCCGCGCCGGCATGACCGTGAAACTAATAGAGCAACTGCTGAAAATACGCGCACCTAAAATAGTCTATGTAAGCTGCAATCCCGCAACCCAGGCCCGCGACCTGCAACTGCTCAATGAAACCTACCGTGTTACCAGGCTGCAACCGGTGGATATGTTCCCGCACTCCCATCATATAGAAAATGTGGCATTGCTGGAATTGAGGGGATGAGGATAAAAACCAGGGAATTTACTCTTGTATTTCTCCTGTTTCTTCGGAGTACCTGTTCACAATAAGCGCGGAAAATACGGATAGCACTACTATTATTATCTCACTTAATTTCAGCAAAGATATTTTACCGAAAATACTATTGATCTTATTGACAAATAATGATCCGTTGATTAAATCCTGTACCAGCAAAACAAAAGCGATGATATTATACAAGAGGCAAAATTTTATGACCCTCAACGTATAACTTCCTCTGCAAAGGAATATTAATAAATTAGACGCCATAATACAATTGTTTAGTTAAACTCAAACAAAACTATACAAATATACTTATCAAATTAAACTCGTGAAAAATATCTTATTAACAGCATGTGAATAACTCATTCAAATTGTTCTTTTTTATTACATTTTTTTGTGCATTTAAATACGTTTGGAATGAAATAACTTAAAAAATGCGTGATGATATTTTGTTATTATCGGTAATTGTATTTAGCTTTGCAAAAAAATCACACAAAAATGAAAAAAATCATCACTTCCGTTGTTGCCCTTCTTGTAATGGGTTCTGTTTCTTTCGCTCAGGATGCTGCTAAGCCAGCTAAAGCAAAGATGCCAGCTAAAGCTAAAACTACTGCTGCTGCTCCAAAGGCTGAATCTAAAATGGCGCCAAAAGCTGCTGCTCCAAAAGCTTCTACTAAGAAAAAAACTGCCGCTACTAAGTAATTATTATTGCTTAGTTAGTAAGAATATAATAAGCCCCGAAACACCGGGGCTTATTATATTGATGTAATATGATACCGTCTATTTGAAGATTAATAGGAATGTCCCTCCAATTATCAATGCAGCCCCCACCCCTTCTTGCCACGTTAGCTTTTCATGCAGAAATATTATGGATATAATAATAGCCAGCGCCACGCTCAACTTATCTATCGGGGCTACTTTAGATACTTCGCCAAGAGATAGTGCCTTAAAATAAAATAACCACGAAAGCCCTGTAGCGCAGCCCGACAAAATAAGGAATAACCAATTTTGCTTAGTGAGACCGGGAAGCTGATTTACTGCGCCTTTTGCGATCACTATGCCCCATGCTATAAAGATGATAACAACAGTGCGTATAGCAGTAGCCAAATCTGAATCCACACCTTTAATGCCTATCTTGGCAAACACAGCCACCAATGCTGCAAATACCGCCGATAAAAGCGCATATAGCCACCACATACGAAGTAAAAAGTAAAAAAGTAAAAGTTAAAAAGTAAAACTCTAAATAACAATCCAAATCCCATTCTGATTGCTAACATTGGCAAATTCCGTCTTAAAAAAACAATCCAAATTCCCAATTACTAATTCCAAATTAAACCAACTCCCCTACCATATCCTTGGGATCCACCCATTCGTCAAACTGCTCTGCGGTAACATAGCCAAGATCAATAGCGGTTTGTTTAAGGGTCTTTTCCTGCTTGTGAGCAGTCTGGGCAATCTCTGCGGCCTTATAATAACCGATCCGGTTATTGAGCGCTGTTACCAGCATCAGGGAATTGTTTACATGCTCCCGTATATTAGCTTCAATCGGTTCCAGGCCTTCGGCGCATTTATCATTAAAAGATACGCAACCTTCACCTATGAGGCGTGCGCTGTGCAGGAAATTGTAGATCATCACCGGCTTAAAAACATTAAGTTCAAAATGGCCCGTAGCCCCGCCAATGCCAATGGCCACATCATTGCCCATTACCTGCGCGGCAATCATAGTCAACGCTTCGCATTGGGTAGGGTTTACTTTTCCGGGCATTATAGATGATCCCGGTTCATTATCAGGTATATGCAGTTCGCCAATGCCCGAGCGCGGCCCGGAACTAAGCATACGGATGTCGTTGGCGATCTTCATAAGGCTTACAGCAACTGTTTTTAAAGCGCCATGCGTCTCCACAATAGCATCGTGGGCGGCAAGGCTTTCAAACTTATTTTCAGCGGTAATAAATGGCAAGCCGGTAAGCGCAGCAATATTTTCTGCCACCTTTACGGCATAGCCTTTAGGGGTATTGATACCGGTACCCACAGCAGTTCCGCCCAGCGCCAGTTCGCTAAGGTGCGCCAATGTATTATTGATAGCGCGCAGGCCATGATCCAGTTGCGATACATAACCGCTCAACTCCTGCCCCACAGTAAGCGGCGTGGCATCCATAAAGTGGGTGCGGCCTATCTTCACCACGTGCATATAGTCTTTCGACTTTTTTGCCAGCGTATTGCGCAGCTTTTTAATGCCCGGTATGGTTACATCCGTCAGCATCTTATATGCAGCTATGTGCATGGCTGTGGGAAAAGTATCATTGGATGACTGCGATTTATTCACGTCGTCATTCGGGTGGATGAACTTCTCTTTATCGGTAAGCTGGCCGCCATGCAGTACATGGGCGCGGTAAGCAACCACTTCATTCACATTCATGTTAGACTGTGTACCGGAACCGGTTTGCCACACCACAAGCGGAAATTCATTATTGAGTTTGCCCTCCAGTATCTCATCACACACTTTGCAGATTATTTCCGCTTTTTCATCTGGCAACACGCCAAGCTGGCAATTGGTAATAGCCGCCGCTTTTTTAAGGTATGCAAACGCCCTGATGATCTCTATGGGCATACGGTTAATGTCCTGTGCTATTTTGAAATTTTCAATCGAGCGTTGTGTTTGCGCGCCATAATAAGCTGTTACCGGCACCTGCACTTCGCCCATTGTGTCTTTTTCTGTACGAAATTCCATGAGTATTTTATGTTTGGTTTATTTTTGGGGCAAAGGTAAGTTTTAGGTTGATTCATTCAGTACATTATACTTAGCTTATGCTCGTTGAATCAATCAGCAGCTTTTCATTAACCTCCGAATTTATTTCTAATGAGAAATTATTATTACCGTTTATAGAAAAAGTAAAGAAAAGATTATCAGTATCATAAATATTAATTGTGCCTTTTACCAAGCTACAGACCAAATCAACAATTGCTTTCCCATAGACACCTCCAAGATACATTCCAGGACTACGCCTGACACTCTCACGAAGAGAAATTTTTGCATCTCCTTCCGCTATAGAATTATCATTTATAATTAATTGCCCAGACATACCACAAGATAAAAATAATTCATAGCATTACCAATGTTTGTAATAATTTTTTCGTTTTAATAATGATCCCACCCTTTCAGGGCTACTCATGTGAATTCCATATAGCGATGGGCTGCACCCATCGCTGACATATTTTACCCTTTCAGGGCATCCCTATAAAAGTATTCACTCTCCTTTACAAAAATATATTCACAGAACTATTGCATTCCAGATTCCATCTTTATCTTTATTCCTAAAAAACACAGAATCGGGTAAAGCCCTGAAAGGGCGACATACATTAGCGATGGGCAACACCCATCGAAATAACACCAATCAGGTACCGCAGGACAGCCCTGAAAGGGTGGCATACGTTAGCGATGGGCAACGCCCATCGAAATAACACCGGTCAGGTATCCCAGGATAGCCCTGAAAGGGTGGCATACGCCAGCGATGGGCAACGCCCATCGAAATAACACCGGTTAGGGATCGTAGGACAGCCCTGAAGGGGGTGACATATGTCACCCTTTCTGGGCTACACCACATCCAAAAAATAAAACCCCGTATCCCATCTTTTATCCCCATCAGGCGCGGTATATGTTTTATGCACTATCTCCCCGGTGGTTATTGGTATGGGTGAACTGAAAAAAGGCGCATTATAAACATAGGTGTGAAACTCGCCATTTTCGCCGCAGGGGTCAACATTTGGGGGCAGACTATTTAAGAAATCTGCGTTTATTTTTCTTCCAAGAAATTCTTTGCCCAAGTATTTTTCGTTCACACAAACTATTATCGCTTCTATTCCTGACAGCTCTATCATTTGCACTAATTCTTTTGTATCCTTTTTCCATAACGGGAACAAAGCAGTCATACCAACCTGCGCCAGTTGCCGCTCCCGGTAGGCGCGGAGGTCATCTAAGAAAATATCCCCGTATGCGGCAACGGTAACGCCTTGCGACTTCAAACCTTCCATTGTTTGCAGCATGGCATGGTTATACAAGGTATCATCGGGGCTGGCGGGAAGTTTTACTTTTATCAAAGGCAGCTTCATTCTCTGCGCCTGCATATCCAGCAGTTTTTCCCGAACGCCGTGCATGAATACCCGGTCATGTTCTTCGCTTAAAGTGGTAAGCAGATGCGTGACCCGGTAACCACGCTGATGAGCAAGCATATGATATGCAAGCGCAGCGTCCTTGCCGGAACTCCAGTTCATCACTATCTTTACATTATCATTCATCTGCGCAACTTTGACAAAATAATATCCACCATTAAACAATATAAAAATAGCCGTTTACTTTATCAATACAAGGTCTCCTTTCTGGACGTGTTTGTTGTAAATAGTACCAACATGGTATTCGAGAAAGTACATAAACGTACCGGCATCCTGGGGTATGCCTTTATATTTGCCATCCCATTTTTCGGAAATGTCGTGTGTTGAAAAAACCAGTTGCCCCCAGCGGTTGTAGATGCAGAATGTGTAATCAAAAACATCGCAGGCCCGGTCAAATAAGGGGTAATAGGTGTCATTCCTGCCATCATTATTCGGGGTAAAAGCCCCCGGCAATATGGCCTCGCAATCGCAATACCGGGAGGCAACTGTAGTAGTATCTGTACCCATGCAGGCGGCGTCAGTTACCGTTACATAATATTGTCCGGCATTCCTTACAATTATTGAATCTTCGTCATTGCCGGTACTCCATCTCGCTATTGCCCCCGGCGGCACATTTGCATGGAGGATTAATTCTATGGGCAGGTTATTGCAGATGACTGTATCCTGCAGGTGCTGGGCCAGGTTAAGATAATCTATTGTAACACTATCCGTATTGTAGCAGGCAAGCTCGTTTACCCTGGCATAATAGATACCGGTATTAGCAGCAATATCCGTATTACCTGTTGTGCCGTCTTCCCATAAATAGGTTACTCCCGAAAGATCAATTTCTAAATAATAAGGATTGCATATGCTGGTATCAGGCCCCAGTGAAAATGCGAGATCAATGCTGTTTTTTGTTACGTAGAAGGTATCAAATATTGTGGCTTTTTTGCAGGTTCCGGTTCCTATCACGAGGTAGTTTCCGGGAGCGTTTATGGTATCTTTCTGCGTGGTACTGCCGTCGCTCCATAAATAAGGAGAATAGCCATCCGGGGCGGTAAGTACGGTATGCGCATGTAAGCAAATAGAGGTATCGGTATGGGAGTACGTGGTATCTAAATGGCCGTAGTTTACTATAAACACAGCCGCCAGGATTCCGCTGCCACACTTGCCTGTGCAATACAGGTTGTAAGTACCTGGAGTATAAACGGTACGGGCGGCCTGCATACTGCCATCATCCCACTGGTAATCGGTATAGCCCGGCGGGGCCTGCAATACAGCGCTATCTGCCATACAAACAACAGTGTTTACTTTATCTGTATCCGCTCCGCTATTACCAAATTTTACAACAAAGATGTTTTCATTTATATTCCCGGGATCGGGGTCTGATATGGTAATGCCGCCTATTGTATATGGCCCTTTCCAGAAATCCCCGCCAATATAAATATTACCTACCCCGTCCACGCCAATTGAACTGCCATCATCGCCGCCGGTAGGTAATGCTGCGCTTCTTATATAAGTTCCGTTGTTAGTCAGTTCCGCTATAAACATAGGGTCCCTGCTACCCGTTGGCGTATCCAGCTTATTGGAGTCTATCTTAATATATAAACTGCCATGCTGCCCTACATTTCCCATTCCGCCGCATATCCATACATTATCGCAATTGTCAACAACTACGCCATCGCCAGACAGTACGCCATTACCCGTGATCTCTTTTACCCAGCTAATGTTGCCCAAGGGGTCGTACTTCGCGAGATAAATATTTGAAGTGGTATCAACAGGGAGAACGTAGGAACCAAAATAAGCGACCGACCTGCATGATCCCACAACAAATACATCTTCTGCGGCGTCACAGGCTACATTTCCTACCCAGCTACCAAGTTTACCAATTCCCTGCTGGTTTTTAGCCCATACCGGGTTTGCCGCTGTATCCAACCTGACTAAGAAAAGACTGGTATCAACATTGGTAAGCGTGGTACTGCCAAAAGCAATAGTTGGGGAAGAGGAAGAACCTGCTAAATAAGCAATACCGGAGGATGCTACCGCAAGGCCGGTGGGCTTATCCTCACCGCTGCCACCATAGGTTTGAGCAAAGATAATATTACCCGATGAATCAATTTCGGATAAAAAAATGTCGGCGGTTGACCCGGAAGGATCTGTATTAGTGAGCGTAAAAGCGCCTATGCTTTTTGTTGAGCTATTAAAAGAGCCGGCAACATATTCAACTCCTCCTTTAACAGCGATCCGGCCATCCGTGTTTCCCGCGCCCAGGTTTATAGCCCATTGCACTACGCCGGATGAAGTAAATTTCACGAGGAATAATTCATCAACAGAATCAGGATTACTTAAAGTAAATGAACCAATGGTAATGGTATTGCTGATATAATATCCCAGCATATACAGGTTGCCCGCAGCATCTGTCTTAATATTAAATGGTATTGCAAAGCCGTTACGTGTATTGCTTGCCCAGACCGCATTACCGGAAGCATCAAATTCCGCCGCTATTGCAGCA
>Ga0206818_1152_pt1 | contig 11668 bp, 13 predicted proteins | sample Alteio_BWOrgCont_86_FD_152881 | JGI IMG/M metagenome (GOLD analysis project Ga0206818, IMG submission 152881) | Enriched cells from forest soil in Barre Woods Harvard Forest LTER site, Petersham, Massachusetts, United States -... | ecosystem: Environmental > Terrestrial > Soil > Temperate forest >...
GATTCCAAATTCCTGGCCAATAAATGGATGGAGATCCGTGAATTGTCCAAGAAAAAACAGCCGCCCGCCCTTATTTATGAGGAAGGGTCCCTGGTTTGGAAGGTGATCCGTGATTTGCTTAAGGACGATGTGCAGCATGTGATCATTGATTCCAAGGATGAATTTATCAAAATGCGCAAATTCGCGCAGAATCTGATCGGCCCTGAAGTGATTGAAAAAATCCATTATCACCCGGGACCTCAGACGTTATTTGACGCTAAAAATGTGACGCGTGAGCTGGATAAGATTTATGAGCCCAAGGTGTATCTCAAATCCGGCGCTTATGTGGTCATTGAACCCACCGAAGGGGTGACGGTTGTGGATGTCAACAGCGGCCGTTTTAAAAGCAAGGGTACGCCGGAAGATGCGGCTTTTGCGGTCAACCTGGAAGCAGCGCCCGAGATCGCCCGTCAGTTGCGTTTAAGGGATTTGGGTGGTATTATTGTCATTGATTTTATCGACATGAACCGCGAAGAGCATAAGCGCAAGGTGCTCAACGCCCTGCGTGACGGTCTGGTCAAAGACCATGCCAAGACTGAGGTCAACCGTATCTCGCAGTTGGGCCTTGTGGAAATGACCCGGGCACGCACGGGCAAGACCATTGAGTCCCTGGAATTTCACAGCTGCCCGTATTGTGAAGGACGGGGGAAGGTAAAAATTAATTGATGAGACGTTTACGAACATCCTTATTTCTCGCCGTGTTGACATGCTTAGGCGCCTTGCCGTCCTTGGCCTGGTGGGGCCAATGCCCGCAGAGCATAGCAGCGGGGATCAACCTGGCTGGTGCTGAATTTGGCAAAAATATTCCGGGCCGCGAAGACTATGATTATTTTTTCCCCACCAAGGACCAAATGGCCTACTATAAAAAAATGGGATTTCGTGCCATAAGGCTTCCTGTTATGTGGGAACGCCTTCAACCTAAGCTTAACGGTGACTTGGACCAGGAGTACCTGGAAGGGATCATCTCGGTTTTAAAAAGTGCAGCTGACAATGGCATGACTGTCCTGGTTGATCTGCATAATTATGCGCGTTACCGGGGCCAGATCGTCGGGGGACCAGCAGTTCCGGCACAGGCATTTTCCGATCTGTGGCAAAAAATAGCCCGCGCTTTAAGCGGATATAAAGCCCTTGAGGGCTATGGGCTCATGAATGAACCTTATGGCACCGGCGGGGCATGGCCCCAGGTTGCACAATCAGGCATTGATGGCATCCGCAGTGTCGATGGTTCCCATCACATTTATGTTTCAGTGGAGAATTCCGGTGATGCCAGGATATGGGCATCGAATTTTTCTCCCATTGTCAAAGACCCCAAGGGCCTTGAAGTGTATGAAGCCCACGTTTATTTTGACGCTGATTATTCAGGAAGGTATGTTTCCCCGGAACCCAGGGAAGACCCGGCAGCATTGGTTGATGAAAGTGTAAAACCCTTTATAGCGTGGCTGGCGAAGTATGGGAAAAAGGGGGCCATCGGAGAATGGGGCGTTCCCAATAATGACGCACGCTGGTTTCCGGCGGTTGATCGTATGGTTGAGATTGCCCGCACCAATTGCCTTCCCATCTATTATTGGGCCGGCGGGAATTGGGGGCCTGATTATAAATTAGCGATCCCGCCGCAGGACAGTGGAGAGGCTGAAACATTATTGGCCAAGCATTTTGAACAAATTTTGGCCAAGTAAAAGGCTATGGGGCAAGGGGACAAGAAACCTTTGACGAAAGCCTTTTTCCTTGTATAATACGGACTTTCTAAAGCACTAAAAGGAGATATCTATGTTTGCAGTGGTTCAGGTAGGTAACAGTCAGTTTAAGGTCAGCGAAGGCGATACGATCAAGGCCAATCGTTTGGACTATGAAAAAGGCCAGAGTATCGTCCTGGATAAAGTTTTGCTTTATTCCGACGGTAAGAACGTTAAATTAGGCACGCCGTATTTGAAGGATGTTGAGGTCAAGGCAGAAGTCCTCAACCAGATGCGCGCACCTAAGGTCATTGCCTATAAGTACCGCAAGCGCAAAGATTCCGCGCGCACCCATGGCCACCGCCAGGATTTGACAACCGTTAAAATTGCAAAAATTACTGCTTAACCATTTTTGAAATTTTGGGATCCCGGTCTCCCGGCAAGGTTCAAGGGAGCCCGGGATTTCTTTTTTAAGGAATATATGGCATTCGTAGATCAGGCGCGCATAGAAGTCCAGGCCGGCAACGGCGGCAAAGGCTGTGAAAGTCATTACAGCGATAAGTACACGCGCTATCCCATTTGCAATGGCGGCGACGGCGGACGGGGGGCCAATATTGCCTTTGAAGCAGACCGTAATCTGCACACCCTGTTGGATTACCGTTTTAAACAGCATTATGTGGGCGAGCGGGGCGGGCATGCCAGCAGTAATAATAAGACCGGCAAAAGGGGTGAAGATTTGATCCTGCGGGTTCCCGTGGGGACGGTGATTTGGGATTATGATACGGATTTGTTGATCCGCGATTTAAAGGTACACGGAGAGAGTGTGATTGTGGCCAAAGGCGGCGAAGGCGGCCGCGGCAATAATCACAACCGTACAGTATTGCCTCCGCACGAAGGTGAGAAGCGCACGATACGCCTGGAATTAAAGATCATTGCGGACGTTGGATTGATCGGTTTTCCCAATGCCGGCAAATCGACGCTGATTTGCGATGTTTCCAAGGTCAAATCCAAGATCGCCAATTATCCTTTCACCACCCGTGCCCCGATTTTAGGGATTGTCATCGATGAAGATGATCCGGACAGGAATTTTGTGATGGCTGATTTGCCGGGACTGATCGAAGGCGCCCATGAAGGCAAGGGGCTGGGCCACCAGTTCCTTAAACACGCCGAGCGCACTAAAATCCTGGTGCATGTCATTGACATGGCCGGCAGCGAAGGCCGCGACCCGGTGGAAGACTATTATAAAATTTGCGAAGAGCTGGATTTATATAGTGAAGAACTGCTGCAAAAGCACCGGATCCTGGTTGCCAATAAAATGGATCTGCCTGACGCTAAAAAGAATTTGACGCGTTTTAAGCGCAAGGTCACCAAGGACATTATTCCCATTTCTGCCAAAGACAAAGAAGGTCTTGATAAACTTTTGGCAACCATCAGATTATTGCTATAATATAGCGTTCCAAAAGGGTGCTGATGCCCTTATTTCACGCCTGCCGCTCTCTCTGCGGCATGCAGGGTATCAAATTTGCTATAGAATAACCACAGGAGGAATTATGTGTCCCATTACACACGAAAGTAGGCTGGCAATATTGTTGGCTGTTGTGGCGAGTTTTATTTTTGGGGCGATTTGGTATGGACCGTTATTCGGCAAGACGTGGGCCGGGCTGATGGGATTTAAGACGGTAAAATAGACTCGACCCTGCCTTTGTAGATATTGCCCAGCATGGATTGATGGCGGTCAAGCTCGATATAAAAATCATCCAGCTTGCCGTCCACCAAAACCGCCACGCGCCGTTCGTCCTGCGCTACCTGAATAAGAATTTCTTTTGACACAGTTTCCCTCCTTATGACGTGTTTAAAAAATAATACCTATGCACGCAGAGGAAAACTAGGGAGATGCATTCGGGGACGTTCTTTCATCAGCCGTGATGATATGCGGCGTCAGGAAGATCAGCAATTCGGTCTTGGTAACCGTGGTGTTGGTGCTTGAAAAAAGCTTACCCAGCAAAGGAATGTCGCCCAAGAAAGGGACTTTGTTCTTGGCGACGTTCGTGGTATCGCTGATCAAACCTGCGATCACCAGGGTCTTGCCGTTTTCCACCATCACCTTGGTTTGGACGGTCCGATCACTGAGTTCCGGTATCTGCACGGGCGACTGCGTACTCGTACCCTGCTGTAACGTCACCAGTTGATCGATGGCTGATATGTCCGGATGCAAATCCAATGTTATCCATCCTGCGTTGTTCACATGTGGCGTAACCTCAAAATTGATGCCGATAGGTGTAAAAGTGTATCCTGAAATCTGCTGCTGTCCTGTGCTCGCGTTAAATGAATACTGGGGCATCGGGTATTGGAGCCCGACATTGAACACGGCTTTTTGATTATCCAGTGTCACGATGCGCGGATTTGAGAGGGTCCGCGTATTTTGGTGCGTGCTCAAAGCTTGCAGGGTGGCGGAAAGCGAGGAAGCATTGATGGTCCCATAAGTAAATGGTGATGATGATGTGGAACTTGAAGAACTTGAAGAGCTTGACGAAGTCGAAGGCATTGCAAAATTACTAAAAGTATGGGCAGCTGGAAAAAATGAGCCGGTCCCCCCACTTCCAAGGACACCTCCGCTTGGCGTAAAAGGAAAACTGGTCGGTGCGGAGCCGCCTGAAATGCTTGCCTGAAGCGTCCAGTCTATGCCCAAAGTATCATTATTATTCACATCCGTTTCAATGACCCTGGTCTCGATCATGACTTCCGGGGTGATGGTATCAAGCGATTTGATGACCCCTGACATCAACTCCAGATTGCTTTCCAGGTCCCGCACAACGATGGCATTGGTGCGTTCATCAAAATTAATGAACCCGCGCTTGCTGATGAGCTTGTTGATGATCTTCATCACGTCCTCGGCCCTGCCGAAGGACAGATAAAATGTTTTTGATACCAAAGGCTCCTGGGCCTGCAGGGCCAGGCTGTCCTCACGGTACTTTTTCAAATTCTCGACAGTCATGACCGTGATGATGTTGCCGTTGCGGTCAAAACCATAGCCATAGGTCGACAAAATCACATCCAGGGCCTTTTGCCAGGGCACATCTTTTAACTCAATATTGACGACCCCCGTCACATCGGGCGCTGCCACAATATTCACGCCGCTTTTAAAAGCCAGCACTTTCAATACGCTCCTGATATCAGCATCCTGAAAATCCAGACTGACAAGCCCGTCTGCCGGAGGTAAATTGGCAGAAGACAGCTGATCGGCTGCGGCCCCGCCGGTGTCAGCCTGGGCAATAGCCCATCCCATCGGCACAAAAACCGCGGCCATCATCAAAATGAACAAACCGGATGCGCGCTTAAACATTACGTATCACCTTTTTTAAGCCTTAATATAAACCGCTGGGTCCCTTTTAAAAATTCCACATGGTCCATCGCAATGACATCCACGACATAAGGGCCGATTTGATCATGGGCCTTAACGACCTTGCCGTTGACAATGGCGGCATTATTTCCTGATGTGTCCGCCACAATCCCCTCCAGGACCAGATCATTGACCGACAAATCTTCATCGTAGGTAACGACCATTCCGGTTGAAGACACTAGGGGGACAAAAGGGTCCCGTTTCCCATGATCATTATACACAAAAGCTTCTTGGGCATAAACTGAATTTGAACAAAACAATAGTAACACAAAAATGAACAATCTCATAAGTTTTTAGCCTACGGCCTTTGTCCGGTCTACCAGGACCATCTTGATGGTCAGCGTGAATAAATGCGTATTGGTGGCCTGGTCATCGTTCTGGATAATAAAATCTTTCACAATAAAAGCGACATTTCCATTTTCCAGGCTGTTAAGGAAATGCCCGAACATGTGATACCCGCAACGGGCCTTGATCACAATGGGTAAAGCGTAATATTTGCCTTCCGCATCAGACGCTAACGTTTCCTGCAGGCTTTTTTCAGGGTCCAACTGGTCGATTTTAACGCCATATTCATTGGCGATGCTCGAGATGGTGCTGAGGATAGCAGGGACTTCCTGGATGGAGCGCACCTTTATGCTCAGGGAACCCAATTGATCGCGCTCTTGCCGGAGATTGTTTCTGAGTTGGCTGATCCGCTGCCTGTCGGTCAATACTTCCCTGGTATCGTCGGACAGTTTCTTTATTTGATCGTTAACATTGGCGATGCTGCTGATTTGAGGCAGCACTAAAAGAAACACGTCCAGTAAAATGACCAACACGACCACACCTGCCAGGACGGCATAGCGGGCCTGGTCGTTTAGATCATTGAAAGATTCAAGGATTTTGCTTAGGTCCGGTTTCATTTGATTTTTGTGTCGATTAATTTGGCCGTGACGGTAAAATCCGTCACTTCAATGGCATTTGTTTTCCCCCGCTGGAGGGAATTGACTTCCAGCGAAGAAAAACCTTTCATAAAATCATCATTCTGTTTTAAGGTCGATATAAACAACCCCACATTATTGATCTCATTGCGGGTCTTGGACACCACACTGCCTTCGATCACCAGGCCGGCTTTATCCAGGGTCATTTTCCTGATCCACAGCCCCCGCGGAAGCGCGTCGCTGATAGCATTAAATTTGGGGGCCCAGAGCAGGGATTTTCCGGTCGTCATATCAGAAATCATGTTGATCTTCTTTTTGAGGCCCTTAGACTCATCACTAATGGAATCCAGTATTTTTTTATCCGGGATGAGCGCCTGCCAATACGCATTACGCAGGGACAATTGCCCAAACCCTGCCAGCCACACCACCCCCAAAAGCAAATGCACCGTCACCAAAAGCAAAATCAACCCTGACCCAACACCCAAAAGGACCTCATGGGGGATATTGATCTTGAGGGAGGCGTTCTCTTTGCCGTCTTTTCTCAAAGCAGCCGGAATTAAATTAATGTCGATCATCATTTACAATCCCAGACCCAAGGCCACGCCGAACTGCGCGGCATGGGCCTGAATGTCCCCGGATGCCGCCGGGGCCTTAAAATGGACCTTGGCCAACGGGTCCCAAATTTTAACAGGTAACCCTAAATTCTTTTCAAAGACACCGTCAATGCCTTTCAACAATGAACCGCCGCCGCTCAAAAAAAGCTCATCAACCTGGATATTTTTCTCAGTCATATAATAATCTATCGACAAGCGGATCTCCGTGATCAGATTATTGATCGGCATCTCACAGGCTTCGATGATCTGGGCCAATTTATCGCCGGGCTGGCGCTTGAGACCTTCCGCCTGCGTTTCATCAATCCCCAGGGCATTGGCGATTTTCTTAGTCAACTCCCGGCTGCCGACGAAGATATCACGGGCAAAGCGGGGTGAAGAATCTTTAAAGATCATCAGGCAGGAGGCCGACCCGCCGATGTCCAGCACGGCCTTGGCCTTTCCCGACGCGCTGACTGACGGGCCCAGGCAGCTGAAAGCATTGGCGATGGCGATGGAATTGATGGTCACGCGGTTTAATTCAAGCCCTGCTTCTTTGAACAATTTTAAACGCTCATCCACCATTTCCCTTTTGACAGCCGCCAGCAAAACCGACATTTTTTTGTCCTTGCTATCGGGGTCTAAAATGGAACAGTCCGTGTAAATGCTTTTAGGGTCAAAAGGAAAATATTTGTCCAGGTCAAAAACATAGGATTTACGCAGATCTTCCAGGGGCATGCGGGGCAGGTCAATATAGCGGATCAGCGTACCTTTACCAAAAACCGAAGACACCAGATTTTGATGATCAAAACGCAGGCGTTCGCCGATCTTCTTTAAAGCGCTTTTGGTATCATTACCCACAAGAGGTTCAATGGCCCAATGGCGTATTTCAACCCCTCCTGCGGCAAGCCCCAATTCCACTGCTTTAATGGAAGAGGTCCCGATATCAATTCCGATGACCGGAGGCGCTAAAGGCTTGGGTATTATGCGGTTAACGAATAATAAATACCGGTCAAATAATTTCTTATAATCCATTTTTATATTTTAACAGATTCACAAAGCAGGTGTAAATAATATCCTGATTTTTTCCCTGCCTTTTATAAGCTATCCTCTCTTGCGTACACGGCTTTTCTCGTATATACTTTCTATAAGATAATAAAGCTATGAATAAACACGGCCAATCCATGATTGAATACGCTTTGATCGCCGTCCTCGTTATGCTGGGGGTCGTCACCATGGGGCCCTATGTCCTGCGTACAGTCAACGCCCACTTTAAGCTGTGGGATGAAGGTGTCCAGGACTCCTTTACAGAAAATATCACTCAATCCAGCACCATACCGTATATACCTGCAAACTGTGTTTGCACCCCTAAAACCATAAAATGCAACGGAAGCCCTACTTCATTTTGCGGCCCCACCCAGGACGAGGTGGATTATAACTGCACTCCTCAGGGATGCAATGGCGCGGCAGGGAACTCCTATTGCGTCGAAGATCCATCCTGCTGTACCGGCTGGACACCTGTGGGCTGCGGAACAATCCCTCTGGGACAGCCTCCTACAAACAATAATTGTAATTACGGCTATCAACGACAAATGCAGGAATGCGGTAATAATGGTACGTATCAATGCGTCCAAAGTTCCAGCTGCCCCATGCCTGCGTGCCTGGGAATTATTGCTCAAGCAAACACTGAAGCCTGCCCCAATGGGCCACCGGGAAACGGGACACCCCTTAATCAAAACTATGGCATCACCCTTGTGCCCACTTGTACTGCCGGAGCATACTGTCAATTCACCTGTAAACCCCCATTTATCGACGTTAACGGCATATGCAGCTGCCCATCTGGATATATCTTACAAAACGGGACTTGCTCGCTTTGTCAAGTTTTAGTTCCATTACCTTCAGGTACTAATTATGCAGCCGGAGGAGGCGCGGGAAATAATGTTTGGTATTCGAATCAACCTAATAATTGGACAGGTGACGCCCTTAATGTGGGGGATTGGGTCTGCCAAAACTATGCCATCCAAAACAACCTACCTTCTATTTATCTGGTTGATATACACGCTGTAGATTCCGGGGAGTGGCAATCCTATTACACTACTCAGGGTTGCAGTACCCCAGGATTTTCTGCTCCTTATTCAACATTGGGAACTAATTTGATGGCGCCAGGCATTAGTACGTTGCCGGCTCCAGGATGTCAAATTGAAACAGCCCAAAGCTCTCAACAAATGCGGATTGATCAAGTGATCTGTTCGGGTATTTCCTCCAACCCCAGTTGCCCACGACCTTCCGGCACGTAATAATTAGAGGCTGTCCCCCATTTAAGGCAGGTTTTGGACCATTGTTTCCAGGCGGGTTTTGCGTTTGTCCAGGTCAATCATTTGGGAGCGCAGGTCGTCTAAATCAACCTTAAGCACCATGCCTTGACGTTTTAAATCTTCCATACTGCTTTGTAATTTTCCTTCTTCAACGCGCTGGCTGACGGTAAGCTTAACAGATTGGGCTTTTTGGGTCATTTGTTCCATCAGGCCTTTAAGCTGTAAATAATTCTTTTCCAGGGCCTTTAACTCCACTTCCAACCGGCGCAGGTGATCATCGTTCCATTGATTAACAAATACCCCATTCGCTGATTGCGGCGGCGGGAACGCGGCTATTTGATCTTCCAAATTCTTGATCTGTTCTTTTAAAAGCTGTTGGTGTACCATGGCCGTGACCACCGGCCGTAAAAGTATACTTTTCCTGAATTGAAAAATGGCCTCATGCAGCGACTCCTGCTGCTGCTGGCTGTCGTAAATCATTTTCATCAATTTTAATTTTTCTTTTTGAAGATACTCCTCTGCCCGGGATTCCGGGGGCGGCGCCTGGACAGGCGGCGGCAGGACATTGGACATTCCCTTTAGCTGCAAAAGCAGTTTTTGGTCTTCCTCATACCTGGCCCCCAAAGACAACTGCATTAATTTGATATTGCCCTGGGCTTTTTGAGCGCGGTCATCCAAATCAGAGCTTTCTTCTTCCAAACGCGCGATTTGCTGGGCCCGGCTGGAATCTTCTTGCTGCAATTGGGCTGCTGCCTTATTTAAGGGATTGCCTTGGGCTTGCAGGCCCACCAATTGTGTTTGCAACTGTGCTATCTGCTGCCTGACGGCCTTGTCACGGGCCGCCAATTGGTCATTATCCAAACTCAATTTCTCAACGCTCTGTTTTAAATTAGACAATACCCCCTGTAAAGCAGAGGCGGCTGAATTGACATCCTGCACTTGGGCCATGCCGGGGCCGCAAAAGAACATCGCCCCTAAAATGACAAGAAAAAATAACCGCATATATCCCATCCCTCCTACTTCATGGCCGAAGTCATGCTTAAGATCGGCATAAACAAAGCAACGACGATAAATCCAACCACGATCCCCAAAAAACCGATGATCAAAGGCTCGATCAATTTGGTCAGGCCTTCAACCGCCACATCCACCTGCTCGTCATAAAATTCAGCCACCTTGGACAACATTTTTTCCAATTGCCCGGATTTCTCGCCGATGGCGATCATGCGGGTGACCATCAGCGGAAAAATGGTGCTTTTTGACAAAGGCACGGAAATGCTTTCGCCTTCCTTGACGCTGACCTTGATCTCATCGACTAAAATTTCAATCACCCTGTTGCCGCAGGTCTTTCCGACAATGTCCAGGGACTCCAAAATTGGCACGCCGCTCTGGGATAAGGTGGCAAAGGTCCTGCAAAAACGGCTGACAGAAACCTTGCAAATCAATTCGCCGAATACCGGCAGCTTTAAAAGCATGGTATCCACCTGGACATGGCCGACGGGTGTTTTTTTGTACTTATTAAAAAGAAATACGATAACAAAGCCGCCAGCCACTAAAAACAGCAGGTCATGTTGGAGCAAATTACTGAAATCAATCAGCATCTGGGTCATGGCCGGCAATTTCTGGCCCAGGGACGCATAGATCTGGGAAAAGGTCGGGACGACCTTGACAAGCAACCCGACGGTGATCATCGTCGCCATGCTCACGACCACCGCCGGATAAATCAATGCCCCCTGTACTTTTTGGCGGAGCCGCTCGCTTTTTTCCAAATACATGGCCACGCGCTCAAGGATGGACGTGAGGGTCCCGCCGCTTTCCCCTACCCTGATCATATTCACATACAGCTGGTCAAATATTTTAGGGTGCTTGGCAAAAGCATCCGAAAGGCTGCTGCCTGTCTGGATGTCCTCACGGATGACCACAAGCGCCGCCTTGAAACCGGGATTAGCGGTTTGTTCGCTCAACGCTTCCAAAGACTGCAAAATAGGTATGCCCGCATCCACCATGGTGGCAAACTGGCGCGTAAAAATGACCAGGTCTTCCGGCTTGACTTTTTTCCCGCCGCCGGGCTTGGAGGCCTTTTTAAAAACCGATTCCTTTTCTTCCTCAATGCCTAAGATGATCAAATTGCGCTTGCGCAATTCAGCGACGATCATCGGTTCACTGTCTGCAGAAATCCTCCCGGAGACGCTCTTGCCTTCCTGATCGCGGGCGGTATATTTATAGGTCGGCATATATCACATTCTTGTTATGGATTCCCGCTTTCACGGGAATGACAAAAGGAGAATCAATAATTGCGTGCGATGGCTTCTTCGATCTCCGTTTTAGTGGAAATGAAAGTAGCGATATGGCATTTGGTCAATGTTTCTAAATAGCTCTTCTTGTCCTCAGCCAGGGGATTGACCATGACAACGCTTAAAATATCCCCGATGCGGTCCAGGGCGATCACTTTTTCTTTTTGCGCCACTTCTTTAGGGATCAACCGCACGATCTGCGGGTCAATGGAATATTTATTGACGGCGATATACGGCAGGCCGCACTGGATGACCAGGGCCACCACAATGTCCCTCTCGTCGATAAAACCAAAATTGACAAGGATTTCCCCGACAAAACCGCCCTTCTCCTTCTGCGCTTGCAGGGCGGCATCCAACTGCTCGCGGGTGATCTTTTTACGTTGAATCAGAATTTCTCCCAACAAAACTTTATAAGCGTCCTGGAAGAGTCTATTTATAAA
>Ga0206818_1156_pt1 | contig 11225 bp, 11 predicted proteins | sample Alteio_BWOrgCont_86_FD_152881 | JGI IMG/M metagenome (GOLD analysis project Ga0206818, IMG submission 152881) | Enriched cells from forest soil in Barre Woods Harvard Forest LTER site, Petersham, Massachusetts, United States -... | ecosystem: Environmental > Terrestrial > Soil > Temperate forest >...
TATTTTAAATTCAATTCCTTAGCTTTAGCGATACTGGTTTGAAACCGTTGGTCAGAAGGATCTATGCTTGAGCCGAGTTCCCAGATATGGATGGCCTGGCCGTATTTACCCGCATTCTTTAACAATTCCCCAGCCTCAAAATAAGCATCTTTATAGTCCGGTGCCACCTGGATCGTCTTTATATACGCATCTATCGCCACATTAATGATATTGCACTTGGCCATGACAATACCTAATTTCATCAGGACCTGAGGGTCTGTCTCATGACTGATGATGCGGTAGGCATATTTATTAATATTAACAAGGTCTTTTTGATGGATATAAATATCAACCAGCAGGAACAAAGTATTTGCGTCATAATTGACAATATCAAGGTTCTTTTGGCACCAATCAATGGCTTTCTGATACTGACCATCGTTAAAAAAAATAAACGCAAGACCTGCCCTGGATTCAGGCAAAAGAGGGTTATAAACCAGGGCCTGAGAAAAACATTCCCGGGCCTTTTTCAGCCGGCCCTCCTTGAGATAAAGGTCCCCCAAATTATTAAATGTGCTCGCGGAAAAATGATTGATGCTTAAGGCCTTTCTGTAATTTAATTCCGCTTCTCTCCAATGCCCTTGCTTTGCATCCATCAGGCCTAAATCAGCATATATGCTAAAATCAGATGTGTAGCCTGTTAAAGCAAGCCTATAATATTTCCTGGACTCTTGAAAGGCGCCTTCATTTCCATAAGCGTAAGCCAAATAAGCATACGGTGATTTTAAATTAGGGGCCTGCTGGGACCAAAAAAGGTCATACGATTTTTGGTCTGCCCACCGTTGATTATAAGCATGGGAAGCTGCGGCCCAGGCAAAAATCACAGCAAACAACAACACCCAGCCTGCCTTTTTAGAACGGTCCAAAACCATAAGAAAGAAATAAGCGGCCAAAATGAAAAACCCGATGGAAGAAAAAATGAACCAATGGGGCTCAATAAGAACGCCGGAATCAGGCCTTCTAAAGGCCGCCACACAGGCAGGGAGAAAACCGATCAGGATAAAAGCTACGGCAAGTTGACATATCTTTTGTTGAGAAAACCTGATAAAAAGCAGAAAGAAAAACAATAACAATGAAACAGCGCCGACATTATTCCAAAATACACATTCATGCAAAACCGGAGGCGTCCATGCCATCACTATACTCCGGGGAAAAAACCACTGGGCCATATACCAGCTAAAAACCTGGAATAAACTTGCCGGGAATTCCCATGCCGTCATATGAAAAAAAGGGATTTTTTCTAAAATAGTCTCATTAAAGCTGACGAAAAAGAACCTGAGGCCAATATAAAAAAAAACGATCAAAAAATAAGGAAATAAAACAGCCATTTTCTTTTGATAAGGACCGTTGCTGAATAATAAAATGACCGCAGCAAGGTAAAACGGCGTCATGACCCCGCTTTCATGCCAAAACAGGGACAGAAATGAAAGCAATAAACTTAAAAAATAAAGCCCCCGGTCGTCATTTTTTTCCAAAGACCCCCAAAGTAATAAAATTGTGCCCAAAATACAAATCACTTCCAAAGCAAAAACACTCGCTGAAATGTAATTAACCACAATACCATTGACGGGATGGATAAGATAAAAAAGGCTCGCCAGAAAAGCCAGATTATAATTGCCGGAAAGTTTGCCGATAAGAAGATACGCCAATGACGCGGCTAAAACGAAAAGCAAAAGGTTTAAAAGATGATATTGCCAGAAATTATTCTTGAAAACGGCATAACACACATCGTAAAGCATATGGGCCATGGGACGGTAATAAGAAACCATCCCTTCCTGGTCGACGATTCCCAACGCTTCTTCACCATAAGGGTTCCATTGAGAAAACGTGTATTTGGCGCTGTCCAGGAAAGGGTTTTTTAAAAAAGCGTAGTCATCTATAAGGAATTTGTTGTTCAGGCTATTGGAATAAACCAATAGGCCTAATATAAAAAGAAGGAAAAAAGCCTTGGGCCAGGTGAGCATATCGGAAAATTCTTTATTGCCGGATTGTCCAAAAATCGTCGGCCAAAGTTTCTAAGTAGGCATAGGGCATCGTAAAATAACCCGCCTGCCCCCACTGCGGGCCCCAGGAATTACGTACAATGAAACGCTTTTGCTTTTGATCGTACCCCGCAGCCATGACCGCGTGCCCTCCAAGAGCCCTTTCAGATTTTTTGGGCATAGGAACAATGCCGGTTTGGGCCACCTTTAAACTTTCAAAGCTTTCGTAAACGGTAAACCCAAAAACAAATGGAAAACCTTCTGCCAAACAATTGAGCATTTCACTGAGTGTTTGAAGGCGATGGTAAGAAACAATCCGGTGCTTGAGGCCTTCCTTATAACAAGCAACCGTAGGCTTGCGGGTAAATTGAGATATATCATAGGGCCAACTCGATTCCGGGCATACACCGTATTTAGCCAGTACCTTGATACCATCGCGGATCATGGCCCCGGAGTCAAAGCCGACCGTCCCCTCGATGGCGCGTTCATTGTAATAAATAAAAAGGCGGCTAACGTCCTTATAAATTTGACCGCTGATTCTTTCTAAGAATTGCAAATGACCAGCCAGGGCATTGGCCGTACAAGACCCTAACTGCCCCTGATTTTCTACGGATGAATCTTCACTTCTTAAATCTACTTTAGATGGTAATTTGATTCTGGGAGTGATGGCACGATAAAGATAATCTCTCTGGTCCGGAGTATCAGGGATCCAACCATAAGATTGAACATGCTTCATGGGGCCTCCTTAAGTTTTATATGCTCTCTTGCAGCGGAACAGCACTTCCTATGACCTGTACTTGGGGATTATTAACCGGATCCTGAAGCGCAGAGTTTGAGTTATAACAACTTGCCGCAGAATCATTAAGGCAATTTTCGATAACAATAGAAAATAATAATTGTCCCCCACTACTGACAAAGTAAGGAGACTGAGTAAGCGTCGATCCGGCAGGCAGATTAGTGATGCTATATGCCGTCCCCAAAAATTGTGTTGTGCCTACTTGGCAACTGCCGCCGGCTCCCCTATAACCCGCAGCATCGTTAAGATTATACGTCTTGTTACAATACTGGATTTCTTGATACGTGGAATCTGCCGGTGTCGTGTCCAGCCAATAACATACCCAAGTATCGCTACCATTAGGCTGCTTATGTATACAAAATGAATTGTTATTGGCAGCCCCCATCTGGGACCCGATAAGAATACCTTGATTAAGAACGGATGGTGAACCTACATAAGTGGCACTGCCGACAGCTAAAGAGACATCATTCAAAATATGGTTCAAGGTGGTCTGTGTTTCTGATCTCACTAAATACCGCTGACCATAATCCTGGCCGTTATTGCTCAACACCATATTAATAGAAAATATCCCCAATACAATGACACTGACAAGCATCAATGAAACGATCAGTTCGATCAAGGTAAAGGCTGTTTGGGAAGAATTTTTGTTCATAAAATTTTTACCAATTGACATTCAAAACAACCTTGTGCGCTTCATTAGCAGGGGTACAAGGATAGGTGGTGCCATCATCCCCGCAAGTGACTGTATAACTCAGGTAATTGTTGGCTGAAGCTAAATCTGCCGAAGGCCAGTTCAGGCCGCCCGCCGGCATGGTCACTTGATGCAGTCCCACTTTTAAATTAAAACCCGCACATGGGGGCGTACAATTAGCATCAAACGTTGACGGTTTGACGTTGGCACGTAAGGTATCAAGCACCTGCTTGCCAAAAACAGCCGCTGTTAAGGCGTTTTCCTTTTGGGTCACCGGTGTGCGCACGGCATTCAAGGTGGCGAAGATCCCTCCGACGGTAATAATAAAAATGATGGCTGCCAGCAATATTTCCATAAGAGTGACGCCTGTAGTATTAAAATCTTTCATTCTCATAAGACTTGAGGACACCAATTGGGATTGCTTGTTGTTGGCGCGCAAATTGGATTGGGAGCGCTTCCGGTCAATTGAATGGGCGCATTCAATGTCAATGTAATTGTAGGGGCCAAGGCTGAAGATCTATTTCTTGTTGCCGTACAGGTAGAAGCGCCGTTTGAGCAAACATAAGTATATGTGTTATCAGAATCAATATTCAAACCCAAATTATAATTGATTTCACAATAATCCTGCCCGCAGGTATTGCCAACCGGCTCCTGTACGCCATTACAGGTGGGTTCCGGGCTTATCACCTGGCTATTACAATAGCTCCCGTGATTATTCATATAATTTTGCTGGGCGGTATAAATGGCCAATAAATTATTCTCAGCTTTTGTTGCATACGCCTGTTCAGTGGATGTCGTATAATTGGGAAAGGTCAAGGCAAGAGCAACACCTAAAATAACGATAACAACTACAAGCTCCATTAATGTGACCCCTTTTTTACGCAAGACCATAAAGCCCTCCCCTTCTAATTTATATATAACATAGAAAAGGCGGGAGGTCAAATAGGGGGCTATTTAAATCATTAAGTGATGCCGCAGCCGTTAGGGACACAGCTTACAGTGCTTGTAGGATACTGCGCACTTGGATTTAACGTCAGCGTGTCAGTACCATCGCCGGCGGTACAATTATACGGTATGCTCGCACAATTCACCGCGCCTATTGTACAAGAAGAACAGCTATAAATAAAACTATCATTACCCGCAATATTTAAATGTAAATTAGTATTGATACTGGAATTATTGCCTCCACAGGGGATGCTATTGCCTGTGGTAGTGGTGCAATAAGCAGCAAAATCTTCAAAATATTTTTCTTGCCCCGCGGCGATGGCTAATAAATTATTTTTAGCTATCTGCGCCTTTGTCTGCTCGATTGAAGAAGTAAAGATGGAAACAGCGAAAGCAGCGAGAATTCCTGTAATAATTAAAGCGATTATTATCTCTAATAAAGTAAAGCCTTTTTTAGCTGCCATTAGCCCACCCCCTACTTAATATATACCATAAAAAAGCCCCGCCAAAGGCGGGGCTTTTTAATTGTCCTAAGATATGACTAACAAACACCTACATAATTACCGGCACCGGCACAAGTCAATGCACTATTAACAGTAGCTTTGCTTAAAGTCACCGTATTAGCAGCAGTAGTTGTATTAACAGCTTGAATGCTATAATTACCGCCACTGCTGGCATTGACCAGCGCTTGACTAAACCAATACGTAAAGTGAGCCGTAGGTGTGAATGTCACCGCACAAGAAGCTAATTCAGAACCAGGATGCCCCATAATACAACCTTCCACCATGTCTTTATCAGGGCCCAAGGCTGCTATGGCTTCTGACCCCCGGCTTCTATTGACATTATTAAAAAGGTTCGGCAAGGCAATGGCCGCTAAAATACCAACTATGATCAAAACAACGACAATTTCTATCAGGGTAAAGCCGCTGTGCTGCAGAAAGCAAGCGGACTTTTTATAATTAAAATTTTTCATAAAACCATCCTTTCCAAAATGCTGCACATCCTTTCAAGTATACCATGCTTTTAAGAAGCATGATATCCGCCGCCCTGGCCAAGTTTGAATAGAGGAAGAAAGATCGATACAACAATGGTGCCTATCATCACCGCCATAAAAACCAGCATAAAAGGCTCGATCAAAGTACCAAAACGTTTCATAAAAGCCTCGACATTGGCCTGATAAAACTCGGCCACATGTTTAAGCATTTTACCAAGCTCTCCGGTCTCTTCCCCAACCTTGATCATCTGGACCGCCATCATAGGGAAAAAACCGGACTCCACCAGGGAATCCGCCATACCTTTGCCTTCACGCACCCCTTCACGCACCTGGGCTATCACCAAACCGCATGTTTTATTGTCCACCAGTTTTTCCGTAATTTCCAAAGCGTATAAGATCGGCACCCCGCTTTCAGTCAAGATCGCCATCTGGGCCGCAAAACGCTCGACAATGATCAATTTGGTAATATCACCGACAACAGGAAGGTTATAAATTATTTTCTCAAAATGCAGCTCCCCCATAGTTGTTGAAAAATAAGCTTTTAAAATAAAAAATAAACTGAATATCCCGCCCGCAATAATAAAAAAATAACGCTTAATAAAATCAAAAGTGCCAAGCAAGCACCTGGTCATCAGCGGTAATTGGGCATGCATGGAATTAAAAATGTCTTCGAATTTTGGGCCCACCACCAGCGCAAAGAATAACACGGCACCGATACAAACCACAAAAAGAATCAAAGGATAGATCATGGCCGATATAATGGTTGATTTAAACGCCACGTCCTGCTCCACATGTTTGGCTAATTTATTGAGCACTAAAGGCATTGTCCCCGAAGCCTCCCCTACTTCAGCCAAACTGCACCAAAACTGGTTAAAAATCCTGGGGTGCCTGGCCAAGGCAACGCTAAGGGAAGACCCTTGTTCAATATCATCATGGATTTTAGTGACCGCGAGGAAGAGTTCTTTGCTCTGGATTTGGGATTTGATAACATCCAGACTGCGCAACATGGTGACGCCGGATTCGAGCATGGTCGCCAATTGACGGGACAATACCAGGAGGTCTTCTATTCTATACTTATCATGGTCAAACTTGAGGGTCGTCCCCTGTTTTTTATCACCCTTACCGAGAGACTTTTCCTCAATCAGGCGGACATTAATGACAAAATAGCCCTCATTTTGCAGTTTTTCAACCAGGGAATCTTCGCTGATGGCCTGGATACTTTCTGTTTTTGTCTTGCCTTCATTGTCTTTGACTGTATAAAAATAACTTGGCATAAAATTATTAAGCGGTTGTCACAGCTAGAATTTCATCAACGCTGGTGATGCCATTCTCCACCTTTTTCATGCCCGATTCAAAAAGAGTGTCCATTTCATTGCGCCTGGCCGCGTCCCTGATCTCACCATAACTGGCGGAACGCGCAATCAAAGCACGGATCTCATCATTAATGGCCATTGCCTCTGAAACAACAATGCGCCCTTTATAACCGGTATGGCTGCATTCATCACAGCCTTTGGCGCGGTAAATCAAATCGCTTTTGACCTTATAGCCTCCAACCACCAGGCCGTTAGCTTCATAAGGTTCTTTGCATTTAGGGCAAAGCTTACGGGCCAGGCGCTGGGCCACGATCATGACCAGAGATGGTGTCAGCAAATAATGCGGGACCCCGATATCTATTAAACGCGCTATCGCTGAAGGGGCATCATTGGTATGCAGGGTGGACAAAACCAAATGCCCTGTCAGGGCCGCGCGCAGGCAAATCTGGGCAGTTTCCAGATCACGGACTTCGCCCACCATGATAATGTCCGGGTCCTGGCGCAAAAAAGCCCGAAGGGCCGATGCAAAGGTAAGCCCGATATCGGCGCGGACACCCACCTGGTTGACACCATCCAGCTTGAATTCCACCGGGTCTTCGCAGGTCATGATATTTAAACTGGGGTCAAAAACTTCATTCAGGCAGGAATACAAGGTCGTTGATTTACCGCTTCCCGTCGGGCCAGTAACAAAAAAAAGGCCGTAGGAACTATGCAAGGCCTTGCGGATGGCCTCCAGCTGTTTAGGCTCATAGCCCAAATTGACAAGTTCAAGCTTTACCGCCCCCTTGTCCAAAATACGCATAACAACTTTTTCCCCATACACCGTCGGTATCGTGGAAACGCGCAAATCCACCGCCCGGTCTTCCAGTTTGGCGGAAATGGCCCCGTCCTGGGGCAGGCGTTTTTCGGCGATGTCCATTTTGGCCAATATCTTGATGCGCGAAACAATGGGCAGATGCAGGTGCGCGGCCGGTGGCGGTATTTGGTACAAAACCCCGTCGATACGGTAACGGATCTCCAGCCTGTCCTTAAAAGGCTCAATATGGATGTCACTGGCCCTTTCATCAATGGCCTGCCGGATGACCAGATCAACAAGCTTGACAACGGGCGCTTCCCCGGCCTTGGCAATCAAGCGGTCAATGCTCAACTCTGAATCAGCGGTAATGCCTCTATCTTCAACCCTGGTGGAACTCTCTCCCTCGGTATAGCTTTTCTGGAGGGCCTGGTCCAAAATTGACCCGCCTTCCTTGGCCCCTGCTTCACGGCCGGTCACGTAAAACTCATCAATGGCCTTGGCAATGTCTGCCTTGGTGGCAATGACTAAATTCAAATCACACCCGGTGAGGATTTTTAAATTATCCAAAGCAAAAAAATCCAGGGGATCAAATACGGCACAGGTCAGGGAACTCATGTTCTTGCTTAAAGGCAGGACTAAATTTTTTTTAGCAAATTCATAATTCACTAATTTTTCCAGGTTCTGCTCTTGTTTCGGTTTAAGCAGACCGGACATGTAGGAAGCATAAGGCACTGATAACTGGGAACCTAAGGCAACGGCAAAATCTTCTTCTTTGATCGTGCCCACCTGGATCAAAATTTCACCAAGGCGGCTGCCCTTTTGCTGTTTCTGCAGATTAATAGCCTCTTGCAGCTGGCTATCCGTAAGCAATCCCTGCTTGATTAAAATTTCACCGATCCGAATGCGTGCCATAGGTTAATTGTGAACTCCTGCGAATGGGGTGAGGACTGAAACTTGCCTCATTTCTCATAGGTGTTCAAGCTATCATTAATTTCCCGGGTGCGGTCTGAGGCATCTTTCATGTCCAAAGCTTCCTCAACTGAAACTGACGAGTTGTCCCCTTTAAGGGCCGATTGATTTGTGTCGTCAATGATATGGGGAGTCATAAAAATAAGCAGTTCAGTTTCACTCTTTGATTTGACAGTCGAACGAAACGCGGCCCCTATCAAAGGCAAATCCCCTAAAACAGGGAGCTTTGTAACGGTGCTATTGGTCTGACTGGTCATTAATCCGCCAATCACCATGCTCTGGCCGTCTTTAAGCTTCAAAATAGAATCGGAACCGCGGGTCTCGGTATCGTAAATTGATCCGCCGATGCCGGCAGGCGGCTGGACCTGGGATAAAATAACATCAATGTCCCTGGGAGAAACCGCCAGGGTCACTTCGCGTGTCAAGAGATTGGCCTGGGGCGTGACTTTTAAGATCACACCCGTTGTTTGACGGTCCACCGTATAGGTCTGCGTCGATCCTGATGTTCCTGACGATGTGCTGGATGGCACGACATCAATGGCTTGATCAAGGGATATCTGGATCTGGGCCGTCTCATTATTCAAAGTCAAAATCTTCGGACGCGCCAAAGTACGGGCATCGGTGTGGGTAGTCAAAAAATTCAACGCCGCTGACAGAGAAGCCCCGGATCCGGGAGCATTCCAACCTGTGATACCTGAACTGGAACTAGAAGAACTAGAGCTGGAACTAGAGCTGGAGCTGGAACTGGAAGATCCTCCAGTATTTGCACCAAATGGCCAATTCGAAAATTTCGATCCTCCTGTAAAAGTCAAAGGAGTGGCGCCATATGTAATTCCCAGCTGGTCGGCCGTACTTTTTGAAACTTCCAGCATTTCCACCTCGATAAGGACCTGCGGTATAGGCACATCTAATTTGGCAATGGTACTGTCAATAATAGCAAACTGGCCAGGGACATCGGTAACGATCAAACTATTGGTACGGATATCTTCAACCACCTTGCCATCCGGGGAAAGAGAATCCTTGAGCACATCTTCCAGGCCGCCCGAAGAAGTACTCCCTGACGACGAAGAGCTGCTTGATGACGAAGGGCTGCTTGACGAAGAAGAGCTGCTCCCGGTACCAGTTGAAGTGGAGATAGTGGAATTTAATGGCGATGAAGATACTGTGGCGTATTTAAGCTGATAAACCTTTGTAATCATGTCCTTTGCTGTTTTTTCCTTTGCCTTGATGACAAAAACATTACTGTCCTGCTCCATCTCATAAGTCAAATCATTGGCATCCAGCACCATGTGCAAAGCCTGGTTCAATGGGATCTTATTAAGATAAAGGGTTATTTTTTTGTCTGCTACGTCCTGGGAGGCTATAAAACTTAAACCCGATTGCTTGGAAATAATTTTTAATACATTTATCAACGAAACGTCTTTAACATCAATAAAAATACTTTTTGAAGTATCGAAATCAGAATCAATGAAATGGTCTTCCATGTCCTCCGGCCATACTTGAGCACCGCTCCAAAGGAACATTGTTACCCAAAGACATGCTGTCATAATGGTTTTAAACATAATTTATCCTCAGGATTACATTAACGAATAAATAAAGACTAATCAACCTTTAAAAAGAATTTCTTTCCCTTGTAAGATAATTCAACACCATGTTTAGTCACTGAATCAACCCGCGCGCCCTCAATGGTCCCATGTAAAGGCACCACCTGGTCATCTATAATCGCCTGCTCTATGCCATCCCCCACAACAACACCTTGTAAATTAAGCATGGGAAGCATAATCTCCGGCGAATAGACAGGCTGGGGACGGGGTTGGGGCTTTGGAATATTGACGGGCTTCGGAGCCTCTGGGGCCGGTTTGTTGATAATGACCGGCTTAGGAATACCGTCATCAAAAGGACTCTTGATATTATCCAATTCGCTTTTAAATTCCTGGTCCCCCCCGGCTTCTTGGGCCTTGAGCGCATAAGGACCTGCCAAAATGAATATCATGACCAACAATAATTTTATCATGTATGGATAAGCACCGCGCTGATTTGTATTGAAAAAGTGATTTCCCCATCTTGCCCTGCGCTCCCGGACCATGTATCAATCCTTAAAGGAGATCTGGACTTTTCGATCTTTCTTAAAAAAAGCACCATGTTTTTAAAATTATCAGACACCGCCTCAAAACGGACATCAATCACATCATATAGGCCCATGTCCACGCTCTCAGCAGGAGAAAGGGAAGAAATAGTAACATGGTACAATTTAGCATAACTCGAAATCAACGTAATTAATTGGAATTCATTGATTTTTTTGGGTAAAGAAGATTTAAAATTATTCAAGTCCCTGACAGCCGCCTCACGGGCCTTGATAGCACCAATTTTCTGCTGTAATTGGGATATTCCGGTTTGTAAATCCTGGCCCTCACTGCGGTGATTATTAAACATCACCGCCGCCGTCAATAAAGATCCTATAACCAAAACAGCCTTGATTATAGAATTCTGGTGTTCAAGCAGGATTTTGACGACCTTGGCGGCATCAAGGTCCTTAAGGTCAAATTGCGCGGCTATTTTATTGATATTGAACATAAAAGGGCTTTCTTAAATTTCATTCACGACGGCGGCCTATGATTTATGCCGCGCCTTTCAGGAACAATGGATATTAAACTCCGTGATCTGGGTCCCACTACTATTTTCATGATTTAAAGACACCAGGTC
>Ga0206818_1157_pt1 | contig 11092 bp, 6 predicted proteins | sample Alteio_BWOrgCont_86_FD_152881 | JGI IMG/M metagenome (GOLD analysis project Ga0206818, IMG submission 152881) | Enriched cells from forest soil in Barre Woods Harvard Forest LTER site, Petersham, Massachusetts, United States -... | ecosystem: Environmental > Terrestrial > Soil > Temperate forest > O...
CTTTTTTATCAATACCATTGCGCCTGCGGGCACTGTTCAGGCCCAGGTAGATCCCATGCCGTTTATGCCGGCGCCTGGGGTCATGGTGAATTTAAGCCCTCAGTTTTCACCCGCCTATCTCAAGGGCATTGTTGTTCATCCTGACAATCCTTTCGAATTTGATTTCATTGTTTACAGGGGAGATAAGCCTTTAAGTGATGCGCAAAAGAGGGTGGAGTATACGAAGCTCACCAAATATTTTTTAGCCTCGCTGACCATTCCTGATGATCAATGGGTGAATCTTTCGCCATATGAGAAAGACCGCATTATCAAGGATGATTTCGCTAAAACAGAAATGGGCCGCGATCTTTTGACCCAGGATTATCTCTTAAAACAAATCACTGCTTCTTTAATTTATCCGGAAAATAATTTAGGAAAAAAATTTTGGAACAAAGTCTATGCCCAAGCCCAAAAGCAATACGGCACAACCAATATCCCGGTCAACACCTTCAACAAGGTCTGGATCCTTCCCGATGACGCGCTCATTTATGAGAAGGGCAACACAGCCTATATTTTAAAGAACCATTTACGTGTCATGCTGGAAGAAGATTATTTATCGCTTAGTAAACATAATGGTGTCAAAAGGCTTGATCGTCCGCTTTCTTCGACTTCGTATTCTAGTGTCATTGCGAGGAGCGAAGCGACGAAGCAATCTTTTTCCCCCCATTCCATCGCCTCCAATATCATCCGCCAAATCGTCCTCCCCGAACTCGAGCGCGAAGTCAACGAAGACGCCAACTTCGCACCCTTGCGCCAGGTCTATAGCGGAATGCTCTTGGCCACCTGGTTTAAACGCACCCTTAAAACATCCCTATTAGGCCAAATATACGCCAATAAGGGCAAGACAAGAGGTGTTGACTATGACCAAGTGTCATTGCGAGGGCAAAACCCGAAGCAATCTTTTATCATCGATCAAATTTATCAGCGGTATTTACAGGCGTACAAAAAAGGCGTCTTTAACTTTATCAAAGAAGACCCGATTATGTCATCCCCGAATGCTTCTGTCGGGGATCCAAAATATGCAACAATTCCAAGGAAATATTTTTCTGGGGGGACGATAGGGTATGGACATGCTCAGATTGCAGCAATTTATCAAATAGATCAGGCTCAAAGTGTGAAGATTCGCTCAACTTTGCTAAAAGGAGATGTTGTAAATGTAGTTTTATCGTCATTAAGAGCTAAACTCCATGCTGTTGTGCAATATCCTGAGTTGGATTGGGTGAAAGCGCAAGAAAATTCGGAGCTGGAGAGTACTCGTAATGGAGAACGTCCGAGGCAAGAAAATTATTTAAAGAATTTGGAAGAAGAGAGAACGGATTTTTTGTCTCTGCTTAAACGTATGGCAAAAGGTGATTCCGTCTCCCTAAACGACTTCATTTATGCGTTTAGACAGCTAAATCGGATATTGTTAACAGGCAGAAATGGAAAATCTTTTTATTACCCCGTTAGTATGTATGACCACATCAAACCCAATATAACAGAGGTTGCGGGTCAATTTAGAAATGATGATCTTGCTCGTCGAAAATTAGAGTTCATGTTAGTAAATTTAAAACAATTTTTTAGTCGAAGTTTCATTAGAAAAAGTTCTTTGAGAGACGTTGTATTACATATTATCAATTTTTACTCGGCTTTCATTAAGGCTCCCGATGCTACATTTCACACGTACTTATTGTTTAAATATGGGAATAACTCCATTGCTATGAATATGGTTAATGCCATGTTACGCCTTTATCACCTAAATGGAATTGCGCATGATAATTTGGACAGCGAACTTATGGAAGGTGCAGGATTAATGCCGCAACATTTTGTTGACCACTTCCTGGAAAATGTCTATCTGGCAAATCCAGGAGTTAACTTTAATGTAAATGCCTTTGAATATCTTAAAGCGACGGCTGCCAGCCCGGAACAAGAAAGTGTGGATAGGGCCATGACGCCAAAAATAAAAGACGCGGCGACGAATTCGCAAATAAATATTTCTAGGAATAAGAAAGAAATCAAAGAAATTTTAAAGGCTTGGGATTTAGGGCAACAACGCAAATACCCCCTTGAGAAATTATTGGAAATACTCGGTTCAACGGGTCGTTATGTTCTGCTTTATTATGGGAACAATGATAATCCGAGTTCAATTTTACTTGCTAGTCATGAAACGGATATTGACTGGTACTCAGATTGGCATATTGAATATGTTGAATCCGATCGAAAAGGAACGGGGTCGGGCCGGGAGCTTGTTAGAAAATTCGTAGAATTATATGGTAGAGGGACTATATCAGCCGTATTGAATTACACTGGCGAAAAACAAGATGGGAAAAGTGCTTGGGATGCTTTTTTGAAAAGTTTAGGTTTTAGAACCGAAGATGAAGAATTTTATTTTCGACCAGCTTATGGTAAATATAATCTTGATGGTTTGGCAGACGCGGCCATGAAAACCCCTTCAGCAGGCCAAATTATCAATAATCCAACCGTTTTAGCCGATTATCTGCGTCGGGCGAAAAATGTAGATGAGTTGAGCTTAAGTGTGAATACAATCAAAAAGTCCTTAATAAAAGAGCTCGAAAGCAAAAAGGCGGCTGAAAAAAATGCTAAACGGGGTCAGCTTGGTTCGATTCATTTTTCTGATGTTTTTACTGATCGAAATTATGGTGTATTTAAGGAACAGCAAATGTCGGATGCAGTTACTGTTATTATTAATGCCGTTAAAACTTATGAGTTTGATAAACCTGCCCAAAAAAGAAGGTTTGTAAGTGAAGTAACTGATCGAGTGCAAGTGCCGGAGTCTTCAAGCGCTGTTACAAGAAAGTCTCGCAGCTATCTACGCAGGTCAGTTATAACCGCAGGCCTCTTTGGGTTGGTAGGCACTGCACTTTTACTTAGAGAGAAAATTTTATTTCCTGACTTGCAGGACGAAGATATTTTAGGTGCTGACAGGCCGGATTATTTAAAACCTGATGAAAGGTCTGGCATAGAAAGGGAAGCCGCCCAATTTATAGCGGAGTCGAATAAAAGATTTCCAGGGGCCAAGTTGCCCATTAATTTTGTTGGAAATGTCCCTGCCCCGGCGCAACGATCCATTGTCTCAATTTTAAATTGGTTTAAACTGTTTGACCAAAATACCAGGTATGTATTTGATTTAATGTACAAAAACGACCTTAACCTCGTGGTACAGCCCTGCACCACACCGCAGCGTGTTGGTCAAAATAGGGCGCGTTTTACATTTTCATTTAAACGTCCTACCGGGAATTCTTCATTTAATGCTCAAGCGCCGATAACGGTAACGATAATTATAGACCCTGCTTTATTTTTTCCCTCTAAATGGGACATGCTGGTAGGGGAACTTACAAGCGCATTTGCAGGAATTGCCGCTGCCAGAATTACTTATCCGGTATCTCAAGGTGAAATAAGTTCAATAACCAAAAGGATATGGGCCAATGCTGTTATGGGGGACTATTCTTTTTCCGTGGATTTCGCTGGTAAATTGTCACAAAACTTTCCCGCCTTGTCTAAGGCCTTTCAGTCTCGCGCGAAGATGTTAAAGGGTGAATACGAAAAGGCCAAAACGGAAATGGCAGGGGCAGGGACAGATGCGGCGATGAATGGAGAGGAAGTGCTTAAGCTTTTGCAGGAGCATTCTGGTTTATTTGTTAAGAAAATGGAAGAATATTTAGGAAATTTGGACAAAGTTTTTATCGGCACCTATAGGAAAAATAAATTTAGTTTTTCAAGCATTCCTCTAGAGGAATATATTCAGAAAATTCGAGAGGTTGAAATTGTTCCGGGCTTATCTATTTTATTCAGCTTCCAAGATCATACGGAAGTCGTTTTTATGAACAATACAAAAGAGTCGCTAAAAATTTATGCTGATGAGCCCGAGAGGATACGAAATATCGAACTGCATATAAAGAGGACCTTAGATTCTATAAAACTTAGTAATTCAGCGATGACGGTGGTAGGGCGAGGGACAAGGGCAGATGCGGCGATGAATGCCGACATTAAAAACTTTATGAATAATTATGCTGGTACAATATATTATCCGTCGAGCGGGCTGGATTTAATCAGTTTAATCGAATTAATGGACAAATTCCCCAATGTTAAACAGTTTTCGTTTGTTGATACTTTAAATCTTTCAAAGAACGAATGGCTTAAAATAAAGCTGGGAGCCCTCGGCTATAATAATTGGCCCCAAGATATTTCTGAAAAAGCTTCCGTCATTCAAAAGGTCTTAAAGGCCCAATATCATCAATTATTTGAGAGAATCATTGTAGCTCCCCAGCAAGATCACCGTGTGTTCTCAATTGTCTTAACTTTTAATGAAAATCCAGCCCTAAGCCCGCGTGTTCAAGGAAAGACAGTTAGTGTCCGTTTATCAATTAGAGATTTGTTTGGCGTTAATGAAAACTTTAAAGTTATCTACGTTAAATTTCCTGATTATGGAGGTGCACTCGGCAGAGATCCAGCTTTTTGGAACAAGATGAAAGAGCAATTGAAGACGCGAGGTTATTTATTGGTCAGTAGAGATAATACGCTGCAGCCCGGAATCTCAACTTTTACGCAAAAAGGCTTTTTGCCAGATACCCCTTTTCGAACAGGGATGTATCTTTTTGATGCCCCTGGTCGAACAGGGATGTACCTATATCAAAAGGAGCCTGATGCTAAGGGTCATGTTGATTTATCAAGAGCCAGTGCGGCGATGATGGGGCAAGGGGCAAATGTGGGGCCGGGGATGGAGGGAGAGGCCCAGGAAGATTGGGAAAAAGAAATTGAAGCGCCTAAAATAATGGGGTTTCCCGAAGCGGCAGCATTTTTTGAAGATCGTATGTATTTACCTAAAATGGCAAATCAAGAGGGGACGGGAGTTCTAAGGGTCAATATTGTTAATCATCAATTGTTATTGTCGTTTGTTGCCAATCCAGAGGCTTACCATGAACCAATATTAAAAAGGTTACATGAGATTGGTGGTTTTTCGAATAGACATGATCGGAGGGAATGGATTTCTATGAGATTGCGCTGGAATAATTTAGGTCGGTTGAATTCTATGTTACTCTTGCCACCCTCTTTGAATATTCCAGAACAGCAATATTCATCCACCATGCTTTCATTTTTAGGAGAATCGAGGAATGGAATTTTTTATGGTAAGCGTTACCAAAATGGGCTTGATCAAGAATTGATAATAGTTGCCAGATTGATGAAAATAGCTGCAATTAACAAGGGAATAGATCCGAACGATGTGGAATTCCAAACATCCTCGTATTTTAAAAATAAATATGACTTGGATTTAGAAACTTTAATGGAAGCTGGGAGCTTACCAGATGTAGTTAGAAGTGATGCAACGGTTTCCCATACTAATAAGGAACCAATTGACGCTGCGATGAGAGCACAAGTGGGGCGAGGGACGAGGACAGATGGGGCGATGAGTGCTGATTCCGAAATATCTAAAATGTCCGATGATGAAATTTTAAAATTAACAGAGAAGGCAAGATTGAGCTTGGGTTACCAGCCGGATGTTAATAATGGCTTTTACCGTAAACAAATTGATTTTATGAAGTCGGCGCAATGGGCAAGGATGGTGCGTTCAACATGGATAGAGATCAGTCGGATGAAAAGGCACGAGGATTTTAACTTATATACTCAAGTAGGTTTCAATAAAGCGGGGGACAGATATTTCCATTACCGGACAGCTCTTGGTATTATTAAATCCGGATTTGATTTGTCCTATGCATTAGATGATGCCTTAGATAATGGCAGGTCTGTTTGGGCAGTATTCGATCCGCCGGATGTACAGATTGAAAAGGGATATACCATTGAAAGGCCTGTCGTTGAAATAAAATTCTCAGGGGATATTATTTCTGAAGATTATTTGACTGTTCTAGGGTGGGCATTGAATTCTTCTCATGTTTATGGGTATCGTAATGATGTGTTTTTAAGAATGCATGGCATTGATGGAGTTCTGTTGGCTGCCGATCCCGGTGTAGCAAAAATTCTTAAAATAAAGAATGTTGCGGCTATTCGTCAATCGCGCATAATTACTACGCCACCTTTAGGATGGCAGGATACTAAAGAACCTGTAACCCAAAAGATTCGTGGATTAATGGATACTGCAGGTATGAATGATGGTAAACGGTATGAGCGTAACCGTGAGCAGTGGCGTGAAGATCTAAAAGCAAAGGTGGGGATGGCCGTGAACAGGGCCGCCAATATAAAATTTGAAAACTCAAACTGGGTAGGACATCTTTTTCGAGGGCGGGATGGTTCCTGGTGGCTGCACCTTCACAATTTTGCCGGGTATGACACGGGCATCATGTTCCGCTTGATCTTAGATCATGGAAAGATTACCGGATTAATCGATCCCATGGTGGAGTCTCTGCAGGTTTTGGAATTTATCCGTTTGAACGCCATTGATCCTGACGGCATTTGGCAACGATGGTTTATACAGCACGGGATGTCTGCGTTGACAGATGACTCCAAAAGGGAATTGGAGGCATTCATCGCGAAAAATGCCGATGTGGCGCAGTGGAACAAATCGAAGATTTTTGGAAAACAAAGGTTTCATTTTTCAGTCTATCCCTTGGATCTGGCAGGCCAAGCAGCCATTACGACGACATTTATTAGGACGCGCACCATTGATTTGAAAAATGGCAAATTTGCCGCGAGTAAAGAAACAGGTATAGTTTATGACGTGACGGATGGTAATGATCAAAATGCGGCGATGAATACAGGGATTCTTCCCTACTCAAGTTTGAAAGAAATATTGAATCAAAAAAGAGGGGAAGTCTTGAAGCGGGGATGGTGGGTTGCTTTTGATGTGGACAAAACCACAGATATGAAAGATTTATTTGCCGTCGACCGCCATTTAACGACTCTTCAAAAAATTATGTTTGAAGGACTTGATGATTTAAATGGTCAAGTTTATTTAACGGGAAGGATCCATATCGAGGATCCAATGGAAGAAGGGTATATTTATTTGCCTCGAAATTTATCTCAGATTGAAATAAAAAGAAGATTGGATTCAATTCGGAAAAAATTTGGTGAAGAGACAAGCATAGATAGTTTTAGGCCTGGAAGACAAACGGTCACTTTTGCCGTAATGAAAGCCACTGATATTGAAGAAGAGGCAAATAGAATGGGAGGAGATTCAAATTATTTACAGGTTATGGAAAGAACTCTCTACGATTTGCTTCGTAAAGGTAAAGGTTACCCAAAAAGTGCCAAGAAAACTGCTAATTATGGAAATAAGACAGTCTTTCATAAACCCCCCGGTGGTATCGACCTAAACTCCGCCAATCTCGCCATGACCATCAAGCGTGATGGCCGTGGCGTCCCCATTATCAGTCAGCAAGACTTGGCCCAATTAAGCAATATCGAAGGCCTTGACCCTGTCATTATTTCCATCAAACCCGCTAGCCAAACGGCGTTGTTCGCTGATCTTGTAGCCAATCCTTAGTTTTGATTGCCTGCGAACTGACCGGAGCTGAATTGGAGCCGAATGGTATTGACGTGTTAAACGAGCAATGTTATGCTTTTATCAAATGGAGGCATGTTGAATGCGTAAAATAGTCAAAAAATTATTCAATGATGATGCTTGGGTCAGTAAACACTTCGAAGAATTGGTTGATCGATATCCTGGCAAATTCCTTGTTGTTGTAAATGAAGAGCCATTCATTGGCTCTGATGCCCGCCTTCTGTTTAAAAAGGCCAGGGCAAAATATCCTAATGTAACTCCTACCTGTATGCCAATCCCGCGTAAAAAAGATTTTATTTCAATTTTATGAAGGGGACAATTTTCCCTTATAGGATCTACCATGGGCTTCATTGTCCCATTGTTCCATTGGGAATTACTGGACCTTCGGGGAGCGTAATCACAGAAGCATATGTTGATTCGGGTGCTTTTTATAGCATTTTTTCTTCTAATGTTGCGATCGGCCTCGGCCTTGCTTACAAAAAAGTTTCTTCTGCGCCGGTTATGGTGGGAGATGGGAATACCATCCCAGTTTATTTTCATCGTTTGCCGATTAAAATAGGTTTTGTTAATCTAAAAGCCACTATAGGATTTTCCGATAAGTTGGGCATTGGTTTTAATTTACTTGGCCGTCGTGATATTTTTTCGCGTTTTGATATTATTTTTAGTGACAAGAAAAGAATTATTACCTTCGTCTAAAAACATATTACTGCCGCTTCATTTTTCCCAATTGATTAATTCTTAACGAGGATCGTCTGCTCGATACCGTTGTTGTCAACGGTAATGGAGTTCAGGTTGATTTTGACGATTTTCGTCCCGTCAACCTCATCGCCTTCCTGGTAAACCTGGTCATTGATCAAAACCAGGTTACGGGTGCCGTTGGACATGATCCCGTGGATATTCAATGTGACGGGGGCGGGCGATTTGGTGGTGATCTGCGCCAGCGGTTTAAGGTCTTCAGGGGCCATTGTCTTAAAAGCAGGCGGCTCTTTTTTATGGATCAATTTAAGGAATGATTTTTGGGCAAAATTCTGGACCTGGGGGATGCTGGTCTGGAATTGTTGGCAGATATACTCAATGGATGCAATAGTGATCGCTGAAGTGATCAGAAGAGTGCAAGTGACGAAAAACACCGACTGGATTTTATTTTTTGGTTTTACGTCGGCGGCCTTTTTATAAAGATAGGCAGAAGCGCCGGGCGCTGTTGGCGACGGGCCTGCCTGCTGCGCTTCTTCTGTTTTAGGGATCAGCCCTTCCTGGACTTTTTTAAGGGCATCATGAATTATACTCATAAGAAAATTGTGTCTCCTTGGCGCTTTCCTGGATTAAAGAATGGTCAATGGTAAATGTGCCTTTTGAAAATCCTGCCAGCAAGGCACGGTCGCAGAGGATATTGATGACCCGCGGCGTGCCTTGTGAGACCGCAAAAATAGCATCGATGGCCTCCGCCGTAAAATGGAGCTTGGGGTCAGCGCCGGCCACTTTCAGGCGGTGTTTGATATAATCTTCGACCTCATCTTTTTGCAAAGGGAGGATATGGTAACGCACCGTCACCCGCTGGGTCAGCTGGCGCAGGGCGGGGTTTTTGAGTTTTTCCCCCAATTCCGGCTGGCCGACCAAAATGATCTGCAGGAGCTTTTCTTTTTCAGTTTCAAGATTGGATAAAAGCCGGATTTGTTCCAGCTGGCGCACGTTAAGGTTTTGGCATTCGTCGATAATAACAGCCACATTATGTCCCTTGGCGGATTCTTCGATCAAAAATAAGCTGATAGCGCCCACCAGGTCGAGTTTTGTTTTTTTGGTATAGCGGATGTCCAGATCATTGATGATCATCTGCAGCAATTGCAGATCGGAAAAATTGGGGTTTAAGATCAGTGCTGTCTTGACTGTTTTGTCCAAACGGTTAAGCAGGGTGCGGCAAAGGGTGGTTTTGCCTGTGCCGATTTCGCCGGTGATGACAATGATCCCTTTGCGCGAGCCGATGCCGTACAGCAGGTGCTCAAAGGCCTCTTCGTGGCGGGAAGAGGAAAAAAAGAAATCAGGGTCAGAGGTGATGTTAAATGGGGATTCTTTGAGCTTGTAAAAATCGTTGTACATTACCTTGAATATACACAATAGTTTTGGCATAATCAAGGTATGATTGTAAAAACTGAAGGCATAGTCCTCAAGAGTTTTGACTTCCGCGAGACCAGCCGCATCGCCACTTTTTTTACAAGGGATTTCGGCAAGGTCAAAGGTGTTTTAAAAGGGATCCGCAAAGACCCGAAGAAATTCGGCTCCAGCATTGAGAAATTCTCCGTCAATGACATCGTTTACTACCAATACCGCAACAGCGATATCCATTTAGTCAGCCATTGCGATATGAAGGATTTTTATTCAGGCTTGCGTCAGGACCTGGAGCGCATGACCGCTGCCAGTTATGCCGCGGAGCTCATTGATACGCTGATGCCGGCGGAGGAGCGAAGCCTCGAGATTTATGGCCTGATGCAGGCCTTTCTCAAGTGTTTGCAGACTTGCCCCGATGTCAGTAAACTCGTCCAGACATTTCAAATCAAGATTTTATCCATCTCCGGTTTTCAGCCTCATTTGGAGACCTGTGTGTCCTGCCGTAAGAATGTTTCAGATGCCCCCCGCTTCAGCCTGCGTTTAGGCGGGCTTTTATGCGGGGTTTGCAAGGACGCCAACGGCGAGGCCACGCCCATATCACTGGGAGCGGTCGCGTCCATCTTGCATATCCAAAAAAATAATTGGGATGCCGCGCTGCGTTTAGGGATGGCGCCTTTTATCAAAAAAGAACTCAAGTATGTCTTGAACCATTTCCTGGTATTTCATCTGGAACGCCACTTACGCTCAACGAGGTTTTTGACATGAGAAAGATCAGCGGCATATTGGCATTGTGTCTTCTGACAGGCTGCACCTCAACGGAAACTGTTTATAAGAATTACGATAATCTCATGCCTGTCCGCAATGGCGCTACGGCAGAACAGGCCAAGGTCATCGCGCAAAGGGCATTGATCAATACGGAAGAAAAAGACTGTTTCCGGCTGTCATTCCCGGACATTAACACCTCCCCGATGGCCTTAAAATATCCCGATTACTGGTTCGTGGTTTTCGGGCATAATTTTCTGGAACCTTTTCTTCCTTATCCTTTGATTGAAAGCTACAGGGAATTGGTCCAGATGGAATATGTGGTCGTCATTGATAAAAAGACGGGAAAAATCCTCTTTCATGGGGAATGGTTTCCCAAACGCGAAAATGATTTTGACTGGGTCTTTGATCCGCACGCCTACAACCGCAAAGACCCGCTGGTCTTGCCGCCCTATCAGCACAGCAGGGAATTACTTTAGGAGGTGAATGATGACAACGATCATTCTTTTGACCATTTCCAACATCTTTATGACCATCGCCTGGTACGGCCATTTAAAGTATAGGAATTCTCCTTTGTGGATGGCGATTTTTATCAGCTGGCTGATCGCTTTTTTTGAATATTGTTTTCAGGTCCCTGCCAACCGTTTTGGCTATGGCCAATTTACCGGTGCCCAGCTCAAGACCATCCAGGAAGTGATCACCCTGATCGTTTTTGCCGTATTTTCGGCGGTTCGT
>Ga0206818_1163_pt1 | contig 10655 bp, 8 predicted proteins | sample Alteio_BWOrgCont_86_FD_152881 | JGI IMG/M metagenome (GOLD analysis project Ga0206818, IMG submission 152881) | Enriched cells from forest soil in Barre Woods Harvard Forest LTER site, Petersham, Massachusetts, United States -... | ecosystem: Environmental > Terrestrial > Soil > Temperate forest > O...
GCTATTGCTCAGTCTATAAAAGACGACCTCACGAAGGAATATAACCAGAAATGGGCAGACCTTGCCAAACAAAAAGATGAGCAGTTCCGGCAAAAGGAGCAGCAGTGGCAGCAACAGCAAAATGAGCAGAACCGCAAGGTAGAAGAAGAAAAGAAAGGTCTGGAAACGAGGTTATTGAAAGAGCTATCGGCAAAGGTGGGCGCGGACTTTGAGCATAAACTAAGGCTGCTGGAAGACGCTAACAAAACCAGTGAAGCCAAGTTGAAAGAGTCGCGGGAGAAAGAGATGGAGTTTCTAAGGAAAATGCAGGAGTTGAAAACAAGGGAGCAGGAACTGGAACTTGAAATGCAGCGCAAAATGCTGGATGAGCGCAACAAACTTTCTGAAATAGTGAAGAAGGAAGAAGAGGAAAAAAGCAAGTTGCGCGAAACAGAATTCCAGATGAAGCTGAAAGAAAAAGACAAGCAACTGGAAGACCAGCGCAAACTGGTGGAAGAAATGAAGCGTAAAAGCGAGCAAGGCTCCATGCAGCTACAGGGCGAGGTGCAGGAACTGGCGCTGGAAGAACTGTTGCGTTACTCGTTCCCGTTCGATGTGGTGAGCGAGGTAGGCAAGGGTGTGAGGGGCGCAGACTGCATACAAACCGTGCGGAATAATTTTGGGCAGGAGTGCGGGAAGATCATTTTTGAAAGTAAGCGCACCAAAGATTTCAGTGAAGAATGGATAGAAAAATTGAAAGCCGATATGCGTGTGCTGGGCGCTGATGTGGCTGTAATAGTGACCCTGGCGATGCCGAAGGATATGAATAATTTCGGGGAGCGCAATGGGATATGGGTATGCAGTTTCAGCGAGGCGCGGGCGTTGGTGCATGTGCTGCGCGAACTGGTGATAAAAGTATATAACGCAGCCAAGAGCCAGGAAAACAAGGGAGACAAAATGACCTTGCTATACAATTATTTTGTTGGGTCTGAATTTTCGGAGCAGTGGCGGGCTATACGGGAAGGCTTTATGGGCATGAAGATATCTATACAAAAAGAGCGCGACCAGATGGAGAAAATGTGGAAGGCGCGAGAAAAACAATTGGACAAAGTATTGCTCAACGCCGCCCACTTCAAAGGTTCTATAGAAGGCATTGCCGGCATGGATGTGGACCTGAACCTTTTGCCGGATGGAGAAGACTATTTGCTGGAATAGACTTTAAACAGACATTTTATGGAAAAGAAATTCCGGTTAGACAGAACAGCATTTAAGGCAACCAATGCAAAGGATGCTGACAACCATGTAGCAGAATGGAAAGATAAAACCTATAGTGAAAGGATGGAAGCCGCTTGGTTCCTGATTAACCAGGTATATGGCACCACCTCCAAAACACCCCTTGACCGTACTGTTTTTTCAAAAAGAAAACGAGATTAATGGCTAATATTTTCAATGAAGATTTCAGTGATTTCATTAATTGTTTCAACAAATATGGTGTTGAATACTTGCTTGTCGGCGGTATGGCCGTAATATTAAATGGCTATAACCGTACTACTGGCGACATGGATGTATGGGTGAAAAAATCGGGTGAAAACTATGATAAGATTTTCCGGTCTTTTCACGCCTTCGGGATGCCGGTGTTTGATATGACTAAACAAAACTTTTTAAGCGATGAGTTTGACGTATGGAGTTTTGGCAGAGACCCGGTAAGGATAGACCTTATGACTGCTGTGAAAGGGATTGATTTTGAAGATGCTTTTGAAAAGTCGCAGTATTATACAGAGGGTAATGTTACTTTCCGCTTCCTGCATAAAAATACCCTTATAGCCGCTAAACAAGCATCGGGACGGCACAGGGATATGGATGATATTGAACAGCTTCGTAAGGAATAACGCTACACCCTTTCCAGTATCACCGCATACCCTTGTCCCAATCCTATACACATGGTAGCGAGTGCGTACCGTTTTTTTTGTTTCTTCAATTCCAATGCGGCTGAATAAATAATACGCGCGCCCGACATGCCGAGGGGATGCCCCAGCGCTATTGCCCCGCCATTCGGGTTGATGCGGGGGTCATCATCGGCCATACCTAATACACGGATGCAGGCAAGGCTCTGGGCTGCGAATGCCTCATTCAATTCTATTATGTCCATGTCATTCAGCGTAAGCCCTGCTTTTGCCAACGCCTTTTTTGATGCGCCCACAGGGCCTATACCCATTATGCGCGGCTCTACGCCCACTACCGCAGAACTCACTATCCGGGCTATGGGCGACACATCATAATCCCTCACCGCCTCGCCCGATAATATATACAGCGCTGCCGCGCCGTCATTAAGCCCGGAGGAGTTGCCAGCGGTAACTGTGCCCGTTTTCAGAAAAGCGGGTTTTAGCTGGCTTAGTTTTTCTACAGTTGTTGCAGGCTTTATGAACTCATCATTTTTCAATACAATAGCATCTCCTTTTTTCTGCGGCATTTCTACCGCTGTTATTTCTTTGGCGAGCCTGCCTGATTGCTGTGCTGCTGCGGCTTTCACCTGTGAGCGGTACGCAAACACATCCTGGTCGTGGCGGCTGATGCTGTACATTTCAGCAAGGTTTTCGGCGGTTACACCCATAGCGTCTGTGCCATATAGCTCGTGCATTCTGGGGTTTATGAACCGCCAGCCGAAACTGGAATCATACATCTGTGCGTCCTGGCCAAAAGGTTGCGAGGTTTTGGAGATCACCCAGGGGCCGCGCGTCATATGCTCTACGCCGCCGGCAAGGAATACATCGCCATCGCCCGCCGTTATAGCCCTCGCAGCATTTATCACCGTCGACATGCCGGAGGCGCACAGGCGGTTGATGGTTTCACCAGGTACGCTATACGGAATGCCCGCAAGCAGCAAACCCATACGGGCTATATTACGGTTGTCTTCACCGGCCTGGTTTGCGCAGCCGAAGATCACATCGTCTATTGCCCCGCCGGGTATGGAAGGGTTCCTTTCCACCAATTTACGCATCACCAATGCGGCAAGGTCGTCGGCCCTTATGCCGGACAATGTACCCCTGAAATTTCCGATAGGTGTGCGGATGCCGTCTGTTATAAATGCTTCTTTCATAAGTCGTAAGTCATAAGTTGTAAGTCATAAGTCGTAAGTCGTAAGTCATAAGTTGTAAGTCATAAGTTGTAAGTCATAAGTTGTAAGTCATAAGTTGTAAGTCATAAGTTGTAAGTCATAAGTTGTAAGTCATAAGTTGTAAGTCATAAGTCATAAGTCATAAGTTTGTGGGTAATTAGCAAGTCTGAAGTTGCGGGTTTAAAATACGATCATTAATAATTAATCATTAACCATTGAAAACCTATCCTTCCAGGTGAATAGAGATAACGATCATGCGGGTGTATAGCGACTGGATGGCGTTGGTAAGCTGTATGCTGTGGTCAGGATAGAGTTGGTTGGTGAGGCCCTGGCTTAGTTTTATTTCCGGGGAAAAAATAAAATTCGGATTAAAAAACTCGAAGCCCACGCCTATCTCGTAACCAAAGTCCACAGGGCTGACCTTTAGAAATTCCCCGGGGCGGCTGGATCGTGCGTTTGCCGCCATATCATAATCGAACTTGCCGCCGCCAAGGCCATAGAAACGGAAATTGTGTATCCGGTCGCTTTTGAATTTTAATTGCAGTGGCAGGTGCATGTATATGGATTCAATATTTTTGCTCACCACGCTGTCATCGGGATAACCGTATTCATAGACTATATTTTTTTCGGCAAATGCCAGGGACGGTACGAAACGCAGGTCCAAAAACCTGTTTAATTTCAGGTTACCGATGAGGCCGAGGTTGAAACCGGGCTGCCAATGCGGTTGTATGCGTTTAAAAGTATCGGTATTGGCAAAGGCTTGGGTATAGCTGATCTCGTAAACGGAATAATTCATCCCGAAAGTGATCCCGAAGTAATAAGGCTTGTCATCATGGTCGGGCATATTCAGCAACGGGCGTTGCGCTATGGCATTATTGGTGAAAAATAGTAAGAAAATGATCAGTATATAGCCCGAACGCATGAATATGATATGTTATTATTCCTATTGCTGAATAAACGAAAAACGCGAAGATAAGGTATGTTGTTTGTTTGCAACCAAAGGAATTTTGTTATTGCGTTAACAATTTTTTTAAAAAAATTACAATTTGGTAATAAGTTATCCCTAAATTTGTGCCTGCAAAGAGATAATTTTGTTTTGTCAAAGATATTCCCCTGGCACCGTGAGAACTACTTAGTCCTGCATATGTGGGACTTTTTTTATGTAGTGTTACTTTATCGCTCCCACATAAAAATCAATTATTTTCTTCTGCAGCATCATATTTATGGACGCCTGTATCTTATCCTGCGACGCCTGTAACAATACAAGTTGAGCGTTTGCTTCGGTGATGAAGTCGGTAGCGCCTTCTTTATACAGGCCATTAACGGCTTCAAAGGCTTTTTGCGCGGCAATAAGGCCTACGCCTACTGTTTCCATTTGCTGCACCGCGTTCCGGTAATCATTATGCGCCTGCATGATATTGGAGACCACTCCTGTTTTTGTATCCTGCAGGTCTATACGCGCATTATCAGCAGTTATCTTCGCACTCGCAACATTGGTTTTTGTGTAGTATTTATCAAAAATATTCCATACCGCATTTATACCAACCAGGCCATTGGTGTATTTGTATAGCTGGGTTGGTATGTTCTGCTGTGTTACGGTCGGTATCATATTTTCACCGTTAACGTTGAGTGTATTGAAGTAAGCGCCATTGTTGTACAGGCCAGCAGATAAACTTACCTGTGGCAGGTATCCGCTCCTGTACTTTTTTATGTTCCAGTCGGCAAGCTGGGTATTCAGCCTTGCCGATTGCAGGTCAACCCTGTTTTGTAATGCTTCCTGCACCAGGGCGTCTTTATTGCCATACCGTGCGGCGGCGGCATTATCTTCAATTTCAATATCCGCAACATCATAATTGTCGGTTGAATCAATACGTAGTTTTTGCAGCAATATTATTTTGTCGTTTTGCATCCGGCTAATGGCGTTTATCAGCAACAGTTTATTGCTGCTGGTCTGGGCCTGTTGCTGGTAAAGATCGGTTTTGGGTTTTCTGCCCACCTCGTTGAGCATGGTTAGCTGGTCTTCGCGTTTCACAGACGTGGCTAAGTTGTTGCTGTCAAGCGCTACTATCTTTTTATCGAGTATCACCTGCAGGTACGATTGGGTAATGTCAAGCTCTATCTGTTGTTTGGCATATTCCAGCGTGAGGTTGGATATATCCTGGTTCAGTTTTGCCGCCTTCCAGTTGGAGTAATTGTAATAGCCGGTAAAAATATTTATACTGCTGGTAAGCTGGTAGTTGAACTGGCTGCGGTTCTGGTTCACTAATTCCGGCCCGGCTGATGAATAGAAATTGTTGCCCCTGTCATAGTTATAACCGCCGCCGGCTACCAGGTTGGGCAGGTATTGTCCATAAGCCGCCAACACCTGCTGGCCTGCATTGGCAACATTGTTATTCCCTTTTAATACGGCTGTTGACCTGTTGATGGCTATGTTGATGCAATCCTGCAAAGTCAATACTTTAACGCCTGTGGTCTGCGCGTTTACTATATTCGCGCAGAGCAGGGTCATAATAAATACTTTTAGGCTCAGTCTGTATTTCATACTTTTGGTTGTTGTCATAACTGTACATTTACTTTTTGTCCTTCGGGAAGTTCCGGGCTTACATTAAGTCCCACAACATCGCCCTGGTTAATGCCGCTTATTATAGCCACATGCACGCCATCGTTGTTATTCACCACCACCGGCTGGTAATGCAGTTCGCTGTTGCTGTTGATGACCGGCACATAAGGTTTCCCGGCTCTTATCACCAGCGCCTCTGAAGGTATGGTCAGGAATTTTCTTTCGGGAGCCTGGAAAATAACCTGCAGGTAGCTGCCGGGAATAATAGCGTTTTCCTTGTTCGGCAGGTCAATTTCCGCAAGCATCATGCGGGTTTTCGGGTCAAGTTCTCCAGCTATGCGGGTTACGCTGGCTTTTATTTTCATAGCGGGGTTTTCGGTCATGGTAATAGTTACCGGGTAGCCCTCCCGCAGAAAAGAAGCGTCGGTCTGTGAGATATATACGTAGATGCGTATTTTATCTAACTGTGATAAGGTCACCACCGGCTGTGCGCTTGTTTGCGAGCTGGTGGCGTTCTGTACCAATGCGCCGGGGTCTGCAAACCGTGCCGTTATGGTGCCAGCGAATGGCGCAGTGATATTTTTATACGCCATTTGCTCTTTCAGGGATTGCACCTGGGCTTCTGCCATCTTCACCGAAGTCTCCGAGGTTTCGGCATCTTCTTTCGAGATGTATTCTTTTTGCACAAGCGCCTGGTCGCGGTTCAATATTTTCTTTTTATTTTCCAGGTCGGCTACTGCGGCTTTGTAGGACTGGTCTATTTCCGGCGATATTATAGTAGCCAGCAACTGGCCTTCTTTTACCTTATCTCCTTTATCCACAAATATCCTGTTCATGTACCCGCTGGTTTTGGCATACAGTGTCACGGTTTGAAAAGGGCGCGCCTCGCCGATAAGCGATAGCCCCTTATCGGCTGCCGACATACCAGCTTTAATGGCTTTCACCGAAGGCCCGTTCATTATTACCTTTACCTTTTGATCCGTTTCCTTAGCAAGGAGATTTTTCTGCCGTGACAGCATAAATAACAATCCAAATGCCGTGACAGCTACTATAACCCCACCTCCTATCCAGATGCGTATTGTGTTTCGCTTTTTTGTGGTATCCATAACTTTTATTTTTTTAAATGCTGATTTTAATGTTGTTCTTTAGTGCAGACTGATTTATCAGGTATTATTACTGCATGTTCTTCTTTTATTTCATCATAACGCATGGTTTCCAGCGCGAACTGTTCATCCAGCTTATGTCTTTCCGGTGTATTTTTTCTTAACAAAGAATAGATAACCGGCACTATAAATAAAGTAACCACTGTTGCCACAATAAGGCCGCCCATAACCGCGCGGCCAAGCGGGGCGTTTTGTTCGCCGCCTGCGCCTGTTCCCAATGCCATAGGTATCATGCCCAGTACCATTGCCAATGCGGTCATCAATACCGGCCTTAGCCTTGTTTTTCCGGCTTCCAGTGCGGCTTCTATGGCGTTCAGCCCTTTTTCCACGCGCACCTCGTTTGCAAAGCTCACGAGCAATATCGAGTTCGACACCGCAATGCCCACTGCCACAATAGACCCCATCAGCGATACGGTGTTAATAGTAGTGCCGGTAAGGGCAAGCATCCACAGTATGCCCACAAATGCCCCAGGCACCGCAAACAGGATAATGAACGGGTCGAGCCAGGTCTGGAACAATATGACCATGAGCAGATATACCAGCACCACAGAAAGTATAAGGCCCCATCCTAATGTTGCAAAGGTACTCTTCATTACTTCTGGCTGGCCGCGCAGGTGTATGTGCATTCCTTTGGGTAGCTGTCCCATTGCAGCTATCTTCTTTTCTATATCATCGGTTACAGAACCCAGGTCCCGGCCATCTACATTCGCGGTCACATCCATAATGCGCTGCACACTGTAGTGGCTGATGACGTCATATTGATTTTGGAAATCCACTGTGGCCAGGTTCCCGAGTGTTTGTGTTTCCGACATAGGCATGTCTGCCAGCGATGCGGTATTATTCGTTGGGGCGCTTGGCGTCACCGGGGTGTTTAGCACACTGTTTAGCGAGTTAAGTTCCTGGTACGGCACTTTTAAGGCCACATTGTAATTTATGTTGTTTGCGGGATTGATGTAGAATGAAGGAGCAACTACATTATTCGATGATAAAGCCACCAGCATGGAATTGGCTATATCTTTTTGGGATAGTCCCATTTCCTGTGCGCGCTCTCTATCCACATGAAACATGAAAGTAGGGTAGTTCAGTATCTGTTTTATATTCACATCTGCTGTGCCTGGGATTGTACGGATAGCAGTTTTTAATAGCGTAGCATATCTATAAGACGTATCATAGTTGTTATTCTCAATTTGAATATCAATAGGCGCCGACAAACCAAAGTTAAGTACCTGGCTCACAATATCTGCTGACTGAAAATAAATAGCGCAACCCGGGAATGAGTCATTAAGCTCTTTTCGTATTTCCCGGGCATATTCATTGGTCGGTTTATGGCCTTTGTTCAGCGACACAAGAATGTCGGCATCCATACTGCTGGTGTTATCGGTAGGCACAAATGCAAGGTTATAGAAGAGGGGTACGCCTATCATATCATTTACAATACTGAGGTCTTTTTTGCCTACTATTCTTTGTATCATGCCTTCGGCAGAGTCAACCAGTTTTTCTGTTTCTTCAATACGGCTGCCTACCGGCGCGCGGAAATGTATCTTCATCATGCCGCTGTCTGTGTTAGGAAAGAAATCTGTGCCTATCACTTTTACTAAGAAAACTGAAATAATCATTACGCAAAGTGTAATAATAAGCACCGCTCTTCTGTTCTTTAAAAAGCTATGCAGCATACGCCCGTACCGGTCCCTGAATTTATCGAAACGCCTGTCCCGCTCCTTATTGAATCTGAATGAAAAATTATTGAAACGGCTGCCATTCACAGGGGCTTCTGTGCCATGATGCTCACTTGCCATCAACATCCGCGCCAGCACAGGCACTAATGTACGTGACAGTATGTAAGACGCCATCATGGATATGACCACCGATAATGCCATCGCTTGGAATAAATATTTTGAAGGCCCCGTCAGCAGCACTACCGGGAAAAACACGATACAGATAGCCAGTGTGGCCATAAGCGCGGGTACGGCTATTTGTTGTGCGCCATCCAGTATCGCTATAGTCAGCGGCTTACCAAGCCCACGGTTTCGATGTATGTTTTCAACCTCTACAGTCGCGTCATCCACCAGCATCCCTATTGCGAGCGAAAGGCCGCCGAGCGTCATAATATTGAGCGAGTTGCCCGTAATCTTTAAAAAAATGATACCCACTAATATGGAAAGCGGTATGGAAGTGCAAACGATTAGCATACTGCGCCAGCTACCGAGGAAAAACATGATCATCAGCGATACCAGTATGGCCCCGATAACGGCTTCGTGCAATACGCTTTCTATGGAGTTCTCAACGAATACCGACTGGTCAAAATCAACTTTCAGGTCAAGGCCCGCAGGTGCGGTTTCTTTAATAAGCGGGATCATTTCTTTTGCCGCTTCCACAACCATAAGGGTTGAGGCATTTGATTTTTTCAGGATAGACAGGTAGGCTGCGCGTTTGCGGTCCACACGCACCACATTGGTTTGGTCGGCATAGCCGTCAGATATTTTTGCCACCTGGCCCAGCAATACTACCTGCCCGTTCACCCATTTGACGGGTATTTTTTCAAATTCCTTTACCGCGTCCGGGCTTGAATTGAGCTGTATATTATATTCCCGGCTTCCTATACGGGCAGTACCCGCAGGGATAATAAGATTGGAATTTTGAAGCGCATTGAGCAGGTCCACCGGCGATAATCCGTTTGCCTGCATCCCTTTAGGGTCGCCGTCTATAACTATTTCACGTTGCTTGCCGCCAAAAGGCGCAGGCGTAGAAAGGCCGGGTATGTTAAATAGACGCAGGCGTATCACATTAAGCCCATAGTCAAATATTTTATCCTCACCCATTGTTTTGCTCGACATCGTGATCTGTGCTACAGGCACATTGGTGGCATTGAATTGTAAGATAACCGGTAGCTGTATGCCCGGCGGCATACCATGTATAGAAGTGCCTGCCACTGCCGACATCTGTGCGATTGCCGCACCTATATCTGTGCCTTTTTCAAAATAAACCCGCAATATACCAATACCCGGTTGCGACTGCGATTCTATGCGCTCTATGCCATTTACTGTTGACGACATTCCACGTTCACTCAGGTAGGTTACTTTCTTTTCCATCTCCGCAGCCGACAGGCCGGGATACGTCCATATTACCGATACAACGGGAATGTCTATGACCGGGAATATATCCTTCATCATAGACGAGGTGGCCATGAAACCCATTATCAGAATGAGAAAAGCCATTACCCCGACTGTATAGGGCCGCCGTAAGGCGAGTCTAACTATCCACATAATTTTTTAAAATTGAACTTTGAACTTATCGTTTAGCCTTCAAAAATTGCATTGTAAAATACCTTTGCGGGCTTAAAAACGTAACACAGGAACTGCGTCTTTGTCCCGCAAAATGCGGGGAGAGATTCTCTCATGCTGTAGCAAAAAAGGAAAGAAATATCAGACCTGTAAATGGCGGATTTGAAGATAGAGCGGGATGGTTTGCGGGCTGCCGGGGCTATAGCCCATCGCTATTGATTCTTCATCCCTCCGCTTAAAAATATAAAGAAATGCAAGAGATAAAAATGCGGACAAAAAGAACGGGGTAAAATCTGTAGCGCCACCGCCAAATGATAGCCGTTGCAAAAAAGAGGGTGGTGGTATTACCTGCGACTGGTTGTGCTTATCTGCTACGCTGCAATCTTTAATGTCTTTTATACTGTATTGCTGCGGCGCTGATGAGGTTTCTTTTAAAGGGACTTGTTTGTATAATTGCAGCCGTATGTACTTTTTGACCGGGCAGGAGAAAACAACAAAGAAAACGGCCAGCCCCAGCCACATAGACCGGGTAAGCCTCGATTTTCTATAAATGTCAT